>JAANMW010000160.1_pt1 | contig 74119 bp, 69 predicted proteins | sample 7279671 | NCBI WGS metagenome assembly JAANMW01 (sample SAMN14094541, study PRJNA606508) | bioreactor metagenome | isolation source: A lab-scale SPAN reactor treating ammonium-rich wastewater day 247 | place: Ireland: Galway | collected 2017-09-19 | reverse complement strand
TTCTTCTGCTTCTTCTACACGGCGCTGGTCTTCAACAGCCGCGAGACCGCCGAGAACCTGAAGAAGAGCGGCGCGTTCGTCCCGGGGATCCGGCCCGGCGAACAGACCGCGAAGTACATCGACAAGATCCTGTTGCGGCTCACGCTGGTCGGCGCGATCTACGTCACGGCGGTGTGCCTGCTGCCCGAGTTCCTGGTGCTGAAGTGGAACGTGCCGTTCTACTTCGGCGGCACTTCGCTGCTGATCATCGTCGTGGTCACGATGGACTTCATGGCGCAGGTCCAGGCCTACGTGATGTCCCACCAGTACGAGAGCCTGCTGAAGAAGGCGGGCGCCAGGGGGGTCGGCGCGTAGCGGCCCGCGGGGCGGCGGCCGGACATGGAATGGGTGTCGGAGAATCGGGCAACGCGGATCGATGAGCAAGGAAGACGTCATCCAGATGCAGGGCGAGGTGGTCGAGAACCTGCCCAACGCGACGTTTCGCGTGAAGCTCGAGAACGGCCACATGGTGCTCGGCCACATCTCCGGCAAGATGCGGATGCACTACATCCGCATCCTGCCGGGCGACAAGGTCACGGTCGAGCTCACGCCGTACGACCTGTCGCGGGCGAGGATCGTCTTCAGGGCGAAGTGAAGCAGCGACATCCGGCAGGCCGCCGCGGGGCGGCGAACCGGGCAACGAGGTGAACGATGAAAGTGATGGCATCCGTCAAGAAGATCTGCCGCAACTGCAAGGTGATCAGGCGCAAGGGCGTCGTGCGCGTCATCTGCACCGATCCGCGGCACAAGCAGCGTCAGGGCTGAGCGAGGACTACTCATGGCACGTATTGCGGGCATCAACATCCCCGACCGCCAGCACACCGAGATCGGCCTCACGGCGATCTACGGCATCGGGCGCACGCGCGCCCGCCAGATCTGCGAGGCGGCGAACGTTCCCTTCGACAGGAAGGTCCGGGAGCTGAACGACGCCGAGCTCGAGCGCATCCGCGACCTGATCGGCAAACTCACCATCGAAGGCGACCTGCGCCGCGAAGTGTCGATGTCGATCAAGCGGCTGATGGATCTCGGTTGCTACCGCGGTGTGCGCCACCGCCGCGGCCTGCCGGTGCGCGGCCAGCGTACCCGCACCAACGCGCGCACCCGCAAGGGGCCGCGCAAGGCCGGCGTCGCGCTGAAGAAGTGAGCGGCCGCGGCTGATCAACACATCGGAGTCGAACCACCCAATGGCTACCAAGGCACAATCGGCAGCGCAGGCGGCCGCCGCGGCGCGCCTGCGCAAGAAGGCGCGCAAGAACGTCTCGGACGGCATTGCCCACGTCCACGCGTCGTTCAACAACACGATCATCACCATCACCGACCGGCAGGGCAACACGCTGTCGTGGGCGTCATCGGGCGGCGCAGGCTTCAAGGGTTCGCGCAAGTCCACGCCGTTTGCCGCGCAGGTGGCGGCCGAGGCGGCAGGCCGCGCCGCCCAGGAATGCGGAATCAAGAACCTCGAGGTGATGATCAAGGGGCCGGGGCCCGGGCGAGAGTCGTCGGTGCGGGCGCTGAATGCGCTCGGCATCAAGATCATGCAGATCCAGGACGTGACGCCGATCCCGCACAACGGCTGCCGCCCGCCGAAGAAGCGGCGCATCTGACGGGCGGGCGCCCGACGCGCAAGACCACCGTCCGTCACCCGCAAGGCCGCCAGGGCCGGGTCACCGAAGACGGACTACCGCGAAGCGATTCGCGTAATTCGAAGGACTGAGAACGTGGCACGTTACACCGGACCGAAAGCCAGGCTGTCCCGCCGGGAAGGGACCGACCTGTTCCTGAAGAGCGCCCGCCGGGGCCTCGACACCAAGTGCAAGCTCGACAGCAAGCCGGGCCAGCACGGCCGCACCTCGGGTGCGCGCCCTTCGGACTACGGCCTGCAGTTGCGCGAGAAGCAGAAAGTCAAGCGCATGTACGGCGTGCTCGAGCGCCAGTTCCGCCGCTACTTCGCCGAGGCCGAGCGCCGCAAGGGCAACACCGGCGAGAACCTCCTGAAGCTCCTCGAGAGCAGGCTGGACAACGTCATCTACCGGATGGGCTTCGGTTCCACGCGTGCCGAGGCGCGCCAGCTGGTGAGCCACAGGTCGGTGACGGTGAATGGCGAGGCGGTCAGCATTCCGTCGATGATGGTGCGCCCCAACGACATCATCGCGATCCGCGAGAAGGCCCGCAAGCAGGCCCGGATCCAGGATGCGCTGAACCTCGCCGAACAAAGCGGCTTCCCGTCGTGGGTGTCGGTCGACAGGAACAGGATGGAAGGCGTGTTCAGGAACATGCCCGACCGTACCGACCTCGCCGGCGACATCAACGAAAGCCTGATCGTCGAGTTGTACTCGCGCTAATCGAGAGGATATCTATGCAGACTGCCATGCTCAAGCCACGCATCGTCGAGGTGGAGCAACTCGGTGCATCGCATGCTCGCGTGGTGATGGAGCCGTTCGAGCGCGGGTACGGTCACACACTGGGCAACGCGCTGCGCCGCGTGCTGCTGTCGTCGATGGTCGGCTACGCGCCCACCGAAGTCCAGATCACCGGCGTGGTGCACGAGTACTCGACCATCGACGGGGTTCGCGAGGACGTCGTGGACCTGCTGCTGAACCTGAAGGGCGTCACCTTCCGCCTGCACAACCGTGACGAGGTGTTCCTCACGTTGCGCAAGGACACGCCCGGACCGGTGACCGCCGCCGACATCGACGTGCCGCACGACGTCGAGGTCATCAACCCGGGGCATGTCATCGCGACGCTCACGCAGGGTGGCAAGCTCGACATGTCGATCAAGGTCGAGCGCGGCCGCGGCTACCTGCCCGGGACGATGCGCAACCTGGGCGAAACCAAGACGATCGGCAAGATCGTCCTCGACGCCTCCTTTTCGCCGGTGCGCCGGGTCAGCTACCAGGTCGAGAGCGCGCGCGTCGAGCAGCGCACCGACCTCGACCGTCTGGTGGTCGACGTCGAAACCAACGGCGTGATCGCGCCCGAGGAGGCGGTGCGGCAGTCGGCGCGCATCCTGGTCGAGCAGCTGACGGTGTTCGCGGCACTCGAGGGCGGCGCCGAGCCGGCGATCGAGTCGCCCGGGATTGCACTGGGCGCGGGCGCGCGCGGCCCGCAGATCGATCCGATCCTGCTGCGCCCGGTCGACGATCTCGAGCTCACCGTGCGTTCGGCGAATTGCCTGAAGGCCGAGAACATCTACTACATCGGCGACCTGATCCAGCGCACCGAGAACGAGCTGCTCAAGACGCCCAACCTGGGGCGCAAGTCGCTCAACGAGATCAAGGAAGTCCTTGCCTCGCGCGGACTGACGCTCGGCATGAAGCTCGAGAACTGGCCGCCTGCCGGGCTCGAGCGTCCGTAACAGAACAAGGCGAGAACGCGAGGAAACCGTCATGCGTCACCGTCACGGACTACGCAAGCTCAACCGCACCAGCGCACATCGCGAGGCGATGCTGCGCAACATGTGCAATTCGCTGCTGCGTCACGAGCTGATCAAGACCACGCTGCCCAGGGCCAAGGCGTTGCGGCGCGTCGTCGAGCCGATCATCACGCTGGGGCGCAAGCCTTCTCTGGCCAACCGGCGCCTGGCGTTCGACCGGTTGCGCGACCGCGAGATGGTCGTCAAGCTGTTCGACGAACTCGGACCGCGCTATGCCAACCGCAATGGCGGCTATCTGCGGATCCTGAAGTTCGGGTTTCGCGCGGGCGACGCCGCACCGATGGCGCTGATCGAACTGATGGACCGCCCGGACGAGGCCGCAACCGAGGGTTCTTCGGGCGCAGGCTGAGTTCGGCCGCCGGGCTGCGGAGCATCGGGCTCCGCATCCCCCGCGGACCAGACCGGGGCGTCGCGCGGTGCGTGCACCGTCCGGCGCCCTCGTCATTTGCCGGAGACCGTGCTGCCGCATGTCCGCAGTCCTGAGCGTCAACGGGCTGGTCAAACGCTTCGCGGGCCTCGCGGCGATCGCCAGCCTCGATTTCGCCGTGCAGCGCGGCGAGTGCTTCGGGCTGCTCGGCCCGAACGGCGCCGGCAAGAGCACCACGCTGAAGTCGGTGCTGGGCCTGGTCGAACCGGATGCCGGCCGGATCCGGCTGCTGGGTCTGGAAATCCCGGCGCAGGCCCGCGAGGCGCGCGCGCGGGTCGGCGTCGTTCCGCAGGCCGACGCGCTCGATCCCGATTTCACCGTTGCCGAAAACCTGGTCGTCTTCGGCCGCTACTTCGGCCTGCCGCGCGCGGTGCTCGAGGCGCGGCTCGACGGGCTGCTCGGGTTCGCCGGGCTGGCACACAAGCGCGATGCGAAGATCCACGAGCTGTCCGGCGGCATGCGGCGACGCCTGACGCTCGCCCGGGCGCTGGTCAACGATCCCGAGGTGCTGTTTCTCGATGAGCCGACCACGGGGCTGGACCCGCAGGCGCGGCACCTGATCTGGGAGAGGCTGCGACAGCTGCTGGCCGCCGGCAAGACGATCGTGCTGACGACGCACTTCATGGAAGAGGCCGAGCGCCTGTGCACGCGAGTGGCGATCATCGACGGCGGCCGGCTGATCGCCATGGCCGCGCCCGCGGACCTGGTTGCGAGCCAGATCGAACCGCACGTCGTCGAGGCCAGTGGCGACGGGGTCGATCGATGGGCGCGCGAGCAGGCGCCGACGCTCGCCGCGCGGGTCGAACTGGTCGGCGAGACGGCCTTTGCGTACTGCACGAGCCCCGGGCAGGCCGCGGCGGCGGCGGCTTCGGCGTCTGGCGCTGCGGCGGCCACGGCGGGCGGCGCCTGCGCACTGCGCGTGCTGCGGCGCCCGGCGAACCTCGAGGACGTGTTCCTCAAGCTCACCGGGCGCGACCTGCGCGATTGAACGGCGGAGAAGGCGATGAATCCCTGGGCAGCCCCGCGTCCCTCGATGCGATTCCTCCCGATCTACCGGCGCAACCTGCTGGTGTGGCGCAAGCTCGCGGCCGCCAGCGTGATCGGCAACATCGCCGACCCGCTGATCATCCTGGTTGCCTTCGGTTATGGCCTGGGCACGCTGCTGCGACAGGTCGATGGCGTGCCCTACGTCGTGTTTCTCGCGGCCGGCTCGATGTGCATGAGCACGATGATGGCGGCCAGCTTCGAGTCGCTGTACTCGGCGTTTTCGCGGATGCACGTGCAGCGCACCTGGGATTCGCTGCTCAATGCGCCGCTCGAACTCGACGACATCGTGATCGCCGAGTGGCTGTGGGCCGCGACGAAGAGCGTCCTCTCGGGGCTGGCGATCGTGACGGTGGTGTGGCTGCTGGGCATCTCGCGCGCGCCCACGCTGGTGCTCGCGCTGCCGGTAATCGCGCTCGCGGGGCTGGTCTTCGGTGCGATCGGCCTGTGCGTGAATGCGCTCGCACGCGGCTACGACTTCTTCACCTACTACATCACGCTGGTGCTGACACCGATGATCTTCCTGTCGGGCGTCTATTACCCGGTGGCTCAGCTTCCCGGCTGGCTGGCGGCAGTTGCGGGCGCGCTGCCGCTGGCGGCAGCCGTCGAACTGGCCCGCCCGCTGGTGCTCGGTCGCCTGCCCGAGGCGCCGCTGGCACCGCTGCTCGCACTGCTGGCCTACGCTGGCGGGGCGCTGTATCTTGCGATGATCCTGACGCGGCGGCGCTTTGCCGCCTGATCACCGTCATGCAGGCTCCCGAGTCCTCCAACCCCGGAATCGTCGGCTCCACGCCTGGCGATGGCCTGCTGCTGATCCTCAGCAGCCTTCCCGACCGCGAGACGGCGCACGGGATTGCGCACGCGCTGGTGCACGAACGTCTGGCCGCCTGCGTCAACGTACTCGGCGGCTGCACGTCCGTATACCGCTGGCAGGGCCAGCTCGAACAGGCCGACGAAGTCACGCTGCTGGTGAAGACCACGCGCCTGCGCCATGCCGCCTGCCAGCAGCGTCTGAAGGCGCTGCATCCGTACGAAGTGCCCGAGATCGTGACGCTCGCACCCGAGGCGGTGTGGCCGGCCTATGCACAGTGGGCGGTTGCCGGGACGCGTGACGCAGCGGCCGGGACGCCTGGCCCGGCGGGCGACACGCACGACGCTGCAGGCGGGCGCAGCGAAGGCTGAACGCGACGCTGCAGGCGCGCCGCGGATCGCGCTATGCGTCGCGCTCGCCGTCCGGACCCGTGGCGGTGTCCGCGGCCGCCGGCGTGTGGCTCGCACGGCTCGCGCGCCGCCGCCGCCGCCCCATCGGGTTGGAGGCGGACAGCATCGCGCGCGTCCTGAGGAACGAAAACAGGATTGCGCCGATCAGGACCATCGAGCCGATGGCCCACCAGAACCCCGACTCCGCATGCAGCCCGGGGATGAATTCGAAGTTCATCCCGAACACGCCAGTGATCAGCGTCAGCGGCAGGAACACCGCGGTGATCGCGGTGAGCGTGCGCATCACCTCGTTGGTGCGGTATGCGGTGGCCGAGAAGTGCAGTTGCACGGCGCTCTCGACCGACGATTCGAGGCGGCGTGCGTGATGCAGCACACGGTGGATGTGGCCGACGATGTCGGCCGTGCGCACCTGCAGTGCGTCGTCGAGCGCGTGCAGGTCGTGGGGCTCGCCCGCCTGGCGCTCGGTGCGCTCGAGACGCTCGTCGCGCCACTCCTGCAGCGCGTCGAGTTGTTCCTCGCAGAGATCCTGCAGCCGCCGCGCTTCGCGTCGCGACTCGAGCAGTTCGTACCAGTCGCGGAACGGCCGGCGCGGGTCGAGCAACTGGCGCTGACGCCGTTCGAACTGCTCGCTCAGCGGCTGACGCAGGTCGAGGTAACGATCGACCATGCCGTTGAGGAGCCTCAGCATCAGTTCCTCGGGCAGCGCCGGCAGTCGTGCACGTCCGCCGGCCAGCAGCCGGTCGCGGATCGTCGAGACCGGCCGGTTGTCGGGGGCGCGCACCGTGACCAGCACGCGCGGGAACACGAAGAACACCGCGGGGCGCGTCTTCACGCGGATCACGCCGGACGGCTCGATCGTGTCGGTGCGCATCGCCAGTCCGCGGAAGACGATCATTTCATATTCGTTGGTCGAATCGAAATACGACGGATGGGCCGGGTTCTCGGCGTCGAGCAGGTGGTCCTCGAAGACGCCGACTCCCGTGAGTTGCTGCACCGGCGCGGTCCAGGCCCGGCCGTCCTCGTAACTGCAGTCGCACCAGACGAAGCCCCGCTCGGGCAGTGCCGCCACCTCGTCGAAGACGGTGGCGCCATCGGGCCGGACGATCACGAACTGCATCGCGCGCGCTGCGACCGGGTTTGCGGTGAAGCTGCGGCGGCGCCGGCTCAGCGCGCGGTGCGCAGCCAGCGCGCCGCGTCGCGGGCGAAATAGCTGAGGATGCCGTCGGCGCCGGCACGGCGCATCGCCAGCAGCGACTCGGTGACCACGGTCTGCTCGTCCAGCCAGCCGTTGGCCGAGGCCGCCTTGAGCATCGCGTATTCGCCGCTCACCTGGTAGACGAAGGTGGGGCAGCGGAAGGCGTCCTTCACCCGGCGCACGATGTCGAGGTACGGCATGCCGGGCTTGACCATCACCATGTCGGCGCCTTCGCGCAGATCGAGCGCCACTTCGCGCAGCGCCTCTTCGGAATTGGCCGGATCCATCTGATACGTCTTCTTGTTGCCCTTTCCGAGGCTGGCGGTCGAACCGACGGCATCGCGGAACGGCCCGTAGAAGCCCGAGGCGTACTTGGCCGAGTAGGCCATGATCCGGGTGTGGATGTGTCCCGCGGCCTCCAGCGCGCGGCGGATCGCGCCGATGCGCCCGTCCATCATGTCGGACGGGGCGACGATGTCCACGCCCGCCCCGGCCTGCGCCAGCGCCTGCTGCGCGAGGATCTCCACGGTGGGGTCGTTCAGCACGTAGCCGTCGTCGTCGATCAGGCCGTCCTGTCCATGACTCGTGTAGGGATCCAGGGCAACGTCGGTGAGCACGCCCAGTTCCGGGAAGCGCCGCTTGAGCGCGGTGACCGCGCGCGGCACCAGCCCCTGCGGATCGGTGGCAGCCCGGCCGTCCGGTGTCTTCAGCGACGGTTCGATGACCGGGAACAGTGCGATCACCGGAATGCCGAGTGCCACGCAGTCCTCGGCGACCGGCAGCAGCCGGTCGATGGTCATCCGGTGCACGCCCGGCATCGATGGCACCGCCTGTTCCTGCGCCTGGCCGTCGAGGACGAACACCGGATAGATCAGGTCGTCGGGAAGCAGCGTGGTCTCGCGCACCAGGCGGCGTGAGAAGTCGTCGCGGCGCAACCTGCGCATGCGCGCCGACGGGAAGTCCTGGAAGATGTGTTCGCCTGCGCTCATGTCGATGCGCTCCTGTGATGCGGATCTGCCGTCGCACACGCTCAGCGCCCGGTGGCCGGGCCGCCGGGCGGCGGGACGTCGGTGCCCGAATGCGTGGAAAGCCACGCGTCGATGAACTCGCGCGCTTCATCGAGCCCGATCCGCCGTGTCGCCGAGAACGATAGCAGAGCCACCGGATTGGCCATCCGCAACGCGCGCAGGTCGGCCTCGGTGTCGCGCATCGCCGCGGCCTGCTGCGCCTGGCCGAACTTGTCCGCCTTGGTGAGCAGCACCAGCAGCGGCACTTCGGGGCGCATCCACGCGAGCAGGCCGCGGTCGAGATCGGTGAGGCCGCGGCGGATGTCGAGCACCAGCACCACGCCCGCCAGGGCGTGCCGTTGCGACAGGTAGTGGCCGGCGAGCTGGTCCCAGGCGCGCTTGATTTCGGTCGGCGCGGTTGCGAACCCGTAGCCGGGCGTGTCGACGAGGTAGGCCTGCGGAGGTCCAGCGGCGGGGCCGAGCGCGAAGTAGTTCAGGGCCTGGGTGCGACCGGGCGTCTTGCTCGCGAACGCCAGGCGGCGCCTGCGGCACAGTGCGTTGATCGCCGACGACTTGCCGGCATTGGAGCGTCCGACGAAAGCGACTTCCGCAACGTCGGTCTCGTCGGGAAGTTGCGCGAGCCTCGTGACGGTGGTGGCGAACCGGGCGGTCAGGAGGGTAGAGGCCACGCTGGCGAAGCGGGCGCGAACACGCCCGGGAATCCGGTGCGGCGATCGGAATGACCGCAACTGAGCACGTATTGTACAATTCGTCGTTTGTGTCGGGCGCCTCCCGCGGCCCGGCGTTTCCCGGGTTTGCCCCATGCTCCGAGCCAGACCGTTCGCCGCAGTCTTCGCTTCACTCGTCGTGCTCGCCGGCGGCGCCTTCGCACAGGCGCCCGCAGCTGGCAGGGAGCCGGCGCGCCCCGACCTCGAGCGCGGCGCACAGGTTGCCCGGGAGGTCTGCGCTGCCTGCCACGGCGCCGATGGCAACAGTGGCACGCCGGCCAACCCGAAGCTGGCCGCACAGCACGCCGGCTACCTCGTCAAGCAACTCGGGAACTTCAAGGTGAAGGCCGGCGCCGAGAAGGCGGAACGCGCCAGCGCGATCATGGCCGGATTCGCCGCGATGCTCTCCGATGCCGACGTTCGCAGCGTCTCTGCATACTTCGCGTCGCAGGCATTGAAACCGGCGGTCGCGAAGAACAGGGATTTCGTCGAACTCGGCCAGCGCATCTACCGCGGCGGCATCGCCGCGAAGGGCGTGCCGGCCTGCGCAGGCTGCCACGGCCCGGCGGGTGCCGGCATCCCGGTCGAGTACCCGCGGTTGCAGGGTCAATACGCCGAGTACACCGAGACGCAACTGGTGGCGTTCCGGCAGGGCGAGCGCGCCAATAGCGCCATGATGCGCAGCATCGCCGAGCGCCTGTCCGATGGCGAGATCAAGGCGGTGTCCGACTACATCGCCGGCCTGCGCTGACGGCGAACGTCCCCGCGCCGGTGCTGCCGGCGCGACCCGCGTGGCAAGGCGCGCGAACGGCCCTGCGGCCCATTGCCCGAAAGGAGCGCGTCATGCTGGTTCGCGTCCGTGATGCCGAGGTTCCGCTGCCGTCGGAGATCACGCCGCGCGTTCTGCACGAGAACCGGCGCTCGGTGCTGAAGGCGGCCGCCGCCGGCCTCGCAGCCTGGTCCGCATCGACGATCGTCGATGCGGCACCCGCTGGCGTCGGCCCACCGGGGGTGCCAGGTGCCACGCGGTTGCAGGGTCGTACCAGCGCGCTGTCCACGATGGAGCGGCCCACGCCCTACAAGGACGTCGTCGGCTACAACAACTTCTACGAGTTCGGCACCGGCAAGGACGATCCCGCCGCCTGGGCGGGATCGCTTCGGGTGCGCCCCTGGACCGTGGAGGTCGACGGCGAGGTCGCGCGGCCACGCGTCTTCGACATCGACGAACTGCTCGCGCTCGCGCCGCTCGAAGAGCGCATTTACCGGCTGCGCTGCGTCGAGGGCTGGTCGATGGTCATCCCGTGGATCGGCTATCCGTTTGCCGAACTGATGAAGCGCGTCGAACCCACCGCGCGCGCGAGGTATGTCGAGTTCGTGACGCTCGCCGACGCCGGGCAGATGCCCGGCCTGCGCTCTTCGGTGCTGGCCTGGCCGTACGTCGAGGGCCTGCGCATCGACGAGGCCGCGCACGCGCTGACGTTGCTTGCCGTCGGCCTGTACGGCGAGGTGCTGCCGAAGCAGAATGGCGCGCCGGTGCGCGTCGTCGTGCCCTGGAAGTACGGTTTCAAGAGTGGCAAGTCGCTGGTGCGGATCCGTTTCGTCGAGAAGCAGCCGCAGACCAGCTGGAACCTCGCCGCTCCGCGCGAGTACGGCTTCTATTCGAACGTCAATCCGCAGGTGAGCCACCCGCGCTGGTCGCAGGCCACCGAGCGGCGCATCGGCGAGGACGGCTTCCTGCAGCGCAAGCGGGCGACGCTGATGTTCAACGGCTATGCCGGCCAGGTGGCGTCGTTGTATGCCGGCATGGATCTGCGCAAGGCGTTCTGAGTCGCCGCAGCGTCGCGCAATGCGCGATCGCGCCACCGGGAGGGCATCGCTCGCGCAACCGTCGCCGCGTGCGCTGGCACGCATCCGGGCGGCGGTCTTCGTCGCGGGCCTGCTGCCGTTGCTGCGCCTGCTGGTGCTGGGCCCTGCGGATGCACTGGGTGCCAATCCGGTCGAGTTCGTCACCCGTTCCACGGGCACCTGGACGCTGGTGATGCTGTGCATCACGCTGTCGGTGACGCCGCTGCGTCGGCTGTCGGGCTGGTCCTGGCTGGCGCGGCTGCGACGCATGTCCGGCCTGTACGCGTTCTTCTACGCGCTGCTGCACTTCACCACCTGGGTGTGGTTCGACCAGTGGTTCGACCTCGCATCGATGATCGCCGACGTCGTCGATCGCCCGTTCGTCACCATCGGCTTCACGGCCTTCGTGCTGATGCTGCCGCTGGCGGCAACCTCGACGCGCGCCATGATGCGGCGACTCGGCAGCCGCTGGCAGGCGTTGCACCGGCTCGTCTACGCGGTGGCCGTGCTCGCGGTGGTGCACTTCTGGTGGCACAAGGCCGGCAAGAACGACCTGGCCGAACCGATGATCTACGCCAGCGTGGTTGCGCTGCTGCTCGGGTTCCGGGCGCTGCGACAGATCGCGCGTCGCGCGTCCCCGGGCGCGTCAGCGCGGCAGGCGCCTCTCGAGCGCGAATAGCGACTCGACCGATTCGCGCTCGCGCACCAGGTGCGCGTGGCTGCCGTCGACGATCACCTCCGCGGCGCGCGGACGCGTGTTGTAGTTCGAGGACATCGTCATGCCGTAGGCACCCGCAGAGGCGATCGCCAGCAGGTCGCCCTCGGCGAGCGCGAGCCTGCGCCCGCGCGCGAGCCAGTCACCGGATTCGCACACCGGGCCGACGATGTCGTAGACCTGCGCCGGGCCGGCGCCGCGCGCCTCGACCGGCAGCACGTCGTGCCAGGCCTCGTAGAGGGCCGGGCGCATCAGGTCGTTCATGGCGGCGTCGACGATTGCGAAACGGCGCTCCGCGTTGCTCTTCAGGTACTCGACGCGCGTGAGCAGCACGCCCGCATTGCCGACGATCGAGCGTCCGAACTCGAAGACCAGCCCGCAGGAGGCGCCGCGCGGGTGCCGGTCGACGCGCTCGAAAATCGCGTGAAACAGCGCCTCGCGTGACGGCGGTTCTTCGTCGGCGTAGCGGATGCCCAGACCGCCTCCGAGATCGAGGTGCTTCAGGGTGATGCCTTCGGCGTCGAGCGCATCGACCAGTTCGAGCAATTTGTCGAGCGCGGCGAGGAATGGCTCGATGCTCGTGATCTGCGAGCCGATATGGCAATCGATGCCGATCACCTCGATGTTCGGCAGGCGCACTGCCGTGCGATAGGCGTCGAGGGCGGCGTCGTGCGCGATGCCGAACTTGTTCTCGCGCAGTCCGGTGGAGATGTACGGATGCGTGCCCGCATCGACGTCGGGATTGACGCGCAACGAAACCGGGGCGCGCTGGCCGAGCGCGCCGGCTACCCGGTCCAGGCGCAGCAGTTCGCTCTCCGACTCGACGTTGAAGCAGCGCACACCTGCCCCGAGTGCCATGCGCATCTCGGATTCCCGCTTGCCGACGCCCGAAAACACCACGCGCGACGGGTCACCGCCGGCGGCCAGCACCCGCATCAACTCTCCGCCCGAGACGATGTCGAAGCCCGCACCCTCGCGGGCGAGCAGGTCGATCACCGCGAGGTTGGAGTTCGCCTTCAGTGCAAAGCAGACGAGCACGTCACGCTTGCGCGCGGCACGCCGGAATTCGTCGAACGCGTCGATGATCGCGCGCCTGGAATAGACGTAGGTCGGGGTGCCGAAGCGCTCGGCGATGCCCGACAGCGGCAGGTCTTCGACCAGCAGCGAGTCACCGCGGTAATGGAAGGCGTTCATCGGAACCGGATGCCTGGCAGGTTCAGTGGCGCGGCGTCGCAACCGCGGCGAACGCCTCGGGATTCACGGCGAGTTTCTTCTTCGGCTGGGAGTCCGGCAGGTACAGCGGCCCGCGCTGGCCGCACGCCGCCAGCAGCACCAGCACCACAGCAGCCGCGGCGGCGCGCGCCGGAGCGATTCGTCGCGGCCGCCGCGGGACCGCGCGCGCGATGCACTGGCCGGCCGTGCGCACTCAGAACACCTGGTTGCGGATGAGGTCGGCGTCGACCCCCGCGGCCACGCCGTCTTCGGAGACGCCGAGCGAGGCAATGCCCTGGCCCGGTTGCGTCTCGGCGTAATAGTACTCATCGTCGATGCGCACGATTCCCGGCGGCGGTTGCCTGTCCTCTTCGGGCTGGCCTGCGAGCGCAGTGGCCATGTAGTCGATCCAGATCGGCAGCGCCAGCCCGCCGCCGGTCTCGCGGTCGCCGAGCTTGTGCGGCTGATCGAATCCGACCCACGCAACCGCGGCAACGCGCGGGCTGTAGCCGGCGAACCAGGCGTCGACCGAGTCGTTCGTGGTACCGGTCTTGCCGGCGAGATCGCCGCGCTTGAGCACCCGTGCACGCGTTGCCGTGCCCATGCGCACGACGTCGCGCAGCATGCTGTCCATCAGGAACGCGTTGCGGGCGTCGATCGCGCGCAACGCATCGTCGCCGGCCTGCCCCGGGTGCGCGCTGGCGAGCAGACGGCCGTTGACGTCGGTGATGCGCGCCACCAGGTAGGGCTCGATCCGGTAGCCGCCGTTGGCGAACACGATGATTGCGCGTGCCATCTGCCAGGGAGTGACCGAGCCGGCGCCGAGTGCCATCGTGAGGAACGGCGGGATGCGTTCGGGATCGAAGCCGAAGCGCGAAACGTAATCCTGTGCATACTGGGGACCGATCGCTTCGAGCAGGCGGATCGACACCATGTTCTTGGACTTCGCCAGCGCGGTGCGCATGCGCATCGGTCCCTCGAACTTGCCGTCGTAATTCTTCGGGTCCCAGAGCTGTCCGCCGGTGCGCGCAGGATCGATCAGCACCGGTGCGTCGTTGATCACCGTGCTGGTCATGAAGCCCTTCTCGAGCGCGGCCGAGTAGATGAACGGCTTGAAGCTCGAACCGGGCTGGCGCCAGGCCTGCGTGACCCGATTGAACCTGTTGCGCTCGAAGTCGAAGCCGCCGACCAGCGCCCGAACCGAACCGTCGTGGGTGTCGAGCCCCACCAGCGCGGCCTGTACTTCGGGCAACTGGCCGATGGCATAGCCGCCCTTGCCGGTTCGGACGATGCGCACCACCGCGCCGCGTTGCAGTTTCCGTGAAGCCGGCGCGCGTGCGCTCAGCGCGGAGGCGACGAACCGCAGGTCGTCGCCGGTGATCTCGATCGAGCTGCCGCGTCCCCGGGAGACCACCACCCGCTTCGGCTCGGCCGACAGGACGACTGCAGCGAGGAAGTGGCCGATGTCGTCGTTGTCACCGATCGACGCCTCGACCACGTCCTCGGCTGCCGCCGCCTCGGCCGGCAGGTCGAGCATGCGCTCCGGACCGCGGAAGCCGTGCCGCCGGTCGTAGTCGAGCACGCCCTGCTCGAGCGCCTCGTTGGCGGCGCGCTGGTCGGCGGCCATGATCGTCGTGTAGATCTTGAGCCCCGCCGAATAGATCTCCTCGCGATACAGTTCGAACGCCAGTTGCCGGGCGAGTTCGGCCGCGTAGGGTGCGTGGACCGGGTAGTCGGCGTGCGGCGGCACGAACGTGAGCGGCTGGGCGAGCGCTGCGGTGTACTCGGCCTCGGAGAGAAAGCCGTTGTCGCGCATGCGCCCGAGGATGTAGCGCTGCCGCTCGATCGCCCGCTTCGGATTGACCATCGGATTGAAGCGCGACGGCGCCTTCGGCAGCCCGGCCAGCACCGCCGCCTCCGCCGCGCCGAGCTTCGCGAGCGGCTTGCCGAAGTAGGTCTGCGAGGCCGCCGCGAATCCGTACGAACGCTTTCCGAGGTAGATCTGGTTCAGGTACAGCTCGAAGATCTGCTGCTTCGTCAGGTTGTCCTCGATACGCAACGCCAGCAGGATCTCGACGATCTTGCGCGTGTAGGTGCGCTCGGACGACAGGAAGAACTCGCGGGCCAGCTGCATCGTGATCGTGCTGGCGCCCTGCTCGGTGCCGCCGGCCACCAGGTTGACCAGCGCGGCGCGCGCCACACCGATCGGATCGACGCCCATGTGCTCGAAGAAGCGCGCGTCTTCGGCCGCCAGTACTGCGTTCTTCACCACCTGCGGCACGTCCTCGATGTGCACGAAGGTGCGGCGCTCCTCGCCGAATTCTCCGATCAGCTGACCGTCGGCGGTGTAGACCCGCAACGGAATCCGCGGCCGGTAGTCGAGCATCGCGTCGAGCGGCGGCAGACGATCGTTGACCAGCACCAGCGCCAGCGCGACGAGCAGCCCGCCGGCGACTGCAACGACCAGCGGAATCGCGAGCGCGGCGAGACCCAGGTGAACCCAGTTCGTGCTCGAGCCGTGCCTGTTGCGCGGGCGGCGTTTCGTCGTGTCGTTCATGCGCCCATCCCTGGCGCCCGCATTGCCGTGGCCGGATTTTATACGCATCGCTGGCCGACGCCCGGCGCGGTGACGCGACACGGCAATGCGTGTCTGCGTGCAGGAATGCAACAACGTGCATCCACACCGTACGACCGCCTCGATCAACCGCCGATGCTGCGCTGGCAGGCCGATCCTGCCGGATGGTCGATGCCGTACGACGGATGGGGCCGGGTCGTCGCCAAGCCGCGCAGAAAAGGCCGTACATTAAATCGAGCTTGCCCCTTGCATCTCCAGTAAATTGTAGAAATAATCCGTAAATCCTTAGATCGTAAGGATTTTTTTGAATCGAGGCATTCCGTGGCGGTGATTCCATCGAATCTGTTTCGCAGGGCCGCACCACCGCTGGTCGGCATCGACCTGAGCGCTTCGAGCGTGAAGGTGGTCGAACTGCAGCAAGGACAGCGCGCGCCGATGCGCCTGGAGCGCTATGCGATCGAACCGCTGGAACGTGGTGCGATCGTCGACGGCAACATCGAGAAGGCCGAAGCGGTCGCCGAGACGCTGCAGCGCGCGTTGCGCAAATGCGGCAGCCGCGCGCGCGAGGCGGCGCTTGCGCTTCCGTCGGGGGCGGTGATCACCAAGAAGATCATGCTGCCAGCCGGGCTGCACGAGGAGGACTACGAACTCCAGGTCGAGACCGAGGCCAGCCAGTACATCCCGTTTCCGATCGAGGAGGTGAACCTCGACTTCCAGGTGCTCGGTCCCGCCAGCCGGGCCGAGGGCGAAGTCGACGTGCTGCTGGCGGCGTCGCGCAAGGAGAAGGTCGACGACCGGGTGGCCGTGGCCGAGATGGCCGGCCTGCGCCCGGTGGTGATGGATGTGGAGCCCTACGCGTTGCGCACCGCGGTCGACCACGTGATCGAGTTCCTGCCGAACAAGGGCCAGGGACAGATCATCGCGGTTTTCTCGATCGGCCAGACGATCACGTACCTGACGGTGGTGCTGAACCGCCAGACGATCTTCGAGCGCGAGCAGGTCTTCGGCGGGCACCAGCTCACGCAGGACCTGGTGCGACTGTACGGACTGACGCCCGAGGAGGCCGAGATCAAGAAGCGCACCGGCGACCTGCCCGACAACTACCAGCGTGACCTGCTGCAGCCGTTCGTCGAACAGGCGGCGACCGACATGGGGCGCGCATTGCAGTTCTTCTTCACCTCGACACCGTACACGCGCGTCGACCAGATCTATCTCGCCGGCGGCTCTTCGGTGGTGCCGGGCCTGGCCGAGGCGGTGGCACAGCGCACGCAGGTGCCCGCCGAGGTGCTCAGCCCGTTCCAGGGCATGGAGCTTGCAGGCACGGTGCGCGAGCGCCAGCTGCGCGCTGACGCGCCCTCGCTGCTGGTGGCCGCCGGCCTGGCGATGCGGAGGTTCGACGCATGAGCATGCGCATCAACCTGCTCCCGCACCGGGAGATGCGCCGTGAGCGGCGCAAGAAGGATTTCGTCGGCCTGCTCGCGCTGGTCGGCGTCGGCGCGGTCGCGGCCGCAATCGTCGTTGCGCTCGGCATCAGCCAGCGAATCGACGCGCAGCACGCGCGCAACGACTTCATCCGCGCCGAGAATTCGAAGCTCGACGAGCAGATCAAGGAAATCGCCACGCTGCGTGCCGAGATCGAAGCGCTGCGTGCGAGGCAGTACGCCGTCGAGACCCTGCAGACCAACCGGACGATTCCCGTCCACCTGATGGACGAACTGGTCAAGCACACCCCCGACGGCATCTACCTGAAGACGATGCGCCAGGATGAACGCAAGATCACGCTGGCCGGTTACGCGCAGTCGAACGAGCGCGTCTCGGAGTTGCTGCGCAATCTCGCCAACCATACGCCGTGGCTCGAGCGCCCCGAGCTCATCGAGATCAAGGCCGCGCGCATCGGAGGGAGTGCCGCTGCGAAGGACAAGGATGCCCGGCGCGCGTTCGAGTTCTCGCTGAACGCGTTGATCAAGTCGGCCGACCCGCAGCCGGCGATGCCGAAAACCACCGCTGCGCCGGCCGCGCTGGCAGCGGCCGGCTCGGCCGCGAACAGGTGATGCGATGAGCAAGTTCGACCTGAAGATCGACCTGAACGGCCTGAGGGCGCAGTTCGCCGGACTGCAGGGGCGCCATCCCGGGTTGTGGCCGGCGCTGCCGAAGGTGGCGCTGCTGGCGGGGCTGGTGGCCGCGGTGCTCGGCATTGCCTGGATCTCTTACTGGCGCGGGCAGCTCGACGAGCTCGACGGGGAGGTCCGCACCGAGGAGCAGCTCAAGCAGGAGTTCACCGCCAAGATGACGCAGGCAGTGAATCTCGAGGTGCTGCGCAAGCAGAAGGACCAGGTGTCGCATTACGTCAGCCAGCTCGAGAAGCAGCTGCCGAGCAAGGCCGAGATGGACGCCCTGTTGTCGGACATCAACCAGGCGGGTGTCGGCCGGGGTCTGCAGTTCGAGCTCTTCAGGCCCGGACAGGTTGTGGTGCGGGACTACTACGCGGAGCTGCCGATCGCCATCAAGCTGTCGGGCAGCTACCACGATTTCGGCTCGTTCACGAGCGACATCGCCAACCTGCCGCGGATCGTCACGCTGAACAACATCCAGATCGCGCTGCCGGAGAAGCAGGCCGCCGGAGCCGGATCGGGTCCGCTCACGATGGAGGCGATCGCCAAGACCTTCCGCTACCTCGATCCCGAGGAGATCGCCGAGCAGCGTCGCCTGGCGGCAGCGGCGAACAACAAGGCGAAGAAGGGGGCAGCGAAATGAAGCGCCTGATGATGGCGGCCGCGGCGTGCGTGCTCGCCGGCTGCTCGAACGACCAGGGCGAATTGCGTGCCTGGATGCAGGAAGTGCGCGCCAATGCCAGGCCGATCCAGACGCGCGTCGAGGAACCCAAGCGCTTCGCGCCGTTCCGCTATGACGACGAGGCGCAGGTCGATCCGTTTTCACCGCAGAAGCTGGCAGCCATGGTCGAGGGCTCGCAGCGTGCCGGTGCGAACGGATTGAAGCCCGATCTGAACCGCCGGCGCGAAGCGCTCGAGGCGTTTCCGCTCGACACGATCCGGATGGTCGGGCACCTGGCGAACGGGCAGCGCAATCACGCGCTGCTGCAGGTCGACAGAACGGTCTATCAGGCGCACGTCGGCAGCTACGCCGGCCAGAATTTCGGGGTGATCACCAGGATCAGCGAGAACGAGGTCCTGCTCAGGGAACTGGTCCAGGACGCCGCTGGCGACTGGGTCCAGCGGGACTCGACATTGCGGCTTCAGGAGGGGAGCAGTCAATGACAACGACAATGCGCAACGCGGGATCGGCGGCCCGCGCGACTGTCCGTGCTGCGGTCGCCGCGCTGCTTGCGTGCATCGCCGCGCTGGCCGCTCCTGCGGCCCTCGCGCAGGCGAACTCGATCGAATCGGTGACCAGCGTGCAGCAGGGCAGCACGACGTACCTGCGCATCGGGATGAAGAATCCCCCGACCACCACTCCGGCCGGCTTTTCGGTGTCGAATCCGCCGCGGATCGCGTTCGACTTCATCAATACCGACAACCGCGTCGGAAAGAACTCGCTGGAGTTGCCGCAGGGCGACGTGCGCAGCGTGACGATCGTGCAGGCTGGCGAGCGCGCCCGGCTGGTGCTCAACCTGAAGCGGCCGCTCGGCTACAACACATCGATCGACGGCAACACGCTGACGGTCGCGCTCGAACCGGTGGCCGCTGCCGGGACGGCGGCGGCGCCGGTGGCCTACAGCTTCGCCAGGGCCGACGGCAAGGGCACGCATTCGCTGCGCGACATCGACTTCCGTCGTGGCAAGGACGGTGAGGGTCGGGTGGTCGTCGATCTGTCGGACCCGGGCGTGGGCGTCGACATCCGGCAACAGGGCCAGTCGATCGTCGTCGACTTCGTGAACGCCAGCCTGCCCGAGAACCTGCGCCGCCGGCTCGACGTCGGCGACTTCGGCACCCCGGTCACCGCAGTGCGCGCATTCCAGCAGGGCGACAACGCGCGGCTGGTGATCGAGCCGCACGGCGAATGGGAGCACAACGCTTACCAGAGCGACACGCAATTCGTCGTCGAGGTCAAGCCGCTGCGCCCCGACCCGAGCCGACTCGCGCGTGGCACGCAGCCCGGCTACCGTGGCGAGAAGCTGTCGCTGAACTTCCAGAGCATCGACATCCGCGCCCTGCTGCAGGTGATCGCGGACTTCACCAGCCTGAACATCGTCACCAGCGACTCGGTTGCCGGCAACCTGACGCTGCGCCTGAAGGACGTACCCTGGGACCAGGCGCTCGACATCATCCTGCAGTCCAAGGGCCTGGACATGCGCAAGAACGGCAACGTGATCATGGTCGCGCCACGCGACGAGATCGCGGCCAAGGAGAAGCTCGACCTGGAATCGCGCGCGCAGATCTCGGAGATCGAACCGTTGCGCACCGAGACCTTCCAGTTGAACTACCAGAAGGCCGATGCGCTGCACAAGCTGCTGGCCAACGACAAGCAGCGCGTGCTCTCCAAGCGCGGCAGCGTCGTCGTCGACGAGCGCACCAACAAGGTCTTCGTGCAGGACACGGTGTCGCGGCTCGAGGAAGTGCGCAAGATCATCGCGCAGGTCGACGTGCCGGTGCGGCAGGTGCTGATCGAGGCGCGCATCGTCGAGGCCGACGACCGCTTCTCGCGCAACCTGGGCGTGCGGCTGGGGTTCAACCGCGTCAACGCCAGCGCCGGCAGCACCATCGGCCGCGGAACCGTCTCCGGCAACCTGGAGGGTGTACACGACCTGACGCCGCTGCCGGGCGCGGTGGGCAGCGGCACCACGGCGCTGGCGAACACCAACTTCGTGAACCTGCCGGCGACGAACATCTCCGGCGTCAACCCGTCGACCTTCGCGATCAGCCTGTTCAACTCCAGCCTCACGCGTTTCCTGAACCTGGAGTTGTCGGCGCTCGAAGCCGACCAGCGCGGCAAGGTCATCTCCAGCCCGCGGGTGCTCACCGCCGACCAGGGCAAGGCGATCATCGAGCAGGGCACCGAGTTGCCGTACCAGCAGGCGACGTCGAGCGGGGCCACGGCGATCCAGTTCCGCAAGGCCAATCTCAAGCTCGAGGTGACCCCGCAGATCACGCCCGAGGGCAACGTGATCCTGGCGGTCGAGGTCAACCGCGACGCGGTCGGGCAACTGACGCCGGCCGGCTTCGCGATCGACACGCGACGGGTGCAGACCCAGGTGCTGGTGGAGAACGGTGGCACCGTGGTGATCGGCGGCATCTACGAGCAATTCGAGCGCGACAACGTGAACAAGGTGCCGCTGCTGGGCGATCTGCCCGTGATCGGCAACGCGTTCAAGAATTCCAGCCGCACCAACAACCGTACCGAGCTGCTGGTGTTCCTCACGCCGCGCGTCGTCACCGACACCGCGATGGCGCGCTGATGGCGTTGGCGGGACGGGCCGGCCGGCGCTGCCACTGATGGTCCCGCAGGGCGCGGCGCCGGGGCGCGCCGCGTCGCGCCCGGTCGTGCTGGTGGGCATGATGGGCTCTGGCAAGTCCACCGTCGGGCGACGGCTCGCGGCGCGCCTGCACCGGCGCTTCATCGACGCCGACAGGATGCTCGAGGAGCGCTGCGGCGTGCCGATCTCGACCGTGTTCGAGCTCGAAGGCGAAGAGGGTTTCCGCCGCCGCGAAGCGGCGCTGCTCGACGAACTGACGCAGCTGCCATCGATCGTGCTGGCCACCGGCGGTGGCGTGGTGATGCGCGCCGATAACCGGCGCCTGCTCGCCGAGCGCGCGCTGGTGGTCTTCCTGCAGGCGTCGCTGGCGGACCTCTGGCAGCGGCTGCGGCGCGACCGCACGCGGCCGCTGCTGCAGACCGGGGATCCGCGCGAGCGCATCGCCGAACTGCTGGCGCTGCGCGAGCCGCTCTATCTCGGGATCGCCCAACTGACCGTCGTCAGCGCACGCCAGCCGGTGGATCAGCTGGTCACCGATATAATCGGGCGTCTTCCCGAGGAAATCCGGGCCGAAACCCGGGCCGATTGAGGGCCGGCTCGCACTCCGGCCGCCGCGCCCGGGCGGGTGCACCGCCATCGCCCATGAACGTCCGCGAATTGCGCATCCCGCTCGGCGAGCGCAGCTACCCGATCCTGATCGGTGCCGGTCTGCTGGCGGCCAGCGAAACGCTGGCCGGCCTCGCGCAGGCACGACAGGTCGCGGTGGTCACCAACGACACCGTTGGCGCGCTCTTCGAGGCGCGCCTCGCGCTTTCGCTCGCCGGCGCCGCGAGGCGCATATCGATCCGCCTGCCCGACGGCGAAACCCACAAGAACTGGCAAGCGCTCGATCACATCTTCGAGCAGCTGTTGCGCGAGCGCTTCGACCGGCGCTGTCTGCTGGTGGCGCTCGGCGGCGGGGTGATCGGCGACGTGACCGGCTTCGCGGCCGCCGTCTACCAGCGCGGTGTCGACTTCGTGCAGGTGCCGACCACCCTGCTGGCGCAGGTCGATTCCTCGGTCGGCGGCAAGACGGCGATCAACCATCCGCTGGGCAAGAACATGATCGGCGCTTTCCACCAGCCGAAGCTGGTACTTGCCGACGTCGACACCTTGCGCACGCTGCCGCCACGCGAGCTGTCGGCGGGCCTGGCCGAGATGATCAAGCATGGCGCGATCGCCGATCCGGCCTACCTGGGTCGGCTCGAGCGCGACCTTGCAGCGCTGCGTGCCTGCGATACCACGGCGCTTGGCGACGCGATCCTGCGCTCGTGCGAGATCAAGGCCGCCGTGGTGGCTGCCGACGAGCGCGAAACGGGCGTGCGCGCCACGCTCAATTTCGGTCACACCTTCGGTCACGCGATCGAGTCGGGCCTGGGCTACGGCAACTGGCTGCACGGCGAGGCGGTGGGCGCCGGCATGGTGATGGCGGCCGACCTGTCGTGGCGCGCCGGGCTGGTCGATGACAGCCTGGTCGAGCGCCTGCGCGGCACGATCGCCGCCGCGGGGCTGCCGGTGCGCGGCCCGGCCTGGCCGTTCGAGCGTTACGTCGAACTGATGAGCATCGACAAGAAGGCACGCCAGGGTGCGCCGGAGTTCGTGCTGCTCGAGCGGTTCGGCGCGGCACGCGTGCAACCGGTGACCGACGCGCAGTTGCGCGCCACACTGGCAGCGTGCACCGGCTGAGCGCCGCACCGCAGATGGAAAGCGGAGCCGGCATGCGCGCGCCCGCTGCGCTCGCCCGCTGGGGGTGCGATCCGGCGACCAGCCGCGGCCGCCGGCACCCCGAGCCGCGGGCGGGCACGCGCAGCGAGTTCCAGCGCGATCGCGACCGCATCGTTCACTGCACCGCCTTTCGCCGGCTCGAATACAAGACGCAGGTTTTCGTCAACCACGAAGGCGATCTGTTCCGTACCCGGCTCACGCATTCGATCGAAGTCGCGCAGATCGGCCGCTCGATCGGCCGCAATCTGGGGCTGAACGAGGACCTGATCGAGGCGATCGCGCTGGCACACGACCTCGGCCACACGCCATTCGGACACGCCGGGCAGGACGCGCTGCACGCGTGCATGCACGGCCACGGTGGCTTCGAGCACAACCTGCAGTCGCTGCGCGTCGTCGACGAACTCGAGCAGCGCTACGCGGCATTCGACGGACTGAACCTGTGCTTCGAGACGCGCGAGGGCATCCTGAAGCACTGCCGGCAGGAGGACGCGCGCGCGCTGGGCGAATTGGGCGAGCGCTTCCTGCTGCGGCGGCAGCCGTCGCTCGAGGCACAGGTGGCCAATCTCGCCGACGAGATCGCCTACAACAACCACGACGTCGACGACGGCCTGCGCTCGGGGCTGCTGCGGATCGGGCAACTCGACCGGATCGAGCTGTTCGCGGCTCACCGCCGCACTGTCGAGCGCCTGCATCCCGGCATCACCGGCCGGCGCCTGGTACACGAGACCATCCGGCGGATGATCGACGACCTCGTGGTCGATCTGCTCGCTGAATCGCGCCGGCGCGTCGACGCCGCCGCTGTGGCGTCGCCCGACGAGGTGCGCGCCGCGCCACCGCTGGTGGCGTTCTCGCCGGCGATGCGCGAGCGCTCGGCGCAGCTCAAGCGCTTCCTGCACGCCGGGCTGTACCGTCACCCGCGTGTCGACGAAACGATGGACCGCGCCCGCGCCGTCGTGCGTCGACTGTTCGACGCCTATGCAGCCGATCCGTCGCGCCTGCCCGGGGAGCACCGCGAGCGAGTGCAGGCGATCGGCCTGCGCGCGATCGCCGACTACATCGCGGGGATGACCGATCGCTTCGCCCTGCGCGAACACGCGCGACTGACCGGCGAGCCGCCGCCCCGGCTGTCGTGCGCCGACGCCACCGATTGAATCCGCCGCGCCTGCCGGTGTGTCGCTGCCGCGATTGGCTCGCGGCGTTGCCGCAACGCCGTCGGCTGCTGCGCTGTGCACATCCGGCAGATGGCGGCGTATACTGGGCCGTCCGTTCGTGCATTTTGCGCTGCGTTGCGGCATAACACTGCTCCAGGCGCTATTCCGCGCAAGCAAGCACTAACTTTATTTTCTTCCGGTGGGGACGCTCCGGTTCGCTGGCGAGACGCGGCGGGTCGTGGCGAGCGTGCTGCGCGGCGCCGACACCGGATCCGGAGCTCGCAGATGGGACATTCGGGACACTCGCACCGCCGTCCACCGCAGGGCGCAACCTCTGCGGCCGCGGAGGGTCTGTACGATCCGGCGCGCGAACACGATGCCTGCGGCGTCGGCTTCATCGCTCACATCAAGGGCAGGAAGAGCCACCGGATGATCGAGCAGGGCCTGCAGATTCTCTGCAACCTCGATCACCGCGGCGCCGTGGGCGCCGACCCGCTGATGGGCGACGGTGCCGGCATCCTGATCCAGCTGCCCGACCAGTTCTTTCGTGAAGAGATGGCCCGCCAGGGCGTCAGGTTGCCGCCGGCCGGCGAGTACGGGGTGGGCATGGTGTTCCTGCCCAAGGAGCACGCATCGCGAATGGCCTGCGAGCAGGAACTCGAGCGCGCGGTGCGCGCCGAGCGGCAGGTGTTGCTCGGCTGGCGCGACGTGCCGGTCGATCGCGAGATGCCGATGTCGCCGGCGGTGCGGGCCAGGGAACCCGTGATCCGCCAGGTCTTCATCGGTCGCGGACCGGACGTGATGGTCACCGATGCGCTCGAGCGCAAGCTGTACGTGATCCGCAAGACCGCCAGCCACGCGATCCAGCAGCTCGGCCTGAAGCACGGCAAGGAGTACTTCGTGCCGTCGATGTCGGCGCGCACGATCGTCTACAAGGGGCTGTTGCTGTGCGGGCAGGTTGGCCAGTACTACCGCGACCTGCAGGATCCGCGCGTGGTCTCGGCGCTCGCTCTGGTGCACCAGCGCTTCTCCACCAACACCTTCCCCGAGTGGCCGCTGGCGCATCCGTACCGGCTGATCGCGCACAACGGCGAGATCAACACGGTGAAAGGCAACTTCAACTGGCTGCGTGCGCGCGAGGGCGTGATGCGTTCGCCGGTGCTCGGCAAGGACCTGAAGAAGCTCTTCCCGATCGTCTACGCCGGCCAGTCCGACACCGCCACCTTCGACAACTGCCTCGAGCTGCTGGTGATGGCCGGTTATCCGCTGGTGCACGCGATGCTGATGATGATTCCCGAGGCGTGGGAGCAGCACGCGCTGATGGATCCGAAGCGGCGCGCGTTCTACGAGTTCCACGCCTCGATGATGGAGCCCTGGGACGGCCCGGCGGCGATCGTCTTCACCGACGGGCGGCAGATCGGCGCAACGCTCGATCGCAACGGCCTGCGTCCGGCGCGCTACTGCATCACCGACGACGACCTGGTGGTCATGGCCTCCGAAGCCGGCGTGCTGCCGTTTGCCGAGAGCAGCATCGTCAGGAAGTGGCGTCTGCAGCCCGGCCGGATGTTCCTGCTGGATCTGGATCAGGGCCGCATCGTCGAGGACGCCGAGATCAAGGACCAGCTCGCCAACAGCAAGCCGTACCGCGAGTGGATCGAGGCGATCCGCATCAAGCTCGATGCGATCGGCGTGCCGCACGACGCCGTTGCCGTGGCGCGCGAGGCGCAGGGCCCCACCGAGCAGGAAGCGCGGCAGGCCGGGCGCATTACCGACGAAGTCTCGCAGCAGACGCCGCCGCCGCCGGTGTCGGCGCTGCTCGACCGCCAGCAGGCGTTCGGCTACACGCAGGAGGACATCAAGTTCCTGATGGCGCCGATGGCCGCTGCCGGCGAGGAGGCCGTCGGATCGATGGGCAACGACTCGCCGCTGGCGGTGCTGTCGCACCGGAACAAGCCGCTGTACAACTACTTCAGACAGCTGTTCGCGCAGGTGACCAATCCGCCGATCGACCCGATCCGCGAGCAACTGGTCATGTCGCTGGTGTCGTTCATCGGCCCGAGGCCCGACCTGCTCGACCTGAACAACATCAATCCGCCGATGAGACTCGAGGTCACGCAGCCGCTGCTCGACTTCGACGACATCGTGCAGATCCGCGGCATCGAACTGCTCACCGACAACAAATTCAAGTCGTACGAGCTCGACATCTGCTATCCGGCGCTCTGGGGCAAGGAGGGCATCGAGGCGCGGCTGGCCTCGCTGGCCGCCGAGGCCGAGGACGCGGTGCGCTCGGGCTACAACATCCTGATCGTGTCCGACCGGCGCATGTCGCGCGAGCGGGTGGCGATTCCGGCGCTGCTGGCCACCAGCGCGATTCACCTGCACCTGATCGACCGCGGCCTGCGCACCGCCACCGGACTGGTGGTCGAGACCGGTTCGGCGCGCGAGGTGCACCACTTCGCCCTGCTGGCCGGATACGGCGCCGAGGCGATCCATCCGTACCTGGCGATGGAGACGCTGGCCGACCTGCACCGCGCGATGCCCGGCGACGTCGGCCCCGACAAGGCGATCCGCAACTACGTCAAGGCGATCGGCAAGGGGCTGATGAAGGTGATGTCGAAGATGGGCATCTCCACCTACATGAGCTATTGCGGCGCGCAGATCTTCGAGGCGGTCGGCCTGTCGCGCGCGCTGGTCGGCAAGTACTTCACCGGCACTCCGAGCCACGTCGACGGCATCGGCATCTTCGAGGTGGCCGAGGAGGCGCTCCGGCTGCATCGCGCCGCCTTCGGCGACGATCCGACGCTGGCGACGATGCTCGACCCGGGCGGCGAATATGCATATCGCACGCGCGGCGAAGACCACATGTGGACGCCCGAGTCGATCTCGAAGCTGCAACACTCGACGCGCGCCGGCAGCTACGCGACCTACAAGGAGTACGCGCAGCTGATCAACGACCAGACGCGGCGCCACCTCACGCTGCGCGGGCTGTTCGAGTTCCGCTTCGGCGCCTGCACCCCGGTGCCGATCGCGGAAGTCGAGCCCGCTGCCGCGATCGTCAGGCGGTTCGCGACCGGCGCGATGTCCCTCGGCTCGATTTCCACCGAGGCGCACACGACGCTCGCGGTCGCGATGAACCGCATCGGCGGCAAGTCGAACACCGGCGAGGGCGGCGAGGACGCGATGCGCTATCGCGCCGAGATGCGTGCCGGCAAGCCGGTGATCCGCGACGGCGAGACCATCGGCAGCGTGATCGGCGCCGAGCGCATCGAAGCCGACATCGTGCTGAAGGACGGCGACTCGCTGCGCTCGAAGATCAAGCAGGTCGCGTCGGGCCGCTTCGGCGTCACCGCCGAGTACCTGGTCAGCGCCGACCAGTTGCAGATCAAGATGGCGCAGGGCGCCAAGCCGGGCGAGGGCGGCCAGCTGCCGGGTCACAAGGTGTCCGACTACATCGGCATGCTGCGTTACTCGGTGCCCGGCGTCGGGCTGATCTCGCCGCCGCCGCATCACGACATCTACTCGATCGAGGATCTCGCCCAGCTGATCCACGACCTGAAGAGCGCCAATCCACGGGCCTCCGTGTCGGTCAAGCTGGTCTCCGAGGTCGGCGTGGGCACGGTCGCTGCCGGCGTGGCCAAGGCGAAGGCCGACCACGTGGTCATCGCCGGACACGACGGCGGCACCGGCGCCTCGCCACTGTCGTCGATCAAGCACGCGGGCACGCCGTGGGAGCTGGGTCTCGCGGAGACCCAGCAGACGCTCGTCCTCAATGGCCTGCGCGGGCGCATCGTGGTCCAGGCCGACGGCCAGATGAAGACCGGCCGCGACGTGGTGGTCGGTGCGCTGCTCGGTGCCGACGAGTTCGGTTTCGCGACGGCACCGCTGGTGGTCGAAGGCTGCATCATGATGCGCAAGTGCCACCTGAACACCTGCCCGGTCGGCGTGGCCACGCAGGACCCGGTGCTGCGGCGCAGGTTCGAGGGCAAGCCCGAGCACGTCGTCAATTTCTTCTTCTTCGTGGCCGAAGAGGTGCGCGAACTGATGGCGCAACTTGGCGTGCGCCGCTTCGAAGAACTGATCGGTCGCGTCGACCTGCTCGACACACGCCGCGGGATCGAGCACTGGAAGGCCAGGGGGCTCGATTTCTCGCGCATCTTCCACCAGCCGGCGGTGCCCGCGACGGTGCCGCGCCGCCGCGTCGAAGACCAGGACCACGGGCTGGCGCAGGCGCTCGACCACAAGCTGATCGAACTCGCCCGCCCGGCCCTCGAGCGCGGCGAGAAAGCGTCGTTCATCCTGCCGATCCGCAACGTCAACCGCACCGTCGGCACGATGCTCTCGGGCGAGGTCGCGCGCCGCCATGGGCACCAGGGACTGCCCGACGACACGATTCACGTGCAGCTCAAGGGTACCGCCGGGCAGAGCCTCGGCGCCTTCCTGGCCAACGGCGTCACGCTCGACCTGGTCGGCCAGGCCAACGACTACGTCGGCAAGGGGCTGTCGGGCGGGCGCATCATCGTGCGCCCGACCAACGACTTCCGCGGCCAGTCCGACCGGAACATCATCGTCGGCAACACCGTGATGTACGGCGCGATCGCCGGCGAGGCGTTCTTCTGCGGCGTGGCAGGCGAACGCTTCTGCGTGCGCAACTCCGGCGCGACCGCGGTGGTCGAAGGCACCGGCGACCACGGCTGCGAGTACATGACCGGCGGCACGGTGGTCGTGCTCGGCGAGACCGGACGCAACTTCGCCGCCGGCATGTCGGGCGGCGTCGCCTACGTCTTCGACCCCGAGGGCAGTTTCGCGTCGCGCTGCAACCTGGCGATGGTCGGCCTCGAGCCGGTCCTGTCCACGTCCGGGCAACTGGCTCAGACCGACCCCGCGACCTGGCACCGCGGCGAGTGCGACGAGATCATCCTGAAGGGACTGGTCGAGCAGCACTTTCGCTTCACCGGCAGCAAGAAGGCGCGCACGATCCTCGACCACTGGGAGCGCAGCCGCGCCGCGTTCGTCAAGGTCTTCCCGGGCGAATACCGGCGGGCGCTGGGCGAGCTCCAGGCGAAGGATCGCGCGCGCATGGCGCCTCAGCAGACGACCGCCGGGACACGGTGATCGCCAGGCGCGAACGGGTACAGGCATCCACCGGAAGAAGCGGCGAAATGGGCAAGGTCACCGGGTTTCTCGAATTCCAGCGCCTGAGCGAGGCAGCCGAAGACGTCACGACGCGCGTGCGGCACTACCGCGAGTTCGTGATGCACCTGTCCGACGAAGAAGCGTCGAGACAGGGCGCACGCTGCATGGACTGCGGCACGCCGTTCTGCCAGAGCGGCTGCCCGGTCAACAACATCATTCCCGACTGGAACGACCTGGTCTATCGCGGCAACTGGAGGCTGGCGCTCGACACGCTGCACTCGACCAACAATTTCCCGGAGTTCACCGGCCGCATCTGCCCGGCACCGTGCGAGGCCGCGTGCACGCTGAACATCAACAGCGATCCGGTCGGGATCAAGTCGATCGAGCACGCGATCATCGACAAGGGCTGGGAGATGGGCTGGGTCGTGCCGCAGCCGCCTGCGCATCCCACCGGCCGCACGGTGGCGGTGATCGGCTCGGGTCCGGCAGGGCTGGCCTGCGCGCAGCAACTGGCGCGCGCCGGCCACGAAGTGACGGTGTTCGAGAAGAACGATCGCATTGGCGGCCTGCTGCGCTACGGCATCCCCGATTTCAAGCTGGACAAGCGCCACATCGATCGGCGCATCGCCCAGATGCAGGCCGAAGGCGTGAAGTTCCGCACCGGGGTGCTGGTCGGTGACACGGGCGAGACGGTGATCGGCGGCGCGCCGCGCGCGAGTGTATCGGCAGGGCAGTTGCTGGCCGAATTCGACGCGGTCGCGCTCACCGGCGGCGCCGAGTTCGCGCGCGACCTGCCGGTGCCGGGGCGCGAGTTGCGCGGCGTGCATTTCGCGATGGAGTTCCTCGCGCAGCAGAACCGGGTCGTGGCCGGCGACGCGGTCGCCGGCCAGATCCTCGCGACCGGCAAGCACGTGATCGTGATCGGCGGCGGCGACACCGGTTCCGACTGCGTCGGCACCAGCAACCGCCAGGGCGCAAGCTCGGTCACGCAATTCGAGCTGATGCCGCAACCGCCCGAGCGCGAGAACAAGGCGCTGACCTGGCCGAACTGGCCGTACAGGCTGCGCACCTCGTCGTCGCACGAAGAGGGCTGCGGGCGCGACTGGGCGGTCACGACCAGGCGCTTCGTCGACGACGGGCGGGGCAGGGTCAGGGCGCTGGTGGCAGCCCGGGTCGAATGGAAGAAGGACGAGGCCAGTGGCCAGTTGCGGATGTCGGAGGTGCCGGGCTCGGAGTTCGAGCTGCACGCCGACCTGGTGCTGCTGGCGATGGGCTTCGTGTCTCCGGTCGGCAAGCTGCTCGATGCGTTCGGCGTGCGCAAGGACGCGCGCGGCAACGCGCAGGCCGGCACCGACGGCGAGGGCTGCTATGCGACCAGCGTGCCCAGGGTGTTCGCCGCCGGCGACATGCGCCGCGGCCAGTCGCTGGTCGTCTGGGCGATCCGCGAGGGGCGGCAATGCGCGCGCGCGATCGACGAGTTCCTGATGGGGGCGTCCGGGCTGCCTCGCTGAGCCGGGGCGCGCGGTGCACGCTCCACGCGGGCACTCACGATCGACGGAGGGCGTGATGGAATCGGTCGCCGACCGGGGTGCGGCGCAGCTTGCCGAGGTGTTCCGCACCGGCGAACTGTCGCCGGTCGACGCGTTGCGCGCGGTGCTCGAACGCATCGACGCCTGCGAGCCGCTGGTCAACGCGATGTACCTGGTGCATCGCGAGGCTGCGCTCGCAGCGGCGCGCGACGCCGAGGCGCGATGGCGCGCCGGCCGGCCGCTGTCGGCGATCGACGGCGTGCCGGTCACGCTGAAGGAGAACCTCTACACGAAGGGCGATCCGGCGCCGCTGGGCACCGCGGCTTCCGACCTCGCGCCCAGGCCCGCCGATGCGCCCCCCAGCGCGCGCGTCCGCGAGGCCGGCTGCGTCATCGTGGGCAAGACGACGATGCCGGACTTCGGCATGCTGTCCTCGGGCCTGTCGTCGATCCACGGCGTGACGCGCAATCCGTGGCGACTCGACCGCAACACCTCAGGCTCGTCGTCCGGCGCCGCTGCGGCGGCCGCTGCCGGCTATGGGCCGCTGCACGTGGGCACCGACATCGGCGGCTCGGTGCGCTTGCCGGCCACGCACTGCGGCCTGTTCGCGCTCAAGCCCAGCCTGGGCCGGGTCCCGATCGATCCGCCCTACATGGGCCGCATCGCCGGCCCGATGACCCGTACCGTTCGCGATGCGGCGCTGCTGATGGACGTGCTCGCCCGCCCCGACGAACGCGACTTCATGAGCCTGCCGTACCAGCCCACCGACTACGCGGCGCGGCTCGACGGGCTGGACGCGAAGCGGCTGCACATCGGCGTGCTGATCGACATGGGGGTCGGCCTGCCGCCGCACCCGTCGGTCGTCGCGGCCTGCGAGGCGGCGTCCCGGGCGCTCGAGGCGTCGGGCGCGATCGTCGAGCCGATCCGCTCGTTCCTCACGCCGGAGATGCTCGAGGGTTTCGACGTGTTCTTCGAGGCGCGTTCGTTCAACGACGTCGCCGCGATGCCGCAGGCCGTGCGCTCGAAGGTGCTGCCGTTCATCGTCGAGTGGTGCAGCTGGCGCGCAGGATCGTTCAGCGGCGCCGAGGTGATGACCGCGTACACGCGGCTGATGGCGATGCGCGAGGCGGCGGTGCGTGCCACCGCGCGCTTCGACTACCTGCTGTCGCCCACCTCGCCGATCCTGCCCTACGAGGCGGAGTCCGCCTGCCCGGGCAACGATCCGCACGATGCGCTGCCGCACATCGCGTTCACCGTCGCCTGGAACATGAGCGAGCAGCCGGCGGCTTCGATCAACTGGGATTTCACCGCCGACGGCCTTCCGGTGGGCGTGCAACTCGTCGGCCGGCGCTTCGACGACCTCGGCGTGATGCGGCTGGCGCGCCTGGTCGAGCAATTGCGCCCACCGCAGCGGCCCTGGCCGCAGCCCTGGCGCCGCTGAGCGCGGGGTTGCGCGCTGCGCGCGCCGCGTTCAGGCCGGCCCGGGGGTGCGACACCTGCACAGGCTCATCCCGCGCAGGCTCATCACCGTGTCGCCATGCTGGTTGATCATCTCCTGTTGCACGCGGACGATGCCGCGGTCGGGCTTGCTCTGCGAGCGCCGCGTCTCGATGATCGTCAGGCGCACGCGCAGGCGGTCGCCGGGGCGCACCGGCCGGGTCCAGCGCACCTCGTCGACGCCGGGCGAGCCCATGCTCGATGCCGGTGAAATGAAGTGATCGACCACCAGGCGCATCATGATGCTGCCGGTCATCCAGCCGCTGGCGACGAGGCCGCCGAAGATCGAATCGGCTGCCGCATGGCTGTCGACGTGGAAGGGTTGCGGATCGTAGCGGGTCGCGAATGCGACGATCTCCCGCTCGGTGACGAGATGGTCGCCGAACTCGATCACTTCTCCGGGCCTGAAGTCCTCGAAGTAACGCTCCTTGCAGGGCACGGTCATGAATGACGCTCCGGTTCGCGGCCCATAGCATAATCGAGTCTTCCTGGAGCGACGGGCCCGCCGATGTCGAACCTCCTTTCGCCCGAACGCGCGGGCGCCGATGCGCCCGGCAGCGTGCGCATCGACAAGTGGCTGTGGGCGGCGCGCTTCTTCAGGACCCGCAGTCTGGCGCAGCAGGCGATCGAGCGGGGCCGCGTGCTGGTTGGCGGCGAGCGCGTCAGGCTGGCGCGGCCGCTGCGCATCGGCGACGAGGTCTGCGTTCGCAGTGGCGACATCGAGCGCACCGTGCAGGTGCTCGCACTCAGCGACGTTCGCGGCGCGGCGCCCGTGGCGCGCACGCTGTATCTCGAAGCCGCGGAGTCGGTTGCGCGTCGGGTGCAGCGGCGTGACGAGCGGCGTCTCGGCGTCGAGCCGGCCACGGCCATCGAGGGTGGCCGACCCACCAAGCGCGATCGGCGTCGCCTCGGTCGGGTGCGTGCGCGCGGCGTGGATGACGACCTGTAAGCGGACGCCGTCGCGCGCCTACGAGTGCCGATCTCCGGGTGGCCCGCGCATGCCGTGGCCGAGCAGGCAGGTGATGCCACTGGAACACGCGAACAGCGCCCAGAAGGCGAGAAAGCCGACGGTGTAGGCGGCCTCGCGGCTGCCGGACAGGTACATGCCGACGATCGCCAGCTCGTGCGGATCGATCATCGAGAACAGCACGCCTTCGGTGACGATCGCCATCAGGAATGCCGGCCAGAGCACCTGCATCATGACGCGGACGAGCCGCTGGCGACAAGCCGACTCGCGATCGGCGCCGGGCGCGTCTTCCTCCCTGGGTGGCGGCGCGGCGCTCATGGCCCGCTCGCCTGCAGCAGGATCGGTGCGTCGAAGCGCGTGACCGCCGGCTCGACCAGCCGCCAGCTGCGAGCCGGGTCTTCGAGCTGCACCAGCCAGTGCCCGCGCGCCGGCAGCGCGCCGTTCGCACGGTAGACGCCGCCGCCGACGTGGCGCAGCGGCCAGGCGACGTCGAGTTCGGCGCGGGTGGCGTGAATCAGCCGCAGCGTGAGTTGCGCCGGCCACTCGGTGTCGTGCGCGGCGGTCGCGGCGGTGATTGCCAGTGCGATCGTCGCGCCGTCCAGGGCCGACAGCCGCGCCTGCAGGCCCAGCGCACTGGCCCGCTGGTCGCGCGCCAGCTGCTGGTTGATCGCGCGCCCCTCGCGATAGTAGTCATCGACGACCATCGAATCGGCGGTGGTGACGGCCAGCCAGAAGGTCACGGCCCCGCCGACCAGTGCCGCCGCCGGGGCCAGCGCCAGCAGCCACGGCCAGCGGTGCCGGTACCAGGGTGCGGGGGCGCGGGCCGTGGGCGCGTGGGTCGTGATCAGGGCCATGCCGGTCAGCGCGGGACGAAGAAGGTGGAGTGCGCGTCGACGGCGACCGTGGCGTCGTCGGTGGCCTCGACGTGGAACGATACCCTGTTGCTGCCCGGGCTGCCGTGGCCGGGGCGCACGCGCACGGCCACCGGCACCATCCGCACGCCGGCCGGGCCCACCTCGAAGCGCGCTTCGCCGGCGACGAAGGCCGTGTCGATGCCGCGTACCGTGACCCGGAAGGTGCGCAGCCGCTCGGACGGATTGATGATCTGCAGCCGATAACCGTTTTCGATCATGCCCTCTTCCACCTCGCGGCCGAGGGCGCTGTCGCGAATCACGTCCGCCTTCACCGGCGCGCGCAGCGCCAGGTGCCCGACCAGTGCCAGCGTCACCGCCAGCAGGATCGCCGAGTAGACCAGCACCCGTGGCCGCAGCGTCCGGCGCAGGATGGCGGCGCGATCGAGTTGCTGCGCCAGCGCATTTTCCGTCGTGTAGCGGATCAGGCCGCGCGGGTAGCCCATCCGGTCCATCACCTGGTTGCAGCCGTCGATGCAGGCAGCGCAGCCGATGCATTCGTATTGCAGGCCGTCGCGGATGTCGATGCCGGTCGGACACACGTGCACGCAGACGTCGCAGGCGACGCAGTCGCCCAGTTCGAGGGCCTGCGGGTCGGCCTTGCGCGAGCGCGCGCCGCGCGGCTCGCCGCGCCCGGGATCGTAGGTGATGACCATCGTGTCCCTGTCGAACATCGCGCTCTGGAAGCGCGCGTACGGACACATGTACTTGCAGACCTGCTCGCGCATGAAGCCGGCATTGCCCCAGGTGGCGAAGCCGTAGAACAGCACCCAGAAGGTCTGCCAGGGGCCGGTGGACAACGTGAGCAGCGCACCGAGCAACTCGCGGATCGGCGTGAAGTAGCCGACGAAGGAAATGCCCGTCCACAGCGCGACCGCCACCCACGACAGGTGCTTGGCGGCCTTGCGGCCGAACTTGGAGGCGCTCATCGGCGCGCGGTCGAGCTTGATGCGCTGCGCGCGATCGCCCTCGATGCGGCGCTCGATCCACATGAAGATCTCGGTGTAAACCGTCTGCGGGCACGCGTAGCCGCACCAGAGCCGGCCCGCAACCGCGGTGAACAGGAACAGCGCAAGCGCGGAGATCACCAGCAGGCCGGTCAGGTAGATGAAGTCCTGCGGATACAGGACCAGGCCGAACAGGTAGAAGCGGCGTGCCTCGAGATCGAACAGCACCGCCGGCCGATTGCCCCACTGCAGCCAGGGCAGGCCGTAGAAGACCAGTTGCGTGAGCCAGACCAGCGCCCAGCGCCAGCCGGCGAACCAGCCGCTGACCGCGCGCGGGTAGATCTTGCGGCGGACCTCGTAGAGGGCGACGTCGGCGTCGGCGCCGGCCCCGCGGGGCGATGGGGCGGAAGAACTCAACGCGGCGCGCCCGATCCCGCGGGCAGGTTCGACAGGCCCCAGACGTAGGCGGCGAGCAGGTGCACCTTGCTCTTGCCGAGCATCTCGCCGAACGCCGGCATCTGGTTCGAGCGGCCCTTGACGATCGTTTCCGTGAGGGTGGCGATGCCGCCGCCGTAGAGCCAGGTCCTGTCGGTGAGGTTGGGCGCACCCAGCGCCGGGTTGCCCTTGCCGTCGGCGCCGTGGCAGGCGATGCAGCCGGCGGCCGTGAAGCTCGGCTTGCCCAGCGCTGCGCGCGCCGCGTCGTGGCCGCTGTCGGACAGCGAGAGCACGAAGTTCGCCAGGTTCTGCACGTCGTCGGCCGAGCCCACCGCGGCCCCCAGCGCCGGCATCACGCCCTGGCGACCGGCGGTGATGGTGGCGACGATCGTCTCGGGGTCGCCGCCCCAGAGCCAGTCGCGATCGGTGAGGTTCGGAAAGCCGCGGCTGCCGCGCGCATTCGAGCCGTGGCACTGCACGCAGTAGGTGAGGTACATGCGCTCACCGATCTCGCGTGCCTGGGCGTCGGCGGCGACCGTCGGGATGTCCTGCGCCAGGTACCGGGCGAACAACGGCTCGACCACTTCGTTCACGCGGGCGACTTCGCGCTCGTACTGGCTCTTCTGGCTCCAGCCGAGCACGCCCTGCCAGGCGCCGAGTCCCGGATAGAGCACCAGGTAGGCGAGCGCGAAGGCGCAGGTGATCATGAACAGCCACAGCCACCAGCGCGGCAGCGGGTGGTTGTACTCCTCGAGCGTCTCGTCCCAGCTGTGGCCGGTGGTGCCGACCTGCGCGCCGGGTGTGCGGCCCCTGGCCAGTACCAGCGCCAGCCAGACGCAGAAGGCCACCGACACCAGCGTGACGATCGAGATGTAGAGGCTCCAGCCTGAACCGGTGAAGTCGGCCATGTGCGGTTGCTCCGTTCTAGTCTTTCTCGGCGAACGGCAGGTTCGCCGCTTCGTCGAAACGCGCCTTCTGGTGCCGGCTGTACGCCCACCCGACGATGCCGAGGAAGATCGCCAGGCTCACCACGGCGATCACCCCGCGCAGCACGTTGATGTCCATGCGTCGCCCCCGTCAGCGCGCGGTGCTGCGGATCGACGTCCCGAGCACCTGCAGGTAGGCGACCAGTGCGTCCATCTCGGTCTTGCCCTCGAGCGCTTTCGGCGCGTCGGCGATCTCGGCGTCGGCATACGGATGGCCGAGTCTGCGCAACACCTGCATCTTGCGTTGCACCGTGCCGTCGTCGGCGGCGGCGCGCTCCAGCCACGGATAGCCCGGCATGTTGGACTCGGGAACGAGGTCGCGCGGATTCGTGAGGTGCACCCGGTGCCACTCGTCGCTGTAGCGGCCACCCACGCGCGCGAGGTCGGGCCCGGTGCGCTTGCTGCCCCACATGAACGGCCGGTCGTAGACGAACTCGCCGGCCACCGAGTAGTGGCCGTAGCGCTCGGTTTCGGCACGGAACGGCCGGATCATCTGCGAATGGCAGTTCACGCAGCCTTCGCGGATGTAGACGTCGCGGCCGGTGAGTTCCAGCGGTCCGTAGGGCTTCCATCCGGCGACTGGCTCGGTGGTCGACTTCTGGAAGTAGAGCGGCACGATCTCGACCAGGCCCCCGAAGCTGATCGCCACCACGATCAGCACCATCAGCAGCGGCAGGTTCTTCTCGATCAGCGAATGCGTGAACTTCATCCTCGACTCCGCAGGGGACTCAGGCGTGGGCGACCGCGACCCCCGGGATCGCGGCGTCGATCGCCTTGCCCCCCCGGATCGTCATCAGGCAGTTGCAGAGCATGACCACCATGCCCGTCAGGTACAGCAGTCCGCCGAGCACGCGGATGTAGTAGTACGGATAGGTGGCCTTGAGCGACTCGACGAAGGCGTAGGTGAGCGTGCCGTCGGGGTTGGTCGCGCGCCACATCAGGCCCTGCGTGACGCCGGCGATCCACATCGCGGCGATGTAGAGCACGACGCCGATCGTCGCCACCCAGAAGTGCGCTTCGATCAGGCGCACGCTGTGCATCTGCGTGCGCCCGAAGAGCCGCGGCAACAGGTAGTAGATCGAACCCATCGTGATGAATCCGACCCAGCCGAGCGCGCCGGAGTGGACATGGCCGACGGTCCAGTCGGTGTAGTGCGACAGCGCGTTGACCGTCTTGATCGACATCATCGGCCCCTCGAAGGTCGACATGCCGTAGAACGACAGCGACACCACCAGGAACTTCAGGATCGGATCCTCGCGCAGCTTGTGCCAGGCCCCCGACAGCGTCATGATCCCGTTGATCATCCCGCCCCACGATGGCGCGAGCAGGATCAGCGAGAAGATCATGCCGATGCTCTGCGCCCAGTCGGGCAGCGCGGTGTAGTGCAGGTGGTGCGGACCTGCCCACATGTAGGTGAAGATCAGCGCCCAGAAGTGCACGATCGACAGCCGGTACGAATACACCGGGCGCCCGGCCTGCTTCGGGATGAAGTAGTACATCATCCCGAGGAAGCCGGCGGTGAGGAAGAAGCCCACCGCGTTGTGTCCGTACCACCACTGCACCATCGCGTCCTGCACGCCGGCATAGACCGAGTACGACTTCGTCCAGGTCACCGGCAGCGCGGCACTGTTGACGATGTGCAGCACCGCGATCGTGATCACGTAGGCGCCGAAGAACCAGTTGGCGACGTAGATGTGCGGCGTCCTGCGTCGGGCGATGGTGCCGAAGAACACGATCGCGTAGGCGACCCAGACCAGCGCGATCAGCACGTCGATCGGCCACTCGAGTTCGGCGTACTCCTTGGTGGTCGACAGACCCAGCGGCAGCGTGACCGCGGCCGCGACGATGACCAGCTGCCAGCCCCAGAAACTGAACGCGGCGAGCTTCGGCGCGAACAGCGGCACCTGACAGGTGCGCTGCACGACGAAGTACGATGTGGCGAACAGGGCGCTGCCGCCGAAGGCGAAGATCACCGCGTTGGTGTGCAGCGGGCGCAGACGGCTGTAGGTGAGCCACGGGATGTCCAGGTTCAGCTGCGGCCATGCGAGCTGGGCCGCGATCCAGACGCCGACCAGCATGCCCACCACGCCCCAGACCACCGCCATCACGGTGAACTGGCGCACGACCTTGTAGTTGTAGGTCATTCGATTCCCCCCGGTTCGTCGCCCGGAATTATCTTGAGCGCGGCAACGGTAGCACTTGTGCTGGATCAATGGCAGCCTGAAGCGCTCAGCGTACCGCTCGAGGGGGATCCTGTCGTCCGGGCGCCTCACCCTTCGGAGTGATCTGCGTCGGAGCAGGCCGGTCGTCGTCGACGAGGATGCTGTGCGCGGGCGCGTCCATGTCGTCGAACTGGCCGCTCTCCGACATGCGCAGAAAGAGCCACGCCGCCAGCACGATGATCCCCAGGCTGAGCGGAATCAGCAGGTACAGCGCCTCCATCAGGGCCTCCGGGGCGCGGCCGGGATCAGCCGCAGCGCATTGAGCACCACCAGCAGCGAACTGCCCGACATGCCGATCGCGGCCGCCCAAGGGGGCACCCAGCCGACGGCTGCGGCCGGGATTGCCAGCAGATTGTAGGCGAGCGCCCAGCCGAGATTGGTGCGCACCACCGATCGCGTGCGCAGCGCCAGCGCGCGCAGGCCGACGAGTTCGTCGAGCGAGCGGCCGAGCAGCACGACCGCGGCCGCGGTGCGCGCCAGCGAGGTCGCACGGCCGACGGCCACCGAGACATCGGCGGCCGCCAGCACCGGGGCGTCGTTGATGCCGTCGCCGACCATCAGCACGCGCCGTCCCTGCCGTTGCAGGCGGCGCACGTATTCGAGCTTGCGCGCAGGGCTGGCGTCGGCGAGCGCGGCCTCGATGTCGAGCGCCGCCGCAACCTGCGCAACCGCTGTCTCGCGGTCGCCCGACAGCAGGTGCAGCTGCAGGCCCGCCGCCACCAGTGTCGCGCACACCGGCTGTGCTTCGTCGCGCAGGCGGTCGCGGAAATGCAATCGCGCGAGCGGCGCGTCGTCGCGTGCGAGCCAGACCAGCGTGTCGCTCGCGCAGGCCGGATCGGCGCGGCCGTGGTCGGCGTGCAGCAGCGCCGGATGCCAGTCGGCGACGAAGGCGATCGAGCCGAGCCGGTAGCGTCGACCGTCGACCACGCCTTCGACGCCCATCCCCGGAACGGTCGCGCCGTCGTCGGGCACCGCCGCGGGCCGCGTCGCATCGCCGGCGGCGCACCGGATCGACTCGGCCAGCGGATGCGATTGCCCGGATTCCAGCGACGCGGCGATCGACAGCGCCTGCGCGCGCGCGGCGTCCGCCGGGGCGTCGTCCAGGATCGCGACCTGCACCAGTTCGGGGCGGCCGTGCGTGAGCGTGCCGGTCTTGTCGAAGACCACGTCGGTGCAGGCGGCCACCTGTTCGAGCGCATCGCCGCGCGCGACCAGCATGCCGCGGCGCATCGCGGCCCCGGTGGCCGCCGCGAGCGCGGCCGGCGTGGCCATCGACAGCGCGCACGGGCAGGAAACCACCAGCACCGCGATCGCCACGTGCGCGGCGCGCGCCGGATCGACCTGCATCCAGGCGAGCCAGACGCCGGCGGCCAGCAGCAGCAACGCCGCCACGAACCCGCGTGCGATCCGCTCGGCCAGCCCTGCCAGGCGCGGCTTGCTGGCCGCGGCGCGCTCGACCAGGCGCTCGATCGTGGAGATCGCGCTCTCGGCGCTGGTGCGCAACACGCGCATCAGCACCGGTGCGCCGGCGTTGATCGCCCCGCCCGGCACCTCGTCGCCCGGCACACGTGCCACCGGCAACGACTCGCCGGTGAGCAGCGACTGGTCGATCGCCGTGCGGCCCTCGACGAGCGTCGCATCGACCGCGACCCGCTCGCCGACGGCGACCCGGAACAGTTCGTCCGGCACGAGGCGCGTGGCGCTCACGCGCTCGATTGCGCCGCTGGCGCGATCGACGCGCTCGACCGTGTCGGGAATCGCGGCGGCCAGCGCATCGATCGCGCGGCTGGTGCGCCGGCGTGCGATCCACTCGATGTAACGCGCTGCCAGCAGCAGGAAGACGAACATCGTGACCGAATCGAAATAGACCTCGCCGTGGCCGGTGACGGTGGCGTGCACGCTGGCGGCGAACGCAGCGAGCAGGCCGATGACCACCGGCACGTCCATGCCGACGCTGCGCGCGCGCAGGTCGCGCCAGGCGCCGCCGAAGAACGGCGTCGCCGAATACAGCATCACCGGCAGCGTGAGCAGCAGGCTCGCCCAGCGCAACAGGTTCTCGTGCTGCCACTCGAGGTCGCCGGGTTCGGCGACATAGGCCGGCACGGCGTACATCATGACCTGCATCATCCCGAGACCGGCGATGAACAGGCGCCGGAACATCGCCTTGCTGGTGCGCTGGATCTGCGCTTCGCGCTCGCGCGCATCGAACGGCAGCGCGCGATAGCCGAGCCGCCCGATCGCGTCGAGCAACGAAGACAGGCGCGTCTGTGCCGGGTTCCAGCGCAGCGTTGCGCGGCCCGTGGCGAGGTTCACCGAGGCCGCCTCGACGCCCTGGCGGCGGCGCAGCCCCTGTTCGAGCAGCCAGACGCAGGCGCCGCAGCGCAGCCCGTCGACCATCAGCGTGGCCTCGCAGGCGGCGTCGCTGCTGCGCACGAAGCGCGCCTGCACGTCGGCGTCGTCGTAGACCTCGAGCGCCGCGAGCGCGGGCGGCACGATCGCGGCGCCGGCCGCCGGTGCGCTGCGGGTGCGGTAGTAATCGTCGAGACCCGCAGCGACGATCGCCTCGGCCACTGCCTGGCAGCCCGCGCAGCACGTCTCGCGCGCGCTGCCGTCGAGGTTCACCACCCAGCGCCCCGGCCGATCGACCGGCTCGCCGCAGTGAAAGCAGGCGAGCGCGCCGTTCACCGCAACCAGTTCAGGCACGCGTCGACCACCGCATGCAGATGTGCGAGCGGCTCGACGCGGGCGAAACCGGCCACACCGAAGGCGACGACGACCAGACCGGCCGCGAAGCGTGCGCGCCGGCTCGCCAGCAGGCGCGCGCCACGTTGTGCGGCCAGTCCCAGCGCGAGCAGGTTGGGCAAGGTGCCCAGACCGAAGGCCAGCAACAGCAGCGCGCCGTGGGCTGCACTGCCCGAGACCAGCGCGGCGGCGAGCGCGCCGTAGACCATGCCGCACGGCACCCAGCCCCAGGCGGCGCCGGCGGCGAGCGCTCCGGGGATGCTCGCAGCGCCCAGCAGACGTGTCGCACGCGGGCCGATGCGACGCCACGCCGCGGTGCCGGCGCGCTCGAGCACACGCAGGTGCCGCAATCCGCCGCCGGCCGGGAATGCGAGCGCCAGGCCCAGCGCGATCAGCACGAGGTTGGCTGCAACGAACGCCACCTGCTGGACCGGCAGCACCCGGGCCGCGAGCCACGCCGCCGATCCGACGCCACCCGCCAGCGCCCCGGCGACGGTGTAGCTCGCGATGCGCCCCGTGTTGTAGGCCAGTTGCAGCTGCCAGGCCGCGTGCGCCGCGGCGCGCGCTGCGTCACCGGCCTGCCCGCGGTTCGCGACCATGCGGTGACGCGTGCCGAGCAGCGTGACGATGCCGCCGCACATGCCCGCGCAATGCACGCCGCCGAACAGGCCGAGCAGGAAGACGGAGAGCAGCGCGGAGAGCAGGGACGGGCCGATCATGACGAACACCGCGACGTTCGCGGGGGGGGGCTGCAGGCGCTAGACTTGGGGTTGTGCTCAATGCTACCGCGGCGCAGCGCCGATCTGTCCGTTATCGGGTATTGACCATGTCGAGAACCCTCTGGACCGACGATGCAGGCATCGTCCGGACCATCGACCAGACCGTGCTGCCCTTCGAGCGGCGCGAACTGGCGTTGCGCACGCTCGACGATTGCATTCGGGCGATCCGCGACATGCAGGTGCGCGGCGCGCCGCTGATCGGAGCCGTGGGCGCCTGGGGCCTGGCGCTCGCGCTGGCTGCCGACGCCTCGGACGCATCGCTGCGGCGCGCGTTCGAGCGGCTGGCTGCTGCGCGCCCCACGGCGGTCAACCTGCGCTGGGCGCTCGAACGCGTGCGTGCGCGGGTGGCAGACGCCGGCCCCGCGCGGCGTGCGGCGCTGGCTCGTGACGAGGCGGGGCGCATCTGTGACGAGGACGTGGCCTGCAATGTGCGCATCGGTGAACTGGGCGCCGGGTTGCTGCACGAACTCGCCGGGCGAGGCGCGCAGCGCACCGGCACCGGCCGCGCCGGGTCCGGCCCGGCCGTGCTGAACCTGCTCACGCACTGCAATGCCGGGCGCATCGCCACCGTCGATCACGGCACCGCGCTGGCGCCGGTCTACCGGTTGCACGCCACGGGCGTGCCGGTGCACGTCTGGGTCGACGAGACGCGCCCGCGCAACCAGGGCGCGGCGCTCACTGCCTGGGAACTCGCCGAGCGCGGCGTCGCGCACACGGTGATCGCCGACAACGCCGGTGGGCTGCTGATGATGCAGGGGCGCGTCGATGCGGTGATCGTGGGCTGCGACCGCGTGGCCGCCAACGGCGACGTCGCCAACAAGGTGGGCACCTACCTCAAGGCGCTCGCCGCGCGCGACAACGGTGTGCCGTTCTACGTAGCCTGCCCGGTGTCGACGATCGATGCCGGCGCGCCCGACGGGGGGTCGATCCCGATCGAGGAGCGCGCAGCGCGCGAGCTCACGCACCTGAGCGGAGCGCTCGACGACGGTTCACGCGTGAGCGTGCGCATCGTGCCCGAAGGCAGCGCGGTGGCGAACCCGGCCTTCGACATCACGCCGGCGCGGCTGGTGACCGCGCTGCTCACCGAACGCGGCGTGTTCGAGGCCTCGGTCGCCGGTGTGCGCGCGGCGCTGACCGAGGGGGCGCCGTGAACGCGTCCTGGCGCAGCGAGGATGCCGCGCGTGTGGCGATCGTCGAGGCTGCGCGCCGCATGAACGCACTGGGCATCAACACCGGACGCTCGGGCAACGTCTCGATGCGCTGGTATCGCGGCGGCGCCGACGGCCTGCTGGTGACGCCGAGTGCGCTCGCTTACGAGACGATGACGATCGACGACCTGGTCTGGCTGCCGGTGGATGCGCCCCCCGGCGAAGACGGGGGTGCCGAACAGCCGTTGCGTTTCGACGGCTCGCGGCAGCCGTCGTCGGAGTGGCGGCTGCATCGCGACCTGTACGTCGCCCGCGACGACGCCGGCGCGATCGTTCACGTGCACCCGCCGTTCGCCACCACGCTCGCCTGCCTGCCGCGCATCCACGCCGCGGGCATTCCGGCCTTCCACTACATGATCGCCGTCGCGGGCGGCGACGACATCCGCTGCGCACCGTACGCGACCTTCGGCACCGCGGCGCTGTCGGCGGCCGCGCGCGCGGCGCTCGACGGGCGGCGTGCCTGCCTGCTGGCGCAGCACGGGCTGGTGGCGCTCGCCGGCACGCTCGAAGCGGCACTCGAACTCGCGGTCGAAGTGGAGTCGCTCGCGCGGATCTACTGGCAGACGTTGCAGGTGGGCGAGCCAGCGCTGCTCGATGCGACGGCGATGGCGCGCGTGCACGCGCGCTTCGCGCGCTATCGGCCGGATCCGGCCGGACCCGAAGACCCATGAACTGGCTCGAGCGCAGGATTCCGCCGCCGCTCGCAGGCGCCCTCGTCGGCGTGGTGATGTGGCTCGCTGCACCCTTCGGGCCGGTGCTGGCGCTCGATCCGGTCACGCGCCACGTCATCGCAGCCTGTCTGGTCGCGGTCGGTGTCGCGTTCGATCTTGCGGGGGTGCGGGCATTTCGCGCCGTTCGAACCACCGTCAACCCGCTCGCGCCGCAGCGGGCCTCGACGCTGGTCACGGCCGGCGTCTACCGGATCACCCGGAATCCCATGTACGTGGGCCTGTGCTGCATCCTGCTGGGCTGGGCGGCCTGGCTCGCGGCGCCGGTGCCTTTTCTCGGCCCGCCCGTCTTCGTCGGGTACATCACCCGCTTCCAGATCCTGCCCGAGGAGCGCGCACTGCGGCAGTTGTTCGGCGAGCAGTACCTCCGGTATGCCGCCCGCGTCCGGCGCTGGTTGTGATGCCTGCGCCTTCGTCGGCGATTCGCGGACGCAGCACCCGGGCGAGGTAACGACCGGTGTGGCTCGCCTCGCAACCGGCGATCGTCTCCGGCGTGCCGGTGGCCACCACCGTGCCTCCGCCGTCGCCACCCTCGGGACCGAGGTCGAGCACCCAGTCGGCGGTCTTGATCACGTCGAGGTTGTGCTCGATCACGATCACCGTGTTGCCGTGGTCGCGCAGCGCGTGCACCACCTTCAGCAGCAACGCGATGTCGTGGAAGTGCAGGCCGGTGGTCGGCTCGTCGAGGATGTACAGCGTGCGTCCGGTGTCGCGCTTGGAGAGCTCTTCGGCGAGCTTCACCCGCTGGGCCTCGCCGCCGGACAGCGTGGTCGCGCTCTGGCCCAGCCGCACGTAGCCCAGGCCGACGTCGAGCAGCGTGCGCAACTTGCGCTCGATCGCCGGCACCGCCGACAGCAGGCCGAACGCCTGCTCGATCGTCATGTCGAGCACCTGTGCGATGTTGTACCCCTTGTAGCGCACCTCGAGCGTCTCGCGGTTGTAGCGCTGGCCGCGGCAGGTGTCGCAGGACACGTAGACGTCGGGCAGGAAGTGCATCGCGACGCGGATCACGCCGTCGCCTTCGCAGGTCTCGCAGCGCCCGCCCTTGACGTTGAACGAAAAGCGCCCGGGGCCGTAGCCGCGCTCGCGGGCGGTGGGCGTCTGCGCGAACAGCTCGCGGATCGGCGTGAACAGGCCGGTATAGGTGGCGGGATTCGATCGCGGGGTGCGTCCGATCGGACTCTGATCGACGCTGATCACCTTGTCGAGTTGCCCAAGTCCCTCGATCGCCTCGTGCGGCGCGGCTTCGATCGACGAGCGATTGATCACGCGTGCCGCCGCGGCATACAGCGTGTCGTTGACCAGCGTCGACTTGCCGGACCCCGACACCCCGGTCACGCAGACCAGCAGGCCGAGCGGGATCTCGACCGACAGCTCGCGCAGGTTGTTGCCGCTGGCGCCACGCACCCGCAGGCGCTGCTCGCCCACCGGCTTGCGCGTTGCGGGCACCTCGATGCGCAGCGCCCCCGACAGATAGCGTCCGGTGAGCGAGGCCTCGCAGGCCTCGATCGCCGCCGGCGGCCCTTGCGCGACGACCCGGCCGCCGTGCTCGCCGGCGCCCGGCCCCATGTCGATCACGTGGTCGGCCGCGCGGATGGCGTCTTCGTCGTGCTCGACCACCAGCACCGAGTTGCCGAGGTCGCGCAGGTGTTCGAGCGTCGCGATCAGCCGCCCGTTGTCGCGCTGGTGCAGGCCGATCGACGGCTCGTCGAGCACGTACATCACGCCGGTGAGCCCCGAGCCGATCTGCGAGGCGAGCCGGATGCGTTGCGACTCGCCGCCCGACAGCGTCTCGGCGGGGCGATCGAGCGACAGGTAGTCCAGGCCGACGTCGTTCAGGAAGCGCAGCCGCTCGACGATCTCGCGCACGATGCGTTCGCCGATCACCTGCTTCGCGCCGGGCAGCGCGAGCGCGCCGAACCATTCGTGCGCCTGGCGCAGCGTGAGACCGGAGAGCGCCCAGATCGGGCGATCGGCCCCGCGCGGCCCGACGCGCACGAAGCGCGCGTCCACGCGCAGTCGCGTGCCTTCGCAGGCCGGGCAGGTGCGCGTGTTCAGGTACTTCGCCAGTTCTTCGCGCACGTGGGCGGAATCGGTCTCGGCGTGCCGGCGCTGCAGGTTCGGGATCACGCCCTCGAAGCTCTGCACGCGCACCGTGGCGCGCCCGCCGTCGCCGAGGTAGCTGAACGGGATCTTCTCGGCGCCCGAACCGTGCAGCACCACGTGGCGCACCCGCTCGGGTAGTGTCTCGAACGGCGCGTCGATGTCGAAGCCGTAGAACGCGGCGAGGTTCTGCAGCAGCTGGAAATGGAACTGGTTACGCCGGTCCCACCCCTTGATCGCGCCCGAGGCCAGGCTCAGCCCGGGAAACGGGACGACGCGCCTGGGGTCGAAGAACTCGACGACGCCCAGGCCGTCGCACTCGGGGCAGGCGCCCGCCGGGTTGTTGAACGAGAACAGCCGCGGCTCGAGCTCGGGCAGCGCGTGGTTGCACACCGGGCACGCGAAGCGGCTCGAGAAGCGCTGTTCGGCGCCGCGGTCCACGTCGAGCGCGATCGCGCGGCCGTCGGCGACGCGCAGCGCGGTCTCGAAAGACTCGGCCAGTCGCTGGCGGATCGCCCCGGCGATCTTCACCCGGTCGACGACCACGTCGATCGAGTGTTTCTGGTTGCGCGCGAGCTTCGGTGGTTCGCCGCCGCCGAGCTCGACGATGCGCGGATCGGCGCCCTCGCCGCGCACCCGCACCCGGACGAAACCCTGCGCCTGCAGGTCGGCGAACAACTCCTGGTGCTCGCCCTTGCGACCGGCGAGGACCGGCGCGAGGATCATCAGGCGCGTGTCTTCGGGCATCGCCAGCACCGCGTCGACCATCTGCGAGACGCTCTGCGCCTCGAGCGGGTGATCGGGATGCCCGGGGCAGTAGGGCGTGCCGACGCGCGCGAACAGCAGGCGCAGGTAGTCGTGGATTTCGGTGACCGTGCCGACCGTCGAGCGCGGATTGTGGCTGGCGGCCTTCTGCTCGATCGCGATCGCCGGCGACAGGCCCTCGATCAGGTCCACGTCGGGCTTTTCCATCAGCTGCAGGAACTGACGCGCGTAGGTGGACAGCGACTCGACGTAACGGCGCTGGCCTTCGGCGTACAGCGTGTCGAACGCGAGCGAGGACTTGCCCGATCCCGACAGGCCGGTGATCACCACCAGCCGGTTGCGCGGCACGTCGAGGCTGACGTTCTTCAGATTGTGGGTGCGTGCACCCCGGACGCGGATCGATTCCATGCGATCGAAGGCCAATCGGCTAATATAACCGGTTGCCAATCCCCGCGTGATGCACTCCCCGCTCCCCGACTCCCCGGCCGGCGCCGACCCCGCCGGCGACGCTCGCGCAACGGCGACCGCGCGCACGCCGCGCCGCGCGCGCGGCGACCCGATGACGCCGCCCGAGTTGCGCTCGAGCGTGTCGCTCGCGTCGCTGTTCGCGCTGCGCATGCTGGGGCTGTTCCTGATCCTGCCGGTGTTCGCGGTGCACGCGCGCGGCCTGCCTGGCGGCGACGACGCGACGCTGATCGGCCTGGCGCTGGGCATCTACGGACTCACCCAGGGGGCGCTGCAGATCCCGTTCGGGATGGCCTCCGATCGCTTCGGGCGCAAGCCGGTGATCGTGTTCGGCCTGCTGGTGTTCGCGGCGGGCAGCTTCGTCGCCGCGGCCACCGACGATCTGGTGGTGACGATCGTCGGGCGCGCGATCCAGGGCGCCGGCGCGATTTCGGCGGCGGTCACCGCGATGATCGCCGACAGCACGCGCGACAGCCAGCGCACGAAGGCGATGGCGATGGTCGGCGCATCGATCGGGTTGACGTTCGCGCTGTCGCTGGTGGGCGCGCCGCTGCTCTACGAATTCGTCGGCATGGGCGGCATCTTCGCGGTCACCGGCCTGCTCGCGCTGGCCGCGATCGCGGTGATCGTGCTGGTGACGCCTGCGGTGCCGCCGGCCGCGGCACCGGCTGCGCCCACCCCGTTCGCCCGCATCGCGCTCGATGCCGACCTGTTGCGCCTGAATTTCGGCATCTTCACGTTGCATGCGGCGCAGATGGCGATGTTCGTCGTGCTGCCGACCTGGCTCGCCGATCGCGGCGGCATCGCACTCGGCGATCACTGGAAGCTGTACCTGCCGGTGGTGCTGCTGTCGTTCGCACTGATGGTGCCACCGCTCTTCTGGAGCGAACGCGCCGGGCGGCTGCGCGGCCTGTTCCTCGCGGCGGTGGCCCTGCTGCTCGTGGTGCAGGTGTTGCTGTCGCTGCAGCCGGGTGGCCTAGTCCCGCTGGCGCTCTTGCTGCTGGCGTTCTTCGTCGGGTTCAATATCCTCGAAGCGAGCCTGCCGTCGCTGGTCTCGCAGCTGGCGCCACCCGCAGCGAAGGGCGCCGCGCTGGGCGTCTACAACACGACGCAGTCGCTCGGCCTGTTCGTCGGCGGACTGCTCGGCGGGTGGGTACAGCAGGAATGGGGCAAGCCGGCGGTGTTCGACGTCTGCGCCGTGCTGATGGCGGTGTGGTGGCTGGTCGCTGCGGGCCAGCGGCGCTGGCCGGCATCGGCCCGCAGCCGCGCGGCTGCCTGAGGAAACGGTTCCCGCAACATTCTCCTGGAGGTCGGCATGGCTTCGGTGAACAAGGTGATCCTGATCGGAAATCTCGGCCGCGATCCCGAGACGCGCTATGCGCCCAGCGGCAACGCGATCTGCAACGTACGGATCGCCACCACGCGCAACTGGAAGGACAAGGCCTCGGGCGAAAGGCGCGAGGAGACCGAGTGGCACAGCGTGGTGTTCTACGACCGGCTCGCCGAGATCGCCGGCGAATACCTGAAGAAGGGCCGGCCGGTGTACGTCGAAGGGCGCCTGAAGACCCGCAAGTGGCAGGACAAGGACGGTCACGACCGCTACACCACCGAGGTCATCGCCGACTCGATGCAGCTGCTCGGTTCGCGCGACGGCGGTGGCGGCGACGATGGCGGCGGCTATTCGCGCGAGGCGCCCGCGCAGGGGCCGGCAGCGCGCGCCCCGGCGCGCGGCGGTGATGCCGGTGGCGCGGCCGGCGGCACACCGGGATCGGGCAAGCCGCCGGGCTTCGAAGACCTCGACGACGATATCCCGTTCTGATCGCCGATCCGGGTTCTGCGGTTTTCGCGCCGCCGTTACCGGCCGCTCGCCGCTGTCGCAGGCAGCGCCCGGACCCGGCGCAGCTTGCCGCTGACCGGGTTCGCCTGCGGCAGGCAGTCATCGAGCGTCAGGTCCACCCGTTCGACGCCCTGGGCCTCGAGGAAGCGCGCCAGTGCACGCACCGCACGCCGGCCGGCGACTGCGCGCCGCCGCGCCCCGGGTGCGTCCACGCGCAGGCGCAGCGCGTTGCGCGCCGTCTGGATCAACTGGAAGCGGTGCACGCCGGCTTCCTCCTCGATGACCGTTTCGACGGCCAGCGGCAGCAGCCGCACGCCGCGGCCCCCGGCGCCATCGAGCACCAGCACATCGTCGCGACGGCCCTGCACGCGCACGGACGGGCGCCGTTGGCCACATGGACATGGCGTGGCGTCGACCGTCACGCTGTCGCCGAGATCGTAGCGGATCACCGGCTGCACGCGGTTGGCCAGGTTCGTCAGCAGCACCGTGTCCGACGGCTGGCCCGGCGGCACTGGCTGTCCGCGCGCGTCCACCGGTTCGAGTTCGACCCAGTCGTCGTTCAGGTGCAGTCGTCCGTGCCGGCACCCGAATGCAATCTGCATGCATTCGGAGGCGCCGTAGTCCTCGACCACGGGACAGGCGAAGCCATCGGCGATCGCCGCCCGGTCGGCGGCGGTCAGCGCCTCGCCGCCGCTCCAGACGGTGCGCGGGCGGATTCCGAGCCGACCTTCGCACTGTTCGCCCGCCAGCAACGCGAGCATGGTCGGGTAGCTGCCGACGAAGGCCGGTTGCCAGTCGTTCAGCTGCGACACCAGCACGTCGAGCGGCTGCAGGATCGAGAAGACGCGCGTGTGCGCCGCGAGCAACGGGTGCAGCCGGCGCTGACGCTCCCACCAGACCACGCCGGCGAAGTGGCCGCCCGTGGCGGCCACCAATGCCATGCGCCCCGCGGCGGCAGGCATCTGCCAGGGATCGCCGAGCATCGGCCCGAATTCGAAGCGCGTCGTGAGCAGCGCCGCATAGATCGCCAGGGCGTCGGGGTCCTGCACGTAGATGCCGGGCACTCCGGTGGTGCCGGAACTGGTCCAGACCGCGTAGTTGCCGAGATACGGTTCGGCAACGCGCGAGGGGTCCCGGACGAAAGTCTCGAGCTCGTGCCGGCGCAACTGCGCGTCGGTGACCCAGCCGTCGAAATTCGCCATCAGTTGCGCGCGCGTGACCGGCGGGCAGACGCGCAGGTCGGTGCACCCGGCAGGCAGGTGCCGGTAATGGGTGCGGTAGAACGCCGAATTCTCGCGGGCGTGCCCGAGCAGTGCGGCGATGCGCCGCTGGCGCGTCGCGCGCCGGCCGGTGTCGTCGGCAAGATCGTCGAGCCAGATCTCGCGCACCCGCGCGCCCCAGCGCCAGAGCTCGTCGGTGCCGCGCCACCAGTCCCAGGGATCGCGCCCGCCATCGGGCCCGTGTTCGCTTCTGCCAGCCATGCCGGCAACATAGCGAGGCGGCGCGCTGCCCGGCTTGACCTGAGTCATTCACGTGACTGGCCGCCACCGGCCGCGCAGCCTGTGCCCCGCGTGCGGCCTGCGCTACCATTGCGCCCGCCGACGGCGCCGACCGGTGCCGTCCACCCGGAGCGATCGCAGATGCAAGTGGTTTGCCTGGACCTCGAAGGCGTGCTCGTGCCGGAAATCTGGATCGAGTTCTCCCGTCGGACCGGGATCGTCGAGTTTTCGCGCACCACCCGCGATGAGCCCGACTACGACCGGCTGATGCGTTTTCGTCTCGACCTGCTCGCCCGGCACCGGCTCAAGCTGAGCGACATCCAGCAGGTGATCGACGGCATGGGGCCGATGCCGGGCGCGCGCGAATTCCTCGACGATCTGCGTGCGCACTACCAGGTGTTCATCCTGTCGGACACCTTCTACGAGTTCGCCGAGCCGCTGATGCGCCAGCTTGGTCGCCCGACGTTGCTGTGCCACCGCCTCGACGTGGATGCCACCGGCGTGGTCCGCGACTATCGCCTGCGCATGCCCGACCAGAAGCGTGCGGCCGTCGAAGCGCTGAAGGGCCTGAATTTCCGGGTGATCGCGGCCGGCGATTCCTACAACGACACCGCGATGCTGCTGGCCGCAGATGCCGGTTTCTTCATTCATCCACCCGAATCGATCGTGCAGCAGTTCCCGCAATTCCCGGTGACCCGCAGCTACCCGGCACTGCGCGCGGCCATCGATTCGGCCGCGCAGGCGCTGCGCGACTGACGGGCCGCCCACCCTTCGGCGCGGTTGGCGCCGTTTTTCTTTTACAATTCAAGGTTTTCTTGCGTTTCGCCGCCCCTGGCGGCGGCCCTTTCCCGCGGAATGCCTGCGCCATGCCGATTTATGCCTATCGTTGCGACCACTGCGGCGTCGAGAAGGACGTGCTGCAAAAGCTCTCCGACGCCCCGCTCGCGGTCTGCCCGGACTGCGGCGCCGAGGCCTTTCACAAGCGCCTGAGTGCGCCGGCGTTCCAGCTGAAGGGTAGCGGCTGGTACGTCACCGATTTCCGCGACGGTGGCAAGAAGGGCGCGCCCGACGCGAAGCCGTCCGACGGCCGGGCCGACGCGGCCGCCGACTCCGCGAAGACCGACTCCGCGAAGACCGAACCGGCTGGTGGCAGGAACGCCGAAGCTGCCGGCGCCAGCGCTGACGCGCCCGGGGCACCCGCGGCGCCCGTTGCCGGCGCGTCGGCCGCCGGCGCGCCCGCCGCCGGCGCGAAGCAGGGCTGACGAACCCCGCGCGAGCTGCATTGCATGCGCAAGTACCTCGTCACCGGGCTCCTGATCCTGGTGCCCCTTGCCATCACGCTGTGGGTGCTCGACCTGATCGTGACGTCGATGGACCGCACGTTGCTGCTGCTGCCGTTGCAGTGGCAGCCGCACACGCTGCTGGGGCGCGACATCCCCGGCCTCGGCGTGGTGCTCACCGTGCTGGTGGTGGCACTCACCGGCGTGCTCGCGCGCAACTTCATCGGCGAGCGGCTGGTGATCTACTGGGAGGCGCTGCTCGGGCGCATTCCGATCGTGCGCTCGATCTACTCGAGCGTGAAGCAGGTGAGCGACACCATCCTGTCGCCGAACGGGCAGGCGTTTCGCCGCGCGCTGCTGGTGCAGTACCCGCGCGCCGGCGTCTGGACGATCGCGTTCCAGACCGGCACGCCGGCCGACGAGGTCCGTCGTCGGGTCGGCATCGAGATGATCTCGGTCTACGTGCCGACGACACCCAACCCGACCTCGGGCTTCTTCCTGATGATGCCGCGCACCGAGACGATCGAACTGGACATGAGCGTCGACGAGGCGCTGAAGTACGTGGTGTCCATGGGGGTGGTCGCGCCGCCCGATCGCGGCGGCGCGCCCGTCGTCGCGATGCATCGCGAATGAACCGGAGAACATCGATGCGCAGCTGCTACACCGGCCAGCTCTCCATCGGGCACCTCGACCAGGTGGTGACGCTGTTCGGCTGGGTCCATCGCCGGCGCGACCACGGCGGGGTGATCTTCATCGACCTGCGCGACCGCGAGGGGCTCGCGCAGGTGGTCTGCGACCCCGACCGGCCGCAGGTGTTCGAGGTGGCCGAGCGGATCCGCAACGAGTACTGCGTCACGGTGATCGGCACGGTGCGCCGCCGGCCCGGGGGCACGGCGAATGCGAACATCCGCAGTGGCGAAGTCGAGGTGCTCTGCCAGCAGATCGAGATCCTCAACCCATCGGTGACGCCGCCGTTCCAGCTCGACGACGAAAACCTCTCGGAGACGACGCGGCTCACGCATCGCGTGCTCGACCTGCGCCGCGCGCCGATGCAGCAGAACCTGATGCTGCGCTACCGGGTCGCCATGGAAGTGCGCAGGCATCTCGACGCACTCGGCTTCGTCGACATCGAGACGCCGATGCTCACCCGCTCGACGCCCGAAGGCGCGCGCGACTACCTGGTGCCGTCGCGCGTGCATCCCGGCGAGTTCTTCGCGCTGCCGCAGTCCCCGCAGCTGTTCAAGCAGCTGTTGATGGTGGCCGGCTTCGACCGCTATTACCAGATCACCAAGTGCTTCCGCGACGAAGACCTGCGCGCCGATCGCCAGCCCGAGTTCACGCAGATCGACTGCGAGACCTCGTTCCTGTCCGAGACGGAGATCCGCGCGATCTTCGAGGACATGATCCGCGTGGTGTTCCGCAACGCGATCGGGGTGGAACTCGCCACGCCGTTCCCGACGATGCCTTACGCCGGGGCGATGAGCCTGTACGGCTCCGACAAGCCCGACCTGCGGGTGAAGCTCGCCTTCACCGAGCTCACCGACGTGATGAAGGACGTCGATTTCAAGGTCTTCAGCGCTGCCGCCAACAGCGAGGGCGGCCGCGTGGTCGCGTTGCGCGTGCCCGGCGGCGGCGGGATGACGCGCAGCGAGATCGACGGCTACGGCCAGTTCGTCGCGATCTACGGCGCCAGGGGTCTGGCATGGATCAAGGTGAACGACGAGGCGAAGGGCCGCGAGGGCCTGCAGTCGCCGATCGTCAAGAACCTGCACGACGCCGCGATCGCGGCGATCCTCGGGCGCACCGGGGCGCGCAGCGGCGACCTCGTCTTCTTCGGCGCCGACCGCGCGAAGGTGGTCAACGATGCGATCGGCGCGCTGCGCACGAAGATCGGCCATTCCGGGTTCGGCCGGCGCAACGGCCTGTTCGAGCCGGGGTGGAAACCGCTCTGGGTCACCGACTTCCCGATGTTCGAGTACGACGAGGAAGCTGCGCGCTGGGTTGCGGTGCACCATCCGTTCACCTCGCCGAAGGACGGCCACGAAGACCTGATGGAGACCGACCCGGGTCGCTGCCTGGCCAGGGCCTACGACCTGGTGCTCAACGGTTGGGAGATCGGCGGCGGATCGGTGCGCATCCATCGCGAGGAGGTGCAGAGCAAGGTGTTCCGTGCCCTGAAGATCGGCCCCGATGAAGCACGCGCGAAATTCGGCTTCCTGCTCGATGCGCTGCAGTACGGTGCGCCGCCGCACGGTGGCATCGCCTTCGGCCTCGACCGCATCGTGACCATGATGGCCGGTGCCGAGTCGATCCGCGACGTCATCGCGTTCCCGAAGACCCAGCGCGCGCAGTGCCTGCTGACCCAGGCGCCGTCACCGGTCGACGAGAAGCAGTTGCGCGAGTTGCACATCCGCCTGCGGACCGCCGACCCGGCCAGGGCGTGATCACGGGCGCGTGTGCGAGGGTGGCGACATGGCAGGCACCAAGATCCCCGAGTCGGTACTGGTCGTGATCCACACCCCCGACCTGCGCGTGCTGCTGCTCGAGCGCGCTGACCATCCGGGCTTCTGGCAGTCGGTCACCGGAAGCAGGGCGCGAGCCGACGAGCCGCTGGCCGAGACCTGCCGGCGCGAAGTGCTGGAGGAAACCGGGCTCGACACCGCGCAGCACGAGCTCACCGACTGGCACCTCGTGAACCGCTACGAGATCTACGCGCACTGGAGGCATCGCTACGCCGCAGGCGTGACGCACAACACCGAGCACGTGTTCGGACTGCGGATTCCCGACGCCCTGCCGGTGCGCGTGGCGCCGCGCGAACATCTGCGCTACGAGTGGCTGGCCTGGGATCGGGCCGTCGGGCGCTGTTTCTCGTGGAGCAACGCCGAGGCGATCCGGCAGTTGCCGCGCCGCGCGGTGACTGCCTGATGAACGCCACCGCGCACCGTCCACGTGCACCCGCCGGGCCGCCGGAGACGCCCGAGACGCCGCGCGGCGGCCGCCGGCGGACGGCCAAGCCACGCCGCGGCGCGTTGCCGCCGAAGGCGCAGGCCGAGGGGGTCGCCGGCGCGACCTTGCGCGTGTCCACCTACAACATCCACAAGGGCGTGCTGCGCGATTTCATCGGTCTGCGGCGCGTCACGCGCATTCACGAGTTGCGCACGCGCCTGCACGAACTCGACAGCGACCTGGTCTTCCTGCAGGAGGTTCAGGGCCGGCACGAGCGCCACGCGCGGCGCCTCGAGCACTGGCCCGACGAGCCGCAGGACGTCTTTCTCGCGCGCTCGCCCAGGCTGCGCCAGACGTTCCAGACGGCCTACGGCCGCAACGCCAGCTACCTGCACGGGCACCACGGCAACGCGCTGCTGTCGCGCTACCCGATCGTCGACCTGGAAAACCGCGACATCTCCGACCACGCGCTCGAGAAGCGCGGCGTGCTGCACTGCGTGGTCAAGGTCGACCGCCACGACGTGCACTGTTTCGTCGTCCACTTCGGGCTGCTCGCGCGCAGTCGCGAGCGACAACTCGGGGCGTTGATCGACTGGGTCTCGCACACGGTGTCCGTCGGGGCTCCGTTGATCATCGCCGGCGACTTCAACGACTGGCGCAACCAGCTCTCCGAGCGCCTGTGCCGCGAGATCGGCGTGATCGAGGTCTTCGACGCGGTCAAGCCCCGGTTCGAATTCGTGCAGCGCGCCGCCTGGTTCGCGCGCGATCGCCGGCCCGCGATCGAGGTGCCCGAGGCCGCGATGCCACCCGGCGCGCCGCGGATGGTGCGTACGGCGCGCACGTTTCCATCGCTGGTGCCGTGGTTCCGGATGGACCGGATCTACCAGCGCGGGTTCCGCGTGAACGCGGCCCGGGTGTTGCGCGGCATCGAGTGGGCGCGCCTGTCCGACCACAGTCCGCTGGTGGCCGACCTCGAGCTGGTCGAGCCCGGCGCCTGAAAGACCTCCGGGACGGTGCCGCCCATGCCCGGCCCGGCACCGAGCGCCAACGACGTGATCGACCGCCAGCACGTTTCGCTGCCCTGGTACGAGAGCCTGAATCCCGTCGTGCGCGGCGGCCACGAGGTTGCGCTGCTCGAGTCGGGCCGTGAATTCTTCCCGGCGCTCGAAGATGCGATCGGCACGGCCGTTGATTGCATCTACCTCGAAACCTACATCTTCAACGACGATCCGAGCGGGCGTCGCGTGGCCGAAGCGCTGGCCGCGGCGGCACGGCGCGGCGTCGCCGTGCACCTGATCGTCGATGGCTTCGGCACTGCGCCCGGCGATGGCCAGTGGCAGCAGACGCTGCGGGCCGCCGGCGTGCGGCTGCAGACGTTCCGGCCGGATCGGCGCCGCTTCGCTCTCGATCGCCAGCGATTGCGCCGGCTGCACCGCAAACTCGCGGTGATCGACGGGCGCGTGGCCTTCGTCGGCGGGATCAACGTGCTCGACGACTGGTACGACCCGAATCACGGCCGACTCGACGATCCGCGGCTCGACTATGCGGTGCGCGTGCGCGGCCCGCTCGTGGCGCAGGCGCACGTCGCGGCGGCACGCCTGTGGTGGGAGGTCGCCACGGTCAACCGCTCGCTGCGCCGCGGCGCCGACGGTACGGCGACAGGATGGCCGACGTGGTTGCAGTTGCCCGATCCGGTGGCGAGCGAGGTCACGTCGGCGGGGCGCGTACGCGCCGCGCTGATGCTGCGCGACAACCTCAGGCATCGACGCACGATCGAGCGCGCTTACCTGCGCGCCATGGGCCGCGCGCGCCGCGAGGTGCTGCTCGCGAGCGCATACTTCCTGCCCGGCGTACGCTTCCGGCGTGCGCTTCTGGCCGCAGTGCGCCGCGGCGTGCGGGTGCGCCTGCTGCTGCAGGGCAAGGTCGAGTACCGGCTGCCGCACTACGGCACGCAGGCGCTGTACGACGAGTTGTTGCGCGGCGGGGTCGAGATCATCGAGTACCGGCGCAGCTTCCTGCACGCCAAGGTGGCGGTGATCGACGACTGGGCGACGGTCGGCTCGTCCAACATCGACCCGTTCTCGCTGCTGCTCGCGCGCGAGGCCAACGTCGGTGTCCACGACACCGCATTTGCGCGCGCGTTGCGCGCGCGCCTCGACGCCGCGATCGAGGCCGGCGGCGTGCCGATCCGGCTGCAGAGCCACCAGCGCCGTCCGTGGCCGGTACGCATGATGAACGCGCTCGCCTTCCTCGTGCTGCGCGTCGGCGTGGCACTGAGCGGCGCGGGCAGCCGGTACTGAGAGCGGGCGGCACTGAGCGGGCGGCACTGAGCGGGCGGCACTGAGCGGGCGATGTCGATCAGCCCCCGGCCGCCTCGCGCATGCGCTGCGCGGCGGCCAGGAAATCCAGCACGATCGGTGCGCTGTCGAGCAGCCCGCGCGCGTGGCCGTGGAACTCCGGATGCCACTGCAGCCCCATCGCATACCCGGTTCCGCGCCAGCGGATCGCTTCGACGATGCCGTCGGCGCTCGAGCGGGCGTCGATCACCAGGTCGGAGCCGAGCCGATCGACCGCCTGGTGGTGGATGCTGGTGACGCGCGCGGGCACGAGCCCGTCGTACAGGCCTTCCAGGCGCGATCCGGGTTCGAAGTCGATCGCGTGCTGCAACTCGTCGTAGAGATCGTGGTCCACGTGCGCGATCGCGCCCGGGCACTGGGTGGCGATGTCCTGGAACAGGGTGCCGCCGAACGCGACGTTGAGCACCTGCGCGCCGCGGCAGATGCCCAGCACCGGCTTGCCCTGCGCCATGAATTCGTGCAGCAACTCCATCTCGTAGCGGTCGCGCACGATGTCGCCCGCCCAGTCGGCGCGCATCGGCTGCTGGCCGTACGAACGCGGGCTGACATCGGCTCCGCCCTGCAGCACCAGCGCGTCGAGTTCGCGCACGTAGCTGCGCATCGAGATGCCGCGCCGGGTCACGCCGGCGTCGGCGCCGAGCGTCGGGATCATCAGGACGATCGCGCCGTGCGACATGATCCAGTGCGCGATCGACTGCTCCAGGTACTGCAGCGTCTTGCCGCGAAAGCCCAGTTCGCTGGGCGGTGCGTGCATCAGCCGCGCCGACAGGCCGATCTTCAGCGGCCGGGGAACCATGGTCGGTCAGCGGCTCCAGCGCAGGCACTGCTGGCGGACCACCTCGGGCAGCAGGTGCTCGCGCCCGAAGGTGTCGCGGATCCAGGTCGCGTCGTTGCCCAGCGTGCCGATGTCGTCGCGCACGCGCCGGCAGGCGTCCTCGGCGCCGAGTTCGATCGCGTGGTGCTCGACGGCCGCGAGCGTCGCGGCGATGTCGTCGCGGATCGTGCGGTGCTCGCCGGTCTGCGGATCGACGAAAGTGCCGTCGAAGCCGAAGCGGCAGGCCTGGAAGCGGTTGAAGCTGTAGACGAGATAGTCGTCCTCGGCGGGCCGGAACGGCTGTTCGAAGCTCAACCAGCGCGCCACCGACTGGATGTAGGCGGCGAGCGCGGCCGCTTTCTCGATCGTGAGCGGGGTGTCGAGCACCCGCACCTCGATGGTGCCGTACTCCGGCTTCGGCCGGATGTCCCAGTAGAAGTCCTTCATGCTCTGCACGACGCCGGTGCGCGTCATCTTGTCGAAGTAGCGGGTGAACTCGTCCCAGGTCAGCGCGAACGGTGCGCGGCCCGACAGCGGGAAGGCGAACACCGAGTTCAGTCGTGCGGAGTGAAAACCCGTGTCGGTGCCCTGCACGAATGGCGACGACGCCGACAGCGCGATGAAGTGCGGGATGAAGCGCGACAGGCCGTGCAGCAGCACCAGCGCTGCATCCGGGCCCGGGCAGCCGACGTGCACGTGCTGCCCGAAGATGGTGAACTGCTTCGACAGGTAGCCGTACAGTTCCGACAGCATGTGGAAGCGCGGCGTGTCGTAGATGCGCCGTCGGCTCCAGTCCTGGAACGGGTGCGTGCCGCCGCCGGAAAGGCCGAGGTTGAGCTTGCCGGCACACTCCACCAGCACGTCGCGGCTTTCGCGCAGGTGGTGCAGGACCTCCGTGTAGTCGGCACACACGCCGGTGGACAGCTCGATCATGCTGTCGGTCATTTCGGGCTTCACCTCGCCGGGCAGCCTGCGCCGGCCGGCAAGGCGCAGCAGGTCGCGCGCGCCGTGCGAGAGGTCGTAGTCGTGGGTGTCGACGATCTGCAGCTCGAGCTCGACCCCGAGCGTGAGCGCGCGCGATTCGGCGAAGGCTTCCAGTGGCATGGGCGTCTCCGTCGGGTCAGTGGACGTTGTCTTCGTTCACGTACCGCAGCGCCGCCTGCACCGCGATCGGGCCGGCCAGTTCCAGCACCGCGACCGCGCTGAACACGATGCCGGTGAGATGCGCTGCGAACTCGGGGTACACCGCCCGCAGGTCGGCCATCAGCACCAGTGCAGCGCCCGAGACCGGCATCAGCGCGACGCCCAGCGCCAGCGCCTGCCGCATCGAAATGCCGCTGGGACGCCCCAGTACCACGGTCACCAGTGTCTTGGCGGCGAACCGCGCGAGAATCACGGCCAGCCCCAGGGCGGCGCCCGTCATCAGTGCGTCCACCGACCAGACCGATCCGGTGATGACGAACAGCAGCAGCACCAGTGCCCCGCCGGCGGTCCCGAAGTGGCGCGGCCAGATCCACGGCCGCTCGGTGCTGTTGCGCAGCATCAGGCCCGCCAGCAGCGGCACCAGCAGCGTCGACAGGTTGGCCATCTTCGTCAGCGACAGCGCCAGCAGGATCATGCCCAGCAGCAGCAACGCCGAATTCTCGTTGCGCAGGTCGAGGCGGCGCGCGATCAGTGACACGCACCAGGCGAGCAGCGCGGCCACCACCGCCGAGCCGACGAGCAGGTACAGCGGGTGCGCGATCGAGCGCAACCAGCTGCCGGCGACTTCGGCGTGCAACCAGCCGACGACGAACTTCGAGGCCAGCACCGCGTAGAAGGTGTTCAGCCCGGTGAGCACGATCATGCGCTCGGTCACCTGCCCGGATGCGTTGAACTCGGACGCGACCCGCATGACCACCGCCGGTGAAGTCGCCACCATGATCGCGGCCACCGCGGCGGCCACCGACGGCTGGATCCCCAGGAAGGCCAGCGTCAGGTAGACCGCGACGAAGCTCAGCGCCGCTTCGACCAGGCTGGTCGCCAGCAGCCATGGATTGGCGCGCAGCCAGCGCAGGTTGATGCGCGCGCCAAGTTCGAACAGCAGCAGCGCCAGTCCGAGGTCGACGATCAGGCGCAGGCCGGGTTCGGGCGCGGCGCCACCGATGCCGGGCCCGAGTGCCGACACCGCCGTGCCGACCGCGGCATAGCCGACCACCCGCGGAAGCTTCAGCGCGCGGAACACGAACTCGCCCAGAAGCCCGGCGACGACGATCGTCAGCGACACCCACAACAGGGCGTCGGGCGCGAGCGGCCAGGATGGCAGGAAGAACAGGTCGGAGCGATTGTCACCGGTCATCGTCGTGATCTCCGCAGGGGTGCTGCCCGGGGCCGTCGCCGCGGCAGGCGTGTGTTCACGGCGTCGCGCGGCCGGACCGCGGCCCGACATCGATGCTCGCGCGCGCGCCCGGCGCGATCGTTTCGAGCATCAGCGTGCGATGCGGGAACGGGATCGAAATGCCGGCGCGGTCGAACGCCGTCTTCAGCCGCTTCAGGTATTCGCGGCGCACGCTCCACTGCTCCAGGGGCTGGGTGCGGATGCGCGCCCGGATCATCACGGCCGATTCGGCCCACTGTTCGACCCCGGCGATGTCCAGGCCGTCGATGATCTTCGGCCCGAATTCGGGCGACTGGCGCAGCGCTTCGGCGGTCTCGCGCATGACCGCGAAGACGCGCTCGATGTCCTCGCGATAGGCCACGCCGATGTCGACCGCCGCGAACGCGAACTCGGTCGACATGTTGGTCACGGTCGTGATGAGTCCGTTCGAGATGTAGTGGACGCTGCCGTCGTAGCTGCGCAGCCGGGTGCGGCGCAGGCTCAGCTGTTCGACGACGCCGGACTTGCCGGTGATCTCCACGACGTCGCCGACGCGGATCTGGTTCTCGATCAGCAGGAAGAAGCCGGCGAACATGTCCTTGACCAGGCTCTGCGCGCCGAAGCCCACCGCGATGCCCACGACCCCGGCGGCCCCGAGTATTGGCGCGATCGACAGTCCGAGCTGGTTGAGCATCACCAGCACGGCCACGACCATGATCAGCACCGTGGACGTGTGCCGCATCACCCTGCCGACGGTCTCCACGCGGCGCCGCTCCTCGGTCGACGCCGCCCGATTGGACACTCCGGCGAAGAAGCGCCGCAGCAGACGATTGACGAGGTAGCGCAACACGAACGCCGCCAGCAGCACGCCGGCAAGCGAGGCGAGCATCCCCAGGCCGGGCGCGTACGGCGCGATCCACGCCTTCAGTTCGAGCAGCTGTTCGCGCATGCTTTGTCTTCTCCTGTCGTCGGCCCGCCGGCGAGTCCGCGCGGCACGGTGGAGGACACGCGGGCACGGCGGAGAACCTGCGGCAACGCACGCGGCCGCGGCATGGCGGATTCGGGCGCCCGGTGCCGGAGCGCCCGCAGTCGCGGGCGGCACGGGGGACGTATCGACGGCGCCCTCCGGCGCCGAGCCGCGATTATACCCGCCGCCGGTTCGGCCACCCTTGGCACTCGAGCGGGCTCGCGATGCGTGTGCCTGCCCGCACCGGCGGACGTGCCGGCGCGGGCGTTCGGCGCGTCGGGCGCCGACGGGTTGCTGCTGCAGCGCAGCATCAGAGCCAGCCCTCTAACGTCGGTCCCGGGCATGTGCGGCGCGACCGGTTTGCGGTAAGCTCGCAGAAAAGAACGAGCGTTCGGAAAATTCTCGATGGCAACTCCGATGACCGCTCCCGGCGGTTCGACACCCGCGTTGCGCCGGGGTTCCAGCCCCGCGCCGCGCAAGGGCCAGCAGACGCGCGCCGCGATCGTCGAGGCGGCGCTCGCGCTGGCTGCGCGCGATGGACTCGAAGGCCTGACGATCGGTGCGCTGGCCGAGCGCATGAAGATGTCCAAGAGTGGCGTGTTCGCGCACTTCGGATCGCGCGAAGACCTGCAGATCGCAGTGCTCAAGGCCTACGAACGACGCTTCGTCGACGAGGTGCTGCTGCCGGCACTGAAGGAGAAGCGCGGGTTGCAGCGGTTGCGCGCGATCTTCGATCGCTGGATCGAGCGCACCGCGATCGAGGCGGCGCGCGGATGCATCTGGATCTCCGGCGCTACCGAATACGACGACCGGCCCGGTGCGGTCCGCGACGAACTGGTCGCGATGGTGCGGTCGTGGCAGCGCGAGTTGTCGCGGGCAATCCAGCAGGCGGTGGAAACCGGCGAGTTGCCGGCCGACCTCGACGCGCAGGAACTGCTGTTCCAGCTTTACGGCGTGATCCTGGTGCTGCACCACGACGGTCGCCTGCTCGGCAGCCCGGATGCGCTGGCACGCGCGCGTCGCAGCTTCGACCGGCTGGTCGAGTCCTGGCGGCGAGCGCCGCATCCGGCACCCATCGAAAAACGCACGAACGTTCGGTCGAAGAGCGTCAGTCGATAACTTCGATCTCTCCCGATCACCTCATCGCTTCGAAGCTGGAGTAGTCATCATGGCCCGATACACCCCACCCCTGCGCGACATCCGGTTCGTGATGCACGAACTGCTCGACGTCGAAGGCACCCTGAAGGCGCTGCCGCCTTACGCGGAGACCAGCCGCGAGCTGATCGACCAGGTCGTCGAGGAGGGCGGCAGGTTCTGCGCCGAGGTGCTGTTCCCGCTCAATCGCAGTGGCGACGAAGAGGGCTGCCACTGGTCCGAGGGCGGCGTGGTCACGACGCCGCAGGGCTTCCGGGAAGCCTGGGAGCAGTTCAGGGCCGGCGGCTGGCCGACGCTCACCTGCGATCCGCAGTACGGCGGCCAGGGCCTGCCGGTGGCGGTCGGCATCGCGTTCCAGGAGATGATGAACTCGGGCAACCAGGCGTGGTCGATGTACCCGGGCCTCACGCACGGCGCCTACGATTGCCTGCACGCGCACGGCACGCCCGAGCAGAAGGCGCTGTACATCCCGAAGTTCGTGTCGGGCGAGTGGACCGGCACGATGTGCCTGACCGAGCCGCACTGCGGCACCGACCTCGGACTGCTGCGCACGAAGGCCGGGCCGCAGCCCGACGGCAGCTACCGGATCACCGGCACGAAGATCTTCATTTCGTCGGGCGAGCACGACCTGGCGGAAAACATCGTGCACCTGGTGCTCGCGCGGCTGCCCGACGCGCCGTCGGGCACCAAGGGCATTTCGCTGTTCATCGTGCCGAAGTTCATTCCCGGCCCCGACGGCACGCCCGGGGCGCGCAACGGCGTGAAGTGCGCGCGGCTCGAGGAGAAGATGGGCATTCACGCGAATGCCACCTGCGTGATGGACCTCGACGGTGCCGCCGGATGGCTCGTCGGCGAGCCCAACAAGGGTCTGAACGCGATGTTCGTGATGATGAATGCCGCGCGCATCGGCGTGGGCATGCAGTCGCTCGGGCTGATGGAGGTCGCCTGGCAGAACTCGCTCGACTACGCGAAGGAGCGCCTGCAGATGCGCTCGCTGTCGGGCCCCAAGGCGCCCGAGAAGCCGGCCGACCCGATCATCGTGCACCCGGACGTGCGCCGGATGCTGCTCACGCAGAAGGCCTACGCCGAGGGCTCGCGGGCGTTCGCCTACTGGACGGCGTTGCAGGCGGACGTCGCGACGGCGCATCCGGATGCCGAGGTCCGCAAGGACGCCGAGGACATGCTCGCGCTGCTCACGCCGGTGGTGAAGGCGTTCATCACCGACAACGGCTTCGCGTGCGCGAACCTGGCGATGCAGGTCTACGGCGGCCACGGCTACATCCGCGAGTGGGGGATGGAGCAGTACGTGCGCGACGCGCGCATCAACATGATCTACGAAGGCACCAACGCGATCCAGGCGCTCGACCTGCTCGGGCGCAAGGTGCTCGGCGACAACGGCGCGAAATTGCGCAAGTTCGGCAGGCTGGTCAGCGCGCTGGTCGAGGCCGAAGGCACGAACGAGGAGATGGCCGAATTCGTCAATCCGCTGGCCGACCTCGGCCAGAAGGTCGAAAAGCTGACGATGGAGATCGGCATGAAGGCGCTCGGCAACGCCGACGAGGCCGGCGCGGCCGCGGTGGATTACCTGCGCGTGATCGGCCACCTGGTGCTCGGTTACTTCTGGGCGCGGATGGCGCGCATCGCGCTCGACCGGGCCGACTCCGGCGATCCGGTCTATCGTTCCAAGCTGGCGACGGCGCGCTTCTATTTCGCGAAGCTGTTTCCCGAGACGGCGTCGCTGATCCGCACCGCCCGCACCGGCGCGGCGCCGCTGATGAGCATCGACGTCGAACTGTTCTGACCCGATCCCGATCCACTGTGGAGGACTCCATGATGACGACATACCGCGTTGCGTTGCGTGCGCTCGCCGCCCCTGTGCTGGCCGCTGCGGGATTCCTGGTCGCCGCACCGGTGGTGCACGCGCAGGCCGCCGACTCGCCGGTCGGCCTGTGGAAGAACATCGACGACGAAACGAAGCAGCCGAAGGCGCTGATCCGCATCAGCGAGCAGGACGGCGTGTTCAACGGCCGGATCGAGAAGATCCTGACCGACAAACCCGACGCCGTCTGCGACAAGTGCACCGACGAACGCAAGGACCAGCCGGTGCAGGGGATGACCATCGTCCGGGGCATGCGCCGCAATGCCGACGAAGCCGGCCTGTACGACAACGGCAACATCCTCGACCCGAACAACGGCAAGGTCTACCGCAGCCAGATGCGGCTCGTCGACGGTGGTCGCAGGCTCGAGGTGCGCGGCTATATCGGCTTGCCGCTGCTCGGGCGAACGCAGACCTGGGTTCGCGAACAGTGAACGCAGCGCTTGCGCGCTCCCCCCGGGCGCTTGCGCGCTCCCCTGAATCGAGGCGACAGAAGTGGGCAATTTCATCGTGAAGAAGGCGGCCGTGCTCGGCGCCGGCGTGATGGGCGCGCAGATCGCCGCGCACCTGGTCAACGCGCAGGTCGACGTCGTGCTGTTCGACCTGCCGGCGAAAGACGGGCCGAAGACCGGCGTCGTGCTCGAGGCGATCGAGACGCTGAAGCGCATCAACCCGGCACCGCTCGGGTACGCGGACCTCGCGGCGTACATCGCGCCGGCCAACTACGAGGACGACCTCGGGCTGCTGCGCGGCTGCGACCTGGTCATCGAGGCGATCGCCGAGCGGATGGACTGGAAGCACGAGCTGTACCGCAAGGTCGCGCCGCACCTGGCTGCCGACGCGATCTTCGTGACCAACACCTCGGGGCTGTCGATCGGCCAGCTCGCAGAAGGCTTCGACGCGGGCCAGCGTCGGCGCTTCTGCGGCGTGCACTTCTTCAACCCGCCGCGCTACATGCACCTGGTCGAGCTGATCGCGACGCCCGACACCGATCCCGCGATCGTCGACCGGCTCGAGACCTTCCTCACGACGACGCTCGGCAAGGGCTGCGTGCGCGCGAAGGACACTCCGAATTTCATCGCCAACCGCATCGGCACCTTCGGCATGTTCGCCACCGTGGCCGAGGCGGCGAAGGCCGGGCTCGGTTTCGACGTGGTCGACGACCTCACCGGCGAGAAGCTGGGGCGCGCGAAGTCGGGCACCTTCCGCACCGCCGACCTGGTGGGTCTGGACACGATCGGCCACGTCATGAAGACGATGCAGGACAACCTGAAGGACGATCCGTTCGCCGCGCTGTACGCGACGCCCGGGGTGTTCGCGACGCTGATCGCCCGGGGCGCGCTCGGCCAGAAGAGCGGCGCGGGCTTCTATCGCAAGGACGACAAGGCGGTGCTGCGCTTCGATCCCGCGAAGGGTGAATACGTGCCCGCCGGTGCGAAGGCCGACGAGACGGTCGTGCGGATCCTGAAGAAGAAGGACCCCGCCGAGCGGCTGAAGCTGCTGCGCGAGTCGAGCAACCCGCAGGCGCAGTTCGTCTGGGCGATCCTGCGTGATTCCTGGCACTACGCCGCCTGCAAGCTCGGCGAGATCGCCGACAACGCGCGCGACGTCGACCTGGCGATGCGCTTCGGCTTCGCGATGGCGCAGGGGCCGTTCGAGGCCTGGCAGCAGGCGGGGTGGCGCCAGGTGGCCGACTGGATCCAGGCCGACATCGACGCCGGCAAGGCGCTGGTCGACGTGCCGCTGCCCGACTGGGTCTTCGAGGGACCGGTGGCACGCCACGGCGGTGTGCACCAGCCCGCCGGCTCCTGGTCGGCCGCGCGCAGCGAGTTCGTGCCGCGTGCGGCGCATCCGGTCTACCAGCGCCAGCTGTTCCCGGTGCGGCTGGCCGGCGAGCACGGCGCGAGCGGCCACAGCGGCGGCAACACCGTCTTCGAGGACGAGTCGATCCGTCTCTGGACGCTGGACGGGCGCGGCGTCGACGACGTGCTGGTGGCGTCGATCCGCACCAAGGTGCACGCGATCGGCCCGGGCGTGATCGCCGGGTTGCTGAAGGGCGTGGAGCTGGCCGAGCGCGAATACAAGGGTCTGGTGATCTGGTCGCCCGACGATCCATTCTCCTACGGCGCCGACCTGCAGGCGATGCTGCCGGTGTTCATGTCGGGCGGCGTGGGCGCGATCGGCGAGGCCGAGAAGGCGCTGCAGGACGCGATGCTGAGACTGCGCTACGCGCAAGTGCCGACGGTGGCGGCGGTGGCGAACATGGCGCTGGGTGGCGGCTGCGAGCTCGCGATGTACTGCGCGCGCCGCGTCGCGCACCTGGAGAGCTATATCGGCCTGGTCGAGGTGGGCGTGGGGCTGATACCGGGCGGCGGCGGCCTGGCTTTCGGCGCGCGCCGCGCGGCCGAGGAGCAGTCCGCGGCGCCCGATGCGAACCTGCTCGACTTCCTGAAGAAGTACGTGCTCGCCGCGGGCACCGCCCAGGTATCGCGCTCGGCGATCGAGGCGCGCGCGATGGGTTACCTGCTGCCCGAGGATCGCATTGTCTTCCACCGCCAGGAGCTGCCCTACGTGGCGATCCGCGAGGCGAAGGCGATGAGCGACGCCGGCTACCGGCCGCCGCGCAAGTCGACGATCAGGGTTGCCGGGCGCGCAGGCATCGCCACCGTGAGCGCGCAGATGCTGAACATGCGCGACGGCGGCTTCATCTCGGCGCACGACTACCACCTGGGCCGAACGATCGCCGAGGTGATGTGCGGCGGCGAGGTGGATCCGGGCTCGCTGGTCGACGAGGAGTGGCTGATGGCGCTCGAGCGCAGGGCCTTCACGAGCCTGCTCACGCATCCCAGGACCCAGGAACGGATCATGGGAATGATGCAGACGGGCAAGCCGGTGCGTAACTGAGCGGCGCACACCCGACGAATTCCAGGAGTCGAAGATGACCAAGCAAGTCCAGGATGCCTACATCGTCGCGGCCTCGCGCACGCCGATCGGCAAGGCGCCGAAGGGTGCGTTGCGCAACGTGCGCCCCGACGACCTTCTGGTCCACGCGATCCGGTCGGCGCTGGCGCAGGTGCCGGCGCTCGACCCGAAGACGATCGAGGATGCGATCGTCGGCTGCGCGATCCCGGAGGCCGAACAGGGCCTGAACGTGGCGCGCATCGGCGCGCTGCTGGCCGGGTTGCCCGACACGGTCGGCGGCGTGACCGTCAACCGGTTTTGCGCGTCGGGCCTGACCGCGGTCGCGATGGCGGCCGACCGCATCCGCGTCGGCGAGGCCGAAGTGATGATCGCGGCGGGCACCGAGTCGATGAGCATGGTGCCGATGATGGGCAACAAGCCGTCGATCAACCCCCGCGTGTTCGAGAGCGACGAGAATCTCGGCATCGCCTACGGCATGGGGCTGACCGCCGAGAAGGTCGCGCAGCAATGGAAAGTGACGCGCGAGGCGCAGGACGCGTTCGCGCTGGCGTCGCACCAGAAGGCGGTCGCCGCGCAGCGCGCCGGCGAGTTTGCCGACGAGATCAGCCCGATCGACGTCGTCGAGCGCTTTCCGGACCTCGCCAGCCGCGAGATCGAAGTGCGCACCCGCCGCGTCGAGCTCGACGAGGGGCCGCGCGCCGACACCACGCCCGAGGCGCTGGCGAAATTGCGCGCGGTGTTCGCCGCGCCACGCGACCCCGGCGGCAAGCCCACCGGCCTGGGCAGCGTCACGGCCGGAAACAGCTCGCAGACCTCGGACGGGGCGGGCGCCCTGATCCTCGTCTCGGAACGGGTCCTGAAGCAGTTCGGACTCGAGCCGCTGGCGCGCTTCGTCTCGTTCTCGGTGCGCGGCGTGCCGCCGAAGATCATGGGCATCGGGCCGAAGGAGGCGATTCCGGCCGCGCTGAAGGTGGCCGGGCTGAAGCTCGACGACATGGGCTGGATCGAGTTGAACGAGGCCTTCGCGGCGCAGGCGCTGGCGGTGATCCACGAACTCGGCCTGGACCCGCAGGTGGTCAACCCGATGGGTGGGGCGATTGCGCTCGGTCATCCGCTGGGCGCGACCGGCGCGGTCCGCGCGGCCACCGTCGTGCACGCGCTGCGCCGGCGCCAGCTGAAGTACGGGATGGTGACGATGTGCGTCGGCACCGGAATGGGGGCCGCAGGGATCTTCGAACGCGTCTGAGGCGTGGCGTGCAGTTCGAACTGAGTACCCCGGATGGCGCGGTGCTGGTGGCGCACCGCTTCGCCGCGCCGCAGGCGCACGCGTCGGTCGTGATCGCGCCGGCCATGGGGGTTCCGCAGGCCTTCTATCGCGATTTCGCGACGTGGCTCGCGCAGCGCGGTTTCGATGCGATGACCTTCGACTACCGCGGTATCGGCCAGTCGGCGCCGCGCACGCTCCGGCGCTACCGTGCGTCGATCGACGACTGGATCCACCACGACTACGAGGCGGCGATCCGCGAGGCGCGCGCCCGCGCGGGCGCGGCGCCGCTGTTCGTCGTCGGCCACAGCCTGGGCGCGCAACTGCTCGCGTTGCTGCCCTCGGCCAACGACGTGAGCGCGCTGGTGTCGGTGGCCGGCGGCAGCGGCTACTGGGGCGGTTTCCCGATGCCGCTGCGGCCGATGATGCTGCTGATGCTGCACGGTGCGGCGCCGGTCTCGATTCCGCTCGCCGGCTACTTTCCCGGCCGCCGGCTGCGGATGATCGGCGACCTGCCCGGCGACGTGATGCGCCAGTGGCGTCGCTGGTGCATGCACCCCGATTATCTGGTCGGCGTCGAGCCGGGCGCCCGCGACGCCTATGCGCGCGCACGCTTCGACCTGCTGTCGCTCACCTTCACCGACGATTCGATGATGCCGCAGGGCAACGTCGATGCGTTGCACGCGCACCTGCGCGCCGTCAGGCGCGAGTCGCGGCGCCTCTCGCCGGCCGATGCGGGCGGGCCGATCGGCCACGTCGGTTTCTTCCGGCGGCGGTATCGCGATACGCTGTGGCCGGTCGCAGCGGAGTGGCTCGATGCGCGCTCGGGTGTGCAGGCGCGCTGAGCAGGCAGCGCCCCTTCCGGCCCGCGCCGTCACCCCAGGAGAACGGACGATGGAAGTACTGACGAAAGTCGCCGAAGGCGTCGCGACGATCGTGCTGAACCGGCCGGCGAAGAAGAATGCGCTGACCGCTCCGATGTACCAGGCGATGGCCGACGCGCTGCGTGCTTCCGAGGCGGATGCAGCGGTGCGTTGCATCGTGATCCACGGCAGCGCCGAGGCGTTCACGGCCGGCAACGACCTCGAGGACTTCCTGAACGATCCGCCGCTCGGCGACGATGCCCCGGTGTTCCGGTTCCTGACCGCGTTGCCTGCCTGCACCAAGCCGCTGGTGGCCGCGGTGGCCGGGCCCGCGATCGGCGTGGGCACGACGATGCTGCTGCACTGCGACCTCGTCTACGCGGGCGAGAACGCCCGCTTCGCGCTGCCGTTTGCGCAGCTCGGCCTGTGTCCGGAGGCCGCGTCGAGCCTGTTGCTGCCGATGGCCGTCGGGCACCTGCGGGCGGCGGAAAAGCTGCTGCTCGGCGAACCCTTCGGCGCCGAGGAGGCGCGCGAGATGGGGCTGGTGAACAAGGTGCTGCCGGCGGCCGAGGTGGTCGATCACGCGCTCGCCCAGGCCGGCAAGCTCGCGCGCCTGCCTGCCTCGTCGCTGCGGGCCACCAAGCGGCTGATGAAGGCGGGGCTGGACGCCGCGATCGTACAGCGCATGCACGCAGAGGGCGCCGAGTTCCGCGCGATGCTCACCGCGCCGGCGGCGCGCGAGGCGTTCAGCGCCTTCCTCGGCAAGCGCAAGCCGGATTTCACGAAGCTGGACTGAGAAGCTCGCGGCGGTTCAGCCCGGCGGCAGCGGCCTCGGGCGCCGCTCGTCGTCGGTGGCCACGTAGGTGAGCGTGGCCTCGGTGACCTTGACGATCTCGTCGATCAACTGGTTGCGCTGCGCGTAGACCTCGACGAAGACGGTGATCGACGTGCGTCCCACGCGCACCACATCGGCGTAGAAGCTGAGCACGTCGCCGACGAACACCGGGTGCTTGAACAGGAACGAGTTGACCGCGATCGTGGCCACGCGCCCGTTGGCGCGGCGCATCGCCGGCAGCGCGCCGGCCATGTCGACCTGCGCCATGATCCAGCCTCCGAAGACGTCGCCGTGGACGTTGGCGTCGGCGGGCATGGGCACCACGCGGAGCTCGGGGATGCGGCCGGACGGGAGCGTGGTCGGCGTGGTTTCCATGGTCGTGGGGCCGGATTGACGTAGTTGGGCCCAGAATAGCGGTTTGCCTGCGAAACGCACAATGCGCCGAGCCACCGTTCTCGATGCTCCGCCGGCGCCGGGCACCTCCGCGGTGCGCGGCGACTGGCACACGATCGCGCGCCTTCTGCCCTACCTGTGGGCCTACCGCTGGCGCGTGGGCCTGGCGCTCGCGTGCCTGGTCGGCGCGAAATTCGCCAACGTCGGCGTGCCGCTGGTGCTCAAGAGAATCGTCGATGCGCTCGACCTGAAGCCCGGCGATGCGCGCGTCGCGCTGGTGGTGCCGGTGGCGCTGCTGGTTGCCTACGGGCTGCTGCGCATCGGCGTGACCCTGTTCACCGAACTGCGCGAGGCGCTCTTTGCGCGCGTCACGCACGATGCCTCGCGCACGATCACGCTGCAGGTGTTCCGCCACCTGCTGTCGCTGTCGCTGCGCTTTCACCTCGATCGCCAGATGGGCGGCATGTCGCGCGACATCGAGCGCGGCTCGCAGGGCATCTCGAGCCTCATCTCCTACACGCTGTACAGCATCCTGCCGACGCTGGTCGAGATCACGCTGGTGATCGGCTACCTGGTCGTGAACTACGAGATCTCGTTCGCGGCGATCGCGCTGGCGGCGCTGGTGCTCTACGTCGCCTACACGGTGCGGGTCACCGAGTGGCGCACGCAGTTCCGGCGCCAGGTGAACGAACAGGATTCACGTGCCAACACGCGGGCGATCGATGCGCTGATCAACTACGAAACGGTCAAGTACTTCGGCAACGAGGAATTCGAGGCGCGCCGCTACGACGAGAACCTGGTTGCCCGGATGCGCGCGGCGATCCGCGCACAGACCTCGCTGTCGGTGCTCAACGTCGGGCAGAGCCTGATCATCGCCACGGCGGTGGCACTGCTGCTGTGGCGCGCGACCGCCGGGGTGGTCGCGGGCACCATGAGCCTGGGCGACCTGGTCCTGGTCAACGCGTTCATGATCCAGCTGTACGTGCCGCTCAACTTCCTCGGCGTGCTGTATCGGGAGATCAAGCAGGCGCTCACCGACATGGAGCGGATGTTCCGCCTGATGGGCGAGCACCGCGAGGTCGCCGACGGGCCCGGCGCGCATGCGCTCGCGCTGCGGCCGGGGCACGCGCCGTCGATCCGTTTCGAGCGTGTCTCGTTCGCCTACGACCCGGCGCGCCCGATCCTGCACGAAGTCGACGTCACGCTGGCCCCGGGCACCACCACCGCGGTGGTCGGCGCCAGCGGCGCCGGCAAGTCGACGCTGGCGCGCCTGCTGTACCGTTTCTACGACGTCGGGTCGGGGCGCATTGCCATCGACGGCCAGGACCTGCGCGCGGTCACGCAGGCGAGCCTGCGTGCCGCCATCGGCATCGTTCCGCAGGATACGGTGCTCTTCAACGATACGATCCGTTACAACATCGGCTACGGGCGCCCCGGGGCGAGCCAGCCGGAGATCGAGACGGCGGCGCGCGCGGCGCAGTTGCACGATTTCGTCTCGGCGCTGCCGCAGGGCTACGACACCAGCGTCGGCGAGCGCGGGCTGAAGCTGTCGGGCGGCGAGAAGCAGCGGGTGGCGATCGCGCGCACGCTGCTGAAGGATCCGCCGATCCTGATTCTCGACGAGGCGACCTCGGCGCTCGACAGCCGCAACGAGCAGGCGATCCAGGGTGCGCTGCGCCGCGTCGCGGTCGACCGCACGACGCTGGTCATCGCGCACCGGCTGTCGACGATCGTCGACGCCGACCAGATCCTGGTGATGTCGGGCGGGCGCGTGGTCGAGCGCGGCAACCACGAGTCGCTGCTGCGTGTCGGCGGCGAATACGCGCGGCTGTGGGCGATGCAGCAGGCCGACGATGCGGCATCTGACGGCGGGTTGGCCGAATCCGGCGACGACGGGGATGCGCGGCGCGGCGCGCTGAAGCTCAGCGCGAGGGCTTGAACGGGCCGGGCGCGCGTGGCGAGGGCAACGGGCGTGCTGCGGGCGGGGGCGGCCGATGCGGCCTGGCGCCCGGTGGGAGCGGCCGGTGATAGTGGTCGTAGCCGCCGAACCACCACAGACCGAAGGTCATCGGCACCCACGGATACCAGCCGTAGTAGTAGCCCGGCACCACGGTGACCGGCGGCGCGGCGACGATTTCCGGCGGCAGCGCAGGCACCTTCGACATCTCTTCGGATTCGTCGCGCACCGCATCGATCAATTCGCTGCCTGCGCCTTCACGCAGCAGCAGGTCGATGTCGGCGCCGCGCGCCGGCGCGAGCAGGCCGCGTTCGCGAATCTCGCCGACGAGGTCGGCCTGCAGGCGGCCCGCGCGAAGCTCGGCGACGATTTCGCCGAGGCTCAACGGCGCGGGCAGTGGCGCGTAGGCGCCGGGAATGGCGGTGACTTCGCCGTAGCGCACGCCTTGCGAGACGGCGCAGCCGCCCACGGCCAGCAGGGCAAGCGTCGCTGCTGCCGTCGTCGCCTGCCGCCATCTCGAACGCCGTGAGGTCATCATTCGAAAACGTGGCGACGGGCACGCCGGTTGACGTTGCGCAGGTTGCCGACCGGATCGTGCATCTCTCCCGCGCACCGAGTCGCCCGGCTGCTCAGGCGATGAGCCGCATCGGTTCCCGGACGCGGCGGGCGAGTGTGCGGTCTCGTCGCCATTCGACTCACTGCCGGTCACCGCGAGCACCAGGCACGAACGGCGATCTCCCGGTGCGGGCCAGCGTGGACCAGGCAGGCCTTGTGGGACTCGTCGATCTCGAGATCGACGAAACGCCACCGTGTCGCGCGCTTGCCCGGGTTGCGGTCGTAGGCGAGTGCCGGCCCTGCCGCATCCGCGGCGATCGCGATGTCGGGGAGCGAGCGGCTCAGCCCTTCGCCGAGCGCCTTGACGTAGGCCTCCTTGCGAACCCATATCGTCGCGAGGATCGCCGCGCGCATCGGTTCGGCCGCCGCGCTCGCGACCGCGCGTTCCTCGGGCGACAGGATCCACAGGAAGTCGTCGAGCCTCGCGAAATCGCAGCGGATCCGTTCGACGTCGACGCCAACGTCGACGTCGCCGATCGCGTGCAATACCCAGCGCCCCGAGTGGCTTGAATTGAAGCTGGGCACTGGCCCGCCGTCCGCGCGCAGCCGCGGCTTCCCGTGCCGTCCCTCTTCGAAGACGAGCGTCGCCGGATCGACGCCCAGTTGCCTCGCCAGGAGCACCCGTCGGGTGCTGCGCGCGACGACGAAGCGGTGCCGATCCTCGTCGCGGTAGAAGCTCGCGGCGCGCCGGACCTCGTCCGCGGTCAGCCGGCCGACGTGCCCGGCCATGCTGGCGATCTCGGCAGAGACGTCGACCGCCCAGACCTCAAGCATCGGCGTCGGCCCATTTGCGGTTCGCGGACAACCCCGGGGACGACGTATCGTCGCGACCGATGGCGTCGGCGAGGATTCGCGCCAGCGACGCGGCGTGCGGTGCGTGCAGCATCCGGTTGTGGGCGCACTGCATGCTGCGCACCTCGACGCCGTCGCCGCTGAGCGCGCCCCAGCCGAGGGTCCGGTCGTCGTCCTCGATCGCGCCGAC
>JAANMW010000157.1_pt1 | contig 74454 bp, 53 predicted proteins | sample 7279671 | NCBI WGS metagenome assembly JAANMW01 (sample SAMN14094541, study PRJNA606508) | bioreactor metagenome | isolation source: A lab-scale SPAN reactor treating ammonium-rich wastewater day 247 | place: Ireland: Galway | collected 2017-09-19 | reverse complement strand
GTTGAGGACGCCGCGGAGGGGGCCTATAAAGAATTGCCCTACTACGCGGTCGCCCAAGCGGTCTTCGCCCTGATTTACTCCCACAAAAAGGTGGGCATCTCTGGGCAGCAGGTAAAAATATTTTGGGAAAGTATAATAGAAAGAAAGACTGCTTTTACTTCTATAAAATAAAAGATGAAAGTACACAATCATCATTACCTTCAGTTTATTGCGTTCAGGAAGGTAAAAATGGTATGTTTTGGTTAAGTACTGATGATATGGGTTTATTTTCTTTTGATACAAACTCAAAAAAATTTCAACAGTTTAACCATGCATTAAATAATACTAATTCAATAAACAGCGATACATTATCAGATATAGTAATTGATGACAGTGGAGAACTATGGATTAGTTTCTTCACTAAAGGTCTATGCAAATATGAAAAGGAAAAGGATAAGTTTATTAGATTTTCAAGTAATGAAATGAGCAGTTATAATATTGTATCTGACTCTATTTACGCCCTTTGTAAAGATAATAAAGGCAGCATTTGGATTGCATTTAAGAATCGGGTTATAGCAGAATTGAATCCGGTTAATAATGATATAAAATATTTTTATATAACCGGAGAAAATATTAATCCATCGGCAATAATTACAACAATATTTGTTGATAACAATGATTTGGTTTGGATTGGAACATACAGAGAAGGAGTGATTTTATTTAATAAAGAAACCAATAATTTTATCGGCATAAAAAGAGATGATATGATTTCTGAAAATGATATAAACTACGCTTACAGTATTTTTCAGGATAAAACCGGCTTGATCTGGATAGGAGACTTAGAGGCATTGCATACTTATTCAAAAAATTCTCAGGTATTTATAAATTATTCAGATGATGAATTTTTTAATAAAATGATCAATAATGCCGGTATTCAGGATATTAAATCGGTTAACAAAAAAGATATATGGCTGGCAACAACCAATGGATTATATAAATGGCAAATAAATACAAATAGTTTTGATCATTATTTGAAAGATAACAATCCTAACAGAGACCCTAAACAGTTCGGAAGCAATTCCGTTTCGAACATATTTTTTGATAACAAAGGAAATCTTTGGGCGGCAACATTCAGCGGGTTGTATAAGTTTGACACAACTTCAATGAGCTATCTTAATTTTAAACATAACCCTAATGATTCATTCACTATGGGACCTGACGGACCTGATAATATTTATGAAGATAAATTTGCTGTTATTTGGATTTCAACAGATAATACAATTGATAAATATGATAATGGAAATAAAACCTTTAAACATTATAACATAGCAACAGTCAGATCTTTTTTTGAAGATTCAGATGGGATATTGTGGGCTTGTTCAGGGTCGCGTGGCATATATAAATACAATCGTGAAAAAGATATTTTTGAAGAATTTTATGATGAAAGATCATTCCGGGGTTTTTCTATGATTACTGAAGATGATAATAAAAATCTTTGGGCTGCAAGTTTCTACTCAGGAATCAATTATTTCGATGAGAATTCATTTAAATTTCAAAGTTTTTCAATAGAAAGCGGGTTGCCTTCAGGATTTGTAAATAACCTGATAAAAGATAATTCAGGTATGTTATGGCTTACTAACAGACTTGGAATATCAAGGTTTGACCCCGAAAGGAAACAATTTAAAAATTTTGGAGAACCAGAAGGATTAAAAATAAAAGATTTCTTAACCACTTCAGTCTATAAATCGCCTGATGGCAGGATTTTTATGGGCGGTAAAAACGGTATGGTCAGTTTTTATCCAGCGCCTTTAAATCAGATAACCCCAAATGTTGTTTTTACTGATTTAAAAATTCATGATATATCTGTTATTCCCTCAGATACTTCTGTTTTAAAGAGTAATATAAATGTTACAGAGGAAATTGAATTAAGTTATAGTGATAATTCATTGACATTTGAGTATTGTGCTCTTGATTTTAAAGATCCTTCAAAAAACAAGTATTCATTTAAAATGGAAGGTTTTGAAAACGAATGGTCACAATTTTCAATCATAAGAACAGCTCATTATACGAATCTGAATCCTGGTGAATATACATTCAGAGTAAAAGGAACTAACGATGATGGCGTATTTAATGAACAGGGAACATCACTAAAAATTTTAATTTTACCTCCCTGGTGGAAAACATGGTGGTTTACTGTAATATGGATCATCTCCTTTGCTTTGATATTTGGATTAACAATAAGATTTATTACTGCTCATAGATATAAGAAAAAGCTGGATAAAATCCGGCAGCAGCAGGCAATTGAAAAAGAAAGACTAAGGATTTCTAACGATATGCACGACGAAGTAGGCTCCAGCCTTACACGAATTACATTATTAAGTGAAATTGCAAAAAGTAAACTTGGGGAAATTGATGAAATCAGGAAAATTTCTGAGGCTTCAAGAGAAGTGGTTAATAATATGGATGAAATTGTATGGGCAGTTAATCCCAGGAATGACTCACTGGAAAGCCTGACTGCATATATCATTAAATATGCGCAGGAGTTTTATGAAGGAACAGGAATTATCTGCAGGTTTAACATTCCCTCATCAATTCAGAATATTACTTTAAACTCTGATACCCGCCATAATGTTTTTTTAACAGTAAAAGAATCTTTAAACAATATTTTAAAACATTCCGGTGCAACAGAGGTAATTATTCAGTTAAAAATAGAAAATGAAACATTTAAATTCTCTATAATTGATAACGGAAAAGGCTTCAATATTACTGAAATTGACCGTTTTTCAAACGGTTTAAATAGTATGCAAAAGAGGATCAATGATATTGGAGGTGAATTTTCAATAAATTCATTCATTAATACAGGCACAAGCATAGTAATAAATATTCCTGTTAAATATAATTAACACTTATGTGCTATTGTATTTTGTTGCATTAACAAAGTATTTTTATAAAAAGCTAAATAATAAATGTCAATAAATGTTTCTATAGTAGAAGATGACAACGGTATCAGGGAAAGTCTTGAGATCTTAATAAATGGCTCTGAGGGCTTTAAATGCTTAAATACTTATAAAAATGCAGAATCAGCATTGATAAATATTCCCAAAGAAAAACCTGATGTGATTTTAATGGATATAAATCTTCCGGGAGCAACAGGCATAGAATGTGTAAGAAAATTAAAAGAATTATTCCCGGAATTAAATATAATCATGCTTACAGTTTATGATGACAGCAGCAATATTTTTAATGCTCTGGCAGCCGGAGCAAACGGATATTTGCTAAAAAGAACACCGCCAATGAAGCTGCTTGAAGCAATTAAAGAAGTTAATGAAGGCGGTTCGCCTATGTCCAGTCAGATAGCAAGAATGGTTGTAGATTCATTCAGAAAAATGGGTGAATCTAAGGAAGAACAGAATAACCTTACAAAACGGGAAGATGAAATTTTAAGCCAGCTTGCAAAAGGATATAAATACAGGGAAATAGGCGAAAAACTGTTTATCAGCACAGAAACAGTACGCAGCCATTTAAGAAATATATACGAAAAGCTTCAGGTTCGTTCAAGAACTGAAGCAGTGGTAAAATATTTGAGAGGGTAATTTTGATAAAATTGAATTAACTAAAATGAAAAAACTAATTATTTTTATTGTAATAATTTATTCCAGTTCATACTCACAGTGGTTTAGCCAGAATAGTGGGACAACATCCCCTTTGTATGGAGTAAGCTTCATAAATGAGAATACAGGGTGGGCCGTCGGAACTAATGGTACGATAGTTAAAACAATAAATGGCGGTATCAATTGGAATCTTTTAAATTCAGGGGTATCAACTTGGCTGCAAGGTATCCAGTTCATAAATTCTAATACGGGCTATGCTGTTGGCCAGGGTGGAATAATAATTAAAACCACGAATGGTGGAGACAGCTGGATAACAGTTTCAAATGGAATGGCTTCTTTCTTTTGGAGTATACGTAGTATTGATCTAAATACCTGGATTACTGTTGGTGGAAGTGGGGTTATACTTAAGACTATTGACAGTGGTACAAATTGGTTAATTTTACCCAGCGGTACTAGTAATAATTTAGTAGATATTGATTTTATTGATGCAAATACCGGATTTGTTAGTGGAATTTCCGGGACTATTCTAAGAACAACGAATGGCGGTAATAACTGGACATCACAAGTAAGTGGTATATCATCCTCTATTTATGGCATTTCTGCAATAAATTCTAGTATTGCTTATGCCTGCAGTTGGTCTGGAATACTGTTAAAAACAATAAACGGCGGAGTTAATTGGAATTTACAAACAAGTGGTTCATCTGTTGATTTTTGGAGCATAGTATTTTTGGATATGAACACCGGGTATACAGTAGGCGATGCTGGAACAATATTAAGAACTACAAACGGCGGTGAAAACTGGGTAATTCAACAAAGTGGAGTTACTTCTTTTTTAAGAAGAGTAATATTTACAGATTATAATACAGGTTCAGTTGTTGGTGGAGGTGGTAGAATCCTAAGAACTACAAACGGAGGTATTACATCAGTTAATACTCTGAGTAGTGAAGTAATCAGAGATTATAGATTGAATCAAAATTACCCAAATCCATTTAACCCAACTACTAATATCAAATTTCAGATAAAGGAAAATACGTATTCAACATTAAAGGTCTTTGATGCGTTGGGTAGTGAAAAAAGTACACTGGTTAATGAGCAATTGAATCCGGGTACATATGAAGTTGAATGGGATGCTAGTAATCATCCAAGCGGAATATATTTTTACACATTACAGGCAGGAAAATATATAGAAACAAAAAAAATGATTTTAATAAAATGATAAATATTTCAAATACTATTTTTTTGATTATTTTATTTCCAATTGTTCTATTTGCTCAATGGCTGCCTGAAATTTCAATAGCTAGTAATACATCATTGGGTTATCCCGTAGTTTCTTCCAAAGGTGACTCTATTTATGTATTCTGGCAGGATAACAGGTTTGGAAACTTTGAAATACTCAATAAGATTTCTTTTGACGGCGGTTTCAGCTGGGGTCCAGAAATAAGACTTACAAATAATTCAGGAACATCATCAAATCCAGCAGTTTATATTAACGGTTCGCATATTTATTTGTTTTGGCAGGATAACACCGACGGTAATTTTGAGATATATTACAAACAATCCACAAACGGTGGAGTAAGCTGGAGTAACGATATACGGGTTACTAATTTTACGGGAAATTCTGTTTCCTGTTCGGTTACTGGTATTGATGATAATTTACATCTTGCATGGATAGATAACAGAGATGGTAATAATGAAATTTATTATAAACGATCAACAGATTCGGGATTGAATTGGGAAACAGACATTAGGTTAACCAATGACACAACATCTTCCGGAACACCTTCTATTTCTGCTTCGGGATCGAATGTGCATATTATTTTCAGAGATAGAAGAACAGGGCTGACACAATTTTTTCACAAAACATCAACGGATTATGGAATTACATGGGAAGTGGATAATCAAATAACAAATTTACCAAACGCTTTTATTGGAAATTTATCAAAATCAGCAGCTTATGGATCTTTTATTCATTTGTTATGGAATGATAACAGAAGCGGGATTAATGAGTTATTTTACATGCGTTCAACAAACTCGGGATTAAACTGGGAACCTGAAAAACAATTGACAAACACTTCTTACAGTTCTTTTAATCCATATTTATCCGTCTCGGGTCAAATTGTGCATATATCTTGTCAGAGACCAATGGGCTCATCCGCTGTTACAGTTTATAAAAGGTCAACAAATAACGGAGAGTTATGGAGTGAAGATACTGTTATTGCAGAAGATTGTTTCTATCCTGCATTAAATTCGAGCAGTTCAGGAGTAAACGCGGTTTATATAAAGAATTCACCGACTGGCTATATATATTTTAAGAAAAATCCAACAGGGAATTTAATAGGATTATCAATTTTATCATATCATGTTCCTAAAAATTATTTATTATTTCAAAATTATCCAAATCCTTTTAATCCTTCAACTAAAATTAAGTTCCAAATCAAAGAAAATTCAAAAGCAATAATTAAAATATATGATGTCCTTGGCAAAGAGATATCCATTCTTGTTAATGAATCTCTTCAGCCCGGAACTTATGAGATTAGCTGGGATGCAGTAAATTTACCGAGCGGTATATATTTTTATTCCCTTCAAACTGGTAAGTATTCAGAAACTAGAAAAATGACATTGACAAAATGAGAACAACTTTTATAAGTATAGTTTTGATATCATTACTTTATTATGTTTCAGAGTGTTCATCACAGAATAATTATACTAAATTAACAGAATTCAATACAGAAGACATAAATGATTTTCCAAAACCTAAAGGTCATTTAACTTGTGAACAGTGGAAGCAAAGAGTCGACTCAGTATGGGGTCAAGGAATTTCCACCTCAGATAAACTCGTTGTCTTTGATAATTTTTGGAATAAAATTGATTCACTTTTTGCATGTTTTCATAACCATCCGATTAATTGGGATTCACTTAAACAGACTTATAGACCTAAAATTGCTTCAGGAGTTAGTAAAGGCAGATTTATTGGAATTATGAACCACTTAACGATGCTATTAAAGGAATCTCATACCGCTGCAAGAGATCTTAGCTTAAATAAAACTCTTACTCCGGGTAAACCATTATTTGTACTTGGAGGTTGGGGTATAAATAACCATTTTGGAGCCGGACTAACACCTTTACCTGATAGTTCTTTATTGGTTTATCAGGTGGTTCCACTGCATCCTTTAGGATTAGAAAGAGGGGATATTGTTCTTGGGTATGACAGAATACCCTGGCGAATTCTTGTAAGGTATATTTTAACCTGCGAGTTACCAGTTGTAAATGATTTTAGCTGGGTAGGTTCATCGCCAAGTGCTTATAGTCATTCTTTATTAATTAGCGCGGGAATGAATTGGCACTTATTCGATACAATTGATGTGGTTAAATATTCTACAGGTGATACTTTGCATTTGTCAACCAATTTATTATGGAATCAAAACATGCAGATTTTTTGCACAGAGCAAATGAATATACCTGGAATCCCTAAACCAATTTATGACCAACAGCTTTGTTCCTACGGGATTATTGCCGGAACTAACATTGGATATATTTATGTATGGGGTTGGTGGGGGAATGTATCTGAATTGTTTTATAATGCAGTAGTTGCACTAATGAATACAGATGGTTTAATAATTGATTTCAGATATAACGAAGGAGGAGAAATGCCTTTGAGTGATTCTGCAATGAATATACTTTTTGATACAACAGTTTTTACAGTAGATTTTGCTTCAAGATGTTCACCAAACCATCAGGAAATGTGTCCTGAAAATAGACCGGAATATTATGTAATTCATGGGAGACCTCCTGGATATCAAAAGCCAATAGCAGTTCTTACCGGTCCAGGTGCTGTTAGCTCCGGTGACCAGGTTGCTTTAAAATTGAAATATCATCCCAAAGCAAGATTCTTTGGAAAATCAACTTCTTCCGCATTTAATGCTCCGTATGTTCATAACTTAAGTAACAATTATGGTCTCATGATTGCAGAATTTGATGCATACCAGCTTAGCAATCCAGGTATTTATTTAACACATAGAGAGTTTGAAGTTGAAGAAAATATTTGGCTTAGCAAAGAGCTTGTCAGACAGGGTAGAGATGATGTTGTTGAAGCAGCTATATGCTGGATAGATTCATGTATTATCGGAATTTCCAATTATGGGTCAGTAATTCCAGGATCGTTTTCTTTATACCAAAACTATCCAAATCCATTTAATCCGGTTACTAAAATAAAGTTTGATATTCCTTCATTCAAAAATGTTAGTGAACCAAAAGTTAAGCTCATAATTTATGATATGCTTGGCCGAGAAATTGCTGTACTGGTTAACGAGAATCTAAAGCCCGGTACTTATGATGTTAACTGGAATGGTTCCGAATTTGCTTCCGGAGTTTATTTCTACAAACTGGAAGCAAATGGACTTTTTGAAACAAAAAAATTAGCTTTAATAAAGTAAAAACACATTTTTCATCCTTACAAATCAATTTAAGTACATTAAAAACAATGTTTTGCAATATCTAACACAAAAGTGTTAGATATTGCTGCTATATCTTGTGAATTGTCAAACTTTTCACACAGTTGTGCTATAGTTTCATCATGAATATAAAAATATGTTTGTATAAACGTATTTTTAACATCAATCAGGAGTATTCAAAATGAAAACAATTAAAGCACTGGCTGCTATATCTATGATTTTTATTAATGTTCTGTTGTTAGCACAGGATAAATTCGGAAATAATGAGCCGATTAGCGATGTGCTAATTAGCATCAAAGAAAATCATTACCAAAAGATCAGTAATTCTATTCCAGATTATAACTCTGCTGCAGAATGGCGTACTGCAATTGATTCAGCCTGGGGTCCGGGTTTACCAACATCCGAGAAACTTCTGATCTTTGATAAATTCTGGAATAAGATAGATTCGTCATTTGCATGTTTTAATCATATTCAGGATAACTGGCTTGCACTAAAAAACCAATATCGACCTGAAATAGCTGCCGGTGTTAGTAAAGGCAGATTTATGGCTATTATGAATGTATTGGCGTTATCATTAAAAGAATTACATACCAACCCGTATGATATCAGTTTAGTAAATAATTTATCAATACAGCCGGGTACTCCGTTTTTGCTCATTGGAGGCTGGGGAGCCCAAACACAGTTTGGCGCCGGATTAACACCTCTTCCCGATAGTTCTCTGCTTGTTTATAAAGTAATTCAAAATCATCCGCTTGGACTTCAACCCGGGGACATAGTTCTTGGCTATGAAGGAATTCCGTGGAAAACTTTGGTAAAACAGTTATTAAGTTATCAATTACCATTTGCGGGACCAATTGGAAGCAGCCCTAGCGCATTTACGCACAGTCTTCTTATGGCAGCAGGCAGAAACAGACATTTATTTGAAACTATAGATATAATAAAATTTTCAACCGGTGATACTGTTCATTTATCAACAGCTCCTCTATATGGCTTACCTGCTCTTTTTTGCGATGAGCAGATGGATATTCCAGGAGTACCAAAACCAAATTATCCAGCAGGACAGTATGTATCACACGGAATAGTTCAGGGAACTAACATTGGCTATATTTATGTAATGCAATGGACTGATAATGCCGGTACATTATTTAATAACGCAGTTCAATCATTAATGGGCACAAGCGGACTTATCATAGATTTTCGTACTAACTTCGGCGGTAATATGTTTCTAAGCGATTCCGCTTTGAAAAAGTTATTTACATCTTCTATGATAACTATTGACTGGGGCAGAAGAACCAATGCTTCCAACCATATTCAGATGACTTTGAATAACGTATCAGCAAATTACAAAATTAATGGCGCTCCTCCCGGTTACCTGAAACCTATTGCTGTATTAACCGGTCCCGGAGCAGGAAGCTCAGGCGATCAGGTTGCATTCAGAATGAAGTTTCATCCAAGAGTAAAGGTATTTGGTAAACCTACAAACGGAGCATTCAACAGCCCCACAACTTTATCTCTCCATCCGGATTGGGTTTGCAGATACCCGGCTGCAGATGCATATGACCTTGCAGCAGGAAAATATTTAACCCATTTGGAATTCCCTGTTGATCAGAATGTTTGGTTAACACCCACAGGTGTTTCTCAGGGTAAGGATGATGTTGTTGAAGCAGCAATTGAATGGATTAATATTTTCTCAGGTCTTCCAACAACTTTGTTTACAGATAATGCAGAAGGCGGTTTCGGGAAATGGGTAACAAACCAGGGATGGGCTGTAATTAAGAAGAATGCCCGGTCGCCTGTAAATTCTTTAACCGATAGTAAAAATAACTATAGTAATAATGCTGATAATTCCATGACGTTAAAAAACCCGGTAAATTGTTCAGGCAAAGATGCTGTAGTGTTAAGTTTCTGGCATAAGTATGCAACTCAGATTGATAAGGACTTCTGCAGGGTTGAAGTATCAAGCAATAATGGTTCCACATGGCAGGAAGCGGCAAAGTATAGTGGTACAGTAAGCGCTTTACACGAAGCTAAAATAGATATAACAAAATATGCCAATAATTCATCAAATGTTAAAGTGCGTTTCAGGTTAACCTCAGATGCGAGCACTGTAGCTGATGGATGGTATTTAGATGATGTTTTAATTACCGGATACACATCAGGAAGTCAAAAGCCGGATATTTCGGAGCAGAATAACAATCCATTTACCTTTTCACTTTCACAAAATTATCCCAATCCCTTTAATCCGGTTACAACAATTAATTTCTCAGTGCCAAAATCTGCATTTGTCAGCTTAAAGGTATATGATGTGCTAGGAAGGCAGGTTGCAGAGTTGGTGAATGGAAACACTAATGCCGGAAATCATAGTCTTCAATTTAATGCCGGCGATTTTGCTTCAGGCATCTACTATTACAGGCTTGAATCATCAGGCTACGTTGCGGTAAAGAAAATGTTATTAATAAAATAATTAGATAGAATTGTGATAAAACTTTCGATTGTATTTATTGCATTATATTTTATTACCAGATTAGCTAATTCCCAAAGCAGCTGGACTGCTTTAGGATCGGGGATGGATGCCAGGGTTCACACTGTAAAGGCAATGAACAATAATTTATTTGCCGGAGGTGAATTCTTATCTGCAGGTAATATTTCTGCTAACCGGATCGCAAAATGGGATGGCACTAACTGGTCGTCCCTAGGATCGGGAACAGATAGTATTGTTCTTGACATAGAAATATCTGGTGATTCTTTGTTTGCATGTGGTGACTTCATCAATGCGGGAGGTGTAACTACAAATCGTATTGCAATGTGGTATGGGAACTCTTGGAATGCATTGGGTAATGGAACCAATGGAAGAATAAGAACAATATTTATAAAAGATTCTATTATATATGCCGGCGGTGATTTTACATCTGCCGGCAGCATCACAGCAAATTATATCGCAAAATGGGATGGAAATAGCTGGTCTGCTTTAGGCTCTGGTATGAATAATTCTGTTTATTCAATAGGATCAATTGGTAATGATATTTACGCTGCAGGATTATTTACTTCTGCCGGTGGTACTCCTGCAAACAGGATAGCTAAGTGGGATGGTAATTCCTGGGTACCTTTGGGAAGCGGTCTGAATAATATGGTTCAATCAATTTTCACTTCGGGAAATTTGGTTTATGCCGGTGGTAACTTTACTATGGCTGGTGGTATACCTGCTAATAGAATTGCCGTATGGAATGGGTCTAATTGGTCACCTATAGGGAATGGTTTCAATAATATTGTGATATCACTAGAAATGTTCAATAATAATTTAATTGCATCGGGTACTTTTACACTATCAGGCAGTGATACAGTAAATAGAATTGCTAAATGGAATGGAAATAGTTGGGAAAGCCTTGGAGGCGGTATGAATAATATTGTGAGAAATATTTCCGTTTGGGAAAATACTATTTATGCTGGCGGTTTATTTACTATGGCAGGTAATACATCCGCCAATTATATTGCTAAATTAACTGATATACCAACAGCACTAAATGGATATACAGAAAAAATTTATTCATTTCAATTACACCAAAACTACCCAAATCCTTTCAATCCTTCGACGAGAATAAGTTTTAGCTTGCCTGAAAGATCATTTGCTACTTTGCGGATTTACGATATACTGGGCAGGGAAGTAGCTATTCTGCTTAACAGTGAGTTGAACACAGGTAATCACTCAGTTAATTGGGATGCATCAAACTATCCCAGCGGAGTGTATTTTTATATGTTTGAAGCAGGTAGTTACACTGAATCTAAAAGAATGATCCTCTTAAAATAATTTTATCAAATTTAACAAACAAATTGAGTTAATTAAGCAAAAATAATAAAAGCAATTCGTCACAAATCTAAAGGAGATACAAAATGTTGAAGGCAGAGAAATCCCGATACTCATCGGGGAAGGCAGTTTACAAAGTATTTTTGATAATGATAATCATCGCAGCAGGATTCACAAATCTGTATGCACAATCCGGCAAAGTTGATATAATAATTAAACAACCGCCACCGAACCAGTTGGGTGTTGGTGATATGTGGAACCTTGAACTTAATAATACTTCAGGAAAAGATATAAAGATCTACCTTACCGGAACCGCTACAGAGGAAAAAGACGGACTGATTATAGAAGGAAAATCAAAAGTATTTACACTTAAGCCCGGCAGGAGTAATTTTAAGTATAATGATTTTTCAAGCGCCGAAGTAAAGTATAATAACGGCAAGTACAAAGAAATTATTTTAAGAACCGGCAATGCGCCGGAGGGCAGATACACGATTTGCGTAACAGCATTTGATGAAAGCAGCACAGAAGTTGGCAGGGAAAACTGCATTATACAGAGTGTTGTGCGGATGGGAAACATAACATTGCTAACTCCCGGAGATGGGGAAGAGATCGAACCGCAGAAGCCAACTGTGTTTACCTGGACACCTTTGCCTGGGGCGAAGGAATATACGCTGAAGATGTATGGACCCAGAGGAAAAGAAGATGAGGATATGGATTTGGATTTACATAAACCTCTTTTTGAAAAAACGGGCATAACAACTACAACATTTCAGTATCCTTTAACGGCTCCAAAACTTGAAGAGGGGAAAAAATATGCATGGCAGGTATCTAGTGGTGATGTGCAGAGTGAAGTTGGACTTTTTGTGAAAGAGGACATCATCTGGGATACAGATAAACCTAAAAGAAAAAAAATTGATATTTTATTGGAATTAGTACAAAATCAAAAAACCGTTATGAAGACTGAGTCTGATTCTGTTGGAAATTTTAGATTTTCAAATATTCCCAATGGAGAGTATAATCTAAGAATTACAAACAGAATACAAGAAGGTGCTGAATACCTGTTGAAAATTGGTGATATCAGTACAGTAATTTGTGGTTCGTTAGATCATTTATGTAATAGAACATTAACTATTTCTGTCGGGGGTATTTATTCAAGAAACGAAAATGTGCTAGTATTAGAAAGTGGGGATATTTCTGCTATGGCATGTCCATGTTGTGTTTGTTGTCCACCCTATTGCGAGCCGGGTGATGATGGGTATAAACCCAAGAAATAGAACAAATAGATTAAATTAGGGTAAATCAAGGAGAAACAAAATGTTGAAGGCAGAAAAATCCCGAAATTCATCAGAGAAGTCATTTTACAAAGCAATTTTAATATAGTTGATAATAGCAGCTGGTTTTATAAATCTTTATACTTAAGCAAAAAAAAGTGTAGATTATACTTACACAGTTGCCTCCTGGTATACTTTGTATTGATGATTCAAGGAACCTTAAGTCACAACAATACAACAAGTAAAGAGGTAAAATTTTCCTGTCCGGAACAATGCTAGAATAAAAAGACGGGCTGATAATTGAAAATTGATGGATATTCTAAAAAAATGTAATATCAACTTATGTATAAACAAAAATTTATTTTTCTTATTATTATTGCTTTAATTACCCAAAATATATTCTCCCAATCCGGCAAAGTTGTGATAATACTCAAACAACCTCCGCCGCTTTCATTCAAGCTGGAAGATATGTGGAAGATCACCCTGAATAACTCTTCACAGCAAACATACCGCGTGCAATTACGCGGTGTAGCTACCGAGGTGAGCGAAGGATTTATCGCTGATGCAGTTACGGGAACCTTCACATTACATCCTGGTGTGAAGGTTGTTACTGCCGCGGATATTAAACCTATTAAGGTAAATCAAACTAATCCCAAATACGAAGATGTGGTAAAAAATGTGGGTACAGTACCAAGCGGCAGTTATGATATCTGTGTTTACGCAATCGACGCGGAAACAGGTATTGAGCTTGCAAGTGACTGCATATTCACTGAAGTGCTCAACCTTTCACAGGTTGAGCTGCTTTCACCTGAAGATAATTTTTCACTTTCATTGGGGGATGATATTAAACAATCCACCGAAACTAAATATGAACTGTATAATACCAGGTCAGCTCAGCAGATAATGTTCTCGTGGATGCCGCCAACACCGGTTAGTGCGGGGCAAAGGGTAACTTACAGGCTAAAAATAGCGCAAATGTACCAAATGCAATCGGCTTACGATGCGATGCAGTCAAATCCGCTTTATTATAGTATACATAACCTTATGACAACAATTTACCAGTACCCAATTGCGGCACGGCCGCTTTCAGGCGGAAGTTTTGCATGGCAGGTTGAAGCTTTTGTGAACGGTGTGCTAATGTCAACTAGCGAAGTGTGGCAGATCAATTCAGGAAAAGAAACATCACCTGTTACAAACCTGGAGAAGCTGAAATTCATGAAAAAATACTGGGCGCTAAATGATGGGACATATAACTCAACGGGTTCAGAAAATCAAACAAAGAAAAAACCACTCATGTTCGCCTTCAATAGCAAGCTATATGGAGAAACAGCAAATCGCTCAGGCACAGGCTCAGATAAAGAACCGCAATACGGATATTGGGAAATAAACCCATCAATCGCTTTATACGGACTTCCATTTTCAGCCCCGATGCTCTTTTCTTCAGAAAATTCCGGTTCACGGCAAAGCATAAATACCCTTAACCTAAGCCTTGATGCTCAGGTGATAAAGGATTTCATCATGGAAAAAGTCGAACGCGAAAAGGATAAACTGCTCGAAAAAGGCAACAAAGAGTTTTCTTCACTAAACGATAAACAAAAAGATAAGCTTGAAACAGATGCAAAGAGAAAAGTAAGTTCAAAACTTCATCCAATTTTAAAGCTTATGTCTTCGTTCAGGTCACTTGGTATTGGAACCAGTTACCCGGATTACACTCCATTAACAGTACGCGGCGTTCCACTGACAGGAGTAAATATCGAGCTTAACCCTGGGCTGCTGTATTTGGCTTTTGGCGGATTTAAAAACCAGAAACCAATTGATAATGAATCGTTTAGGCGTGATATTTATACCGGCAGGCTGGGAATAGGACAGAAAGACGGAAGTCATTTTTATTTTACCGGTATGTTTGCCAAAGATGATGAAAATTCAATAACGCTTGATCCTTCGAATCAAACTCTAACTCCTAAAGCCAACTACTTGTTCGGAATGGAAGGCAAGCTTGAGCTGTTCAGGAAAAAGCTCTCATTGGAAGGTGAAATTGCAGGCGCAATGTTAACCCGGGACACCAGGGATGCGGATCTTGAAAATGATGCTATCCCAAGCTGGGTTAAAAATATGGTTCATCCTAAAATTTCAAGCTCGGTTGATTATTCATACACTCTAAAAGGCATATTCAATAACGAAAAATCAGCAACAAAGGTAACAGCAGGAATGAGAATGCTTGGACCCGGTTACACATCACTTGGTATCCCGAATCTCTCAACCGATAAGCTTGAAGTTAAATCTAAAGTTGAACAAAAGCTTTCAAATAAACAGATCAGTTTAAGCGGTGAGCTGTTGTGGTACCGCGATAATCTGATTGACTGGAAAAGATTTACCACCTTCGTAACGCGCTTCAGCATAAACGCCGGATTCAGGTTCAAAGGAATGCCATCGGTCAATATTTTATTTGCGCCGACATTCATGACCAATAACGCGGTAACAGGCAGTAGCGATAAGCTTGATAATAAGTTTTTTGTAACGAGTGTATATACCGGTCATGCATACAAATTAAAGAATATTAACATGTACTCATCAATTTCATATTTTATGAACTCTTCGAGTAACCTTGATTCCATAATTACCGAAAATGTAAGTGTGCATAATTTGATGTTCAGTCAAAGTGTAGGTTTCACTTTTCCGCTTAACATATCCGGATCGTTTTCAATGAGCTTTGCAAAGTATCCGGGTGAATATTCCAGGATACTTGCAGGGGATATAAGCGCTGATTATACACTGTTTGAGCTGGTGAACAGTTTTATTGGATTTGGAACTGCATATGAAAAACAAAGCAATAAGAAAAACACATTTTACATAGGTGTAAGCCTTGGATATGAAAGGTACTTTATATTTGAAGTTCGCGCAGAAAAGAATCTGTACCACAGCTGGCAGGATAACACTACCAATTATGATGAGTTTATGCTTAAGGGGATAGTAACAACAGGATTATAAGCATTTTTTTGCTTATAATCTTCAAATATCAAGTTGAAATCAAGAATATGATATCAAATATATAATTTAAATAGTTCTGATTCAATCTTACAGAGTCAGTTATATTCTTGCACAACATTTTTTTAATCTATTAAGCTACTAATATCTGATTAAAATTCATTTAAATATTTAATGCAAGATATGTTGTCCGTTATTGTCAGTATTAAGTAAAAAAAATAGAATTTATTTTATCACAAATTATTCTCATTATTGCAATACTTAGAAAGGTTGCCTGATGAAACACAAGGCAGCCTCAAGTTTGCTTTCTAAGTAGTTGTTTTATAACATTTCGGGGTGTGGCTCAGCCCGGTTAGAGCGCCTGGTTCGGGACCAGGAGGCCGGAGGTTCGAATCCTCTCACCCCGACAATGAATTACTTCATATATATAATTAAGTAAAAGTGCTGGTTTTGTAAATGTATTTTTAGATGGCCGGAGGTTCTCCCAAAGGGACTCCTACAGAGGAATCCTCTCACCCCGACACATCAAATTTATCTCTATTTTTCATTAACCCGACTTTTCGCATCGTGAAACTCGTTTTCCTCCTAACTTAATCTGTAACTAACCCTTTTAATATTGTTCAAATTTGCAGATTTTATAATTTGATTTATTTCTCGAAATAAATTTAAAAAAATTCCATTAAATTTTTTTAAAAACTATAATAACAATAGGTTGCAATTCCTATAAAAATTCAATTAATGACTTTTGTCATTTTTTATGATGACTTGTAGAAACTATATTTGTACTGAAATATGTTTTCAGAACCAATAATATCTATTATAAATTATTTATTAGCAGGAATTTATGTTCTCAGCTCGTTAATATATGGAAAACATTTCTTCTCAAAATCAAATAGTGAAACCACACTAAGAATACTTTCCTTCATTCTTGTTTTCGTTATTGTGCTTCAGTTTTTATATTTTTTGATCAGGGGGATCGTTTATAAACATGCTCCAATTACAACTCCTTTTGAAATAATGACTTTACTGGCTTTTTGTATTACTGTTACATATTTTATAATAGAATTGAAAACAGGTGTCACCCAAACAGGTTTTTTTATAATATCAATAGCAGCAATTTTTCAGATTGTTTCTTCAATTTTCATTGAAGAGCTGGATAAGATCAATCCGGTTCTAAACAGCTGGCTGTTAGGGTTCCATGTTGCTTTTGCGCTTGCAGGATATTCAGCAATAGTAATTTCAGGTATATACGGATTTTTATATTTAAAAATGTATAACCACATTAAAAGCAATAAACCAAGCAACTTTTACAAAAAACTGCCGTCACTATTTCTTCTGGAAAAACTTGCTAAAACCTCTATCTTGTTTGGGTTTGCATTTCTAACTTTTACTATCATAATCGGTATCATTTGGCTTCCAATGGCTATAGAAGAGTTCTCATACACCGATCCTAAGCTGATCACTACATTTGCTGTATGGATCGTTTATTTGCTGGGATATATAAGTATTAAGATTTACAGAACGGAAAGCAGAACTACAATGAAGCTTGCCTTGCTTGGTCTGGTATTTGCAGTTTGTTCAATATTAATTGTTAACTTTTTATTTGAGAGTTTTCACAGGTTTTATTAGTAATGATAAAAATACCATCACATAAACATCCTGTAATTTTTTCGGTTGGCATTAATCATAAAACTGCCCCGCTTGAAGTACGCGAAAAAATTTCAATAAACGAGGAGAACCTTCCGGATGTTCTTAATTGTTATAAAGATGTTTTGAAAGAATGTATGATAATTTCTACCTGTAACCGTACTGAAATCTACGGTGTAACAAACGGCAGCGGATTTGATTCTGAATATATTAAACATAAACTTATAGAATACACCGGGGCAGGTGAAACGGTAAATCCCGGTCATTTTTATGAACTGATACTTGGCAGCAGCGCTGCACAGCTGTTTAATGTAGCTTCAAGCCTGGATTCCATGGTTGTAGGTGATTCTCAGGTAATCCACCAGGTTAAACGGTCATACCAGGTTGCTAGCGAAAATGGATTTACGGGAAAAGTTCTTAACCAGATTGTGCAGAAGGCTTTACATGCAGCTAAAAAAGTTAAAAGCAGTACATCTCTTTTTGAAGGTGCGTTTTCTATAAGTTATGCAGCAGTTGAGCTTGCTGCCAAAATATTCGGTGATCTTAAAAACCTGACTGCCCTTGTAATTGGTGCAGGTGAAACAGCAGAGCTTACTCTGGATAATCTGATCAAAAAGAATATTAAAAAAGTTTATATTACCAACCGGACAAGGAAAAACGCCGAAGATCTTTTAAAAAAACTAAATGGTTCCGGCAGTACAGAATGTGAAATTCTCGAATTTTCAGATTTTAAAAATTCGGTGTTTCAGGCAGATATCATTATCAGTTCAACAGGAGCCAGCAATTATGTGCTTAAATATGATGAATATAAAAAAATCGTAAAGAAAAAAAAGGGCGAACCTGTTTTAATTATTGATATTGCAGTGCCCCGGGATATTGACCCGGAAATTGATAAATTCGGAAATGTTTTTTTAAAGAATATTGACGATCTGAATTCAATTGTTGATGATAATTTCGAAAAAAGAATGTCAGTCATTCCTGAAGCTGAAAAGATCATCCGTTTTGAGCTTATGGAATTTCTTAACTGGTATTACACTATTCCCGTACAGCCGGCTATACAGTTTATTCAGGCAAATTCAAACGGTCAGGCCGGTTCTCAGATTAAAGAGATAAGAAATTTTCTAACTGAAAATATCGCAGGTATTTACAATAAAATTACATTTGGAGCCGGTAGCTCTAATGAGGAACTTAATCATTATTACGGGCTTATTGAAAAACTGGAACAGATAAATCAAAGTTTTAACAGGCAGGTTAACGGGGGATAATGAAATTAACTATTGGTTCCCGCGGAAGTGAACTTGCTTTGTGGCAGGCACAGTGGGCTAAAGATCAGATTAGCGGAATTTTCCCTGATGCAGAATTATCAATTAAAATTATAAAAACCGAAGGCGATAAAATTTTAGATGTTGCCCTTTCAAAAATAGGGGATAAGGGCTTGTTTACTAAAGCTATTGAAGATGCCCTGCTTGAAGGCAGTATTGATATTGCAGTACACAGTTTAAAAGACCTGCCTACTGCTCTGCCAGGCGGTTTATGTATAGGCGCTGTAAGTAAAAGAGAAGATCAGAGAGATGCCTTTATTTCCTTGAAATATAATTCTATTGATGAACTTCCGCAAAATGCAGTTGTTGCCACAGGAAGCCTAAGGAGAAAATGCCAGCTGCTTAATTACAGGAAAGATCTTAATATTTCAGATATCAGGGGAAACATTAATACAAGGCTGCGTAAGCTTGAATCAGAAAACTATGATGCAATAATTCTGGCAAAAGCAGGTTTGGTTAGGCTTGGAATGGATAATGTTATCAGGCAAACTATTCCTGAGTATATAATTCTGCCGGCTGTTAGCCAGGGAGTGATGGCAATTGAATGCAGAACAGGTGATACGAATATTAATATGATCCTAAGCCGGATTACCAATAATGAATCATTATATGCTGTTACTGCTGAGCGGGCTATGCTTAAAACACTTGAAGGCGGCTGCCAGGTGCCAATTGGTGTTTATACTAAAATTGAAAATAATGAGATTATTCTGGATGCTATGATTGGTTCTCTTAATGGTGAAAATATTATAAAATGCAGTATGAAATCTGATGTTAATGACTCTGAAGAACTTGGTTATAAAGCCGGTACCGAGCTGCTGAACAGGGGAGGCAGAGAGATCCTTTCAGAATTAAGAAATAATGTGTAATTTTCAGTTGTGTCTGTTTTAGGAAAAAAAATATTATGTACCCGCCCTGCAGAAGATGCCGCTGAATTTTCTGCATTGCTCGGTAAATATGGTGCCGAAGTTATTACTGCCCCTTTAATAGAAATTCATCCTGTTAAAGATTTTTCTCAGCTTGATAATTGCCTTGATAAGATAACTGAATACAGTGGGATAATTTTTACCAGTTCTAACGCAGTAAGATATTTTTTTGAACGGGTTAAACAGAAAAAAATTAATATTAGCATAAAACTTTATGCTGTTGGAAGTAAAACCAAAGAATTTATCGAAAGATCAGGCTACAAAGTATTTACTTTCCCCGAAAATTATAATTCTGCCTCATTGGCTGAAGTGCTTAAAGCTGATACGCACGTTAATTCTAAATTTCTATTTCCTGCCGGTAATATAGGAATGAAAACAATTTTAAAAGAACTGCCTGAAGTAGAAGAAATAGTGGTTTACGAAACACGTAAACCTATGAAAAATCAATTACTGCAAAACGCTGAAATAATGCTTGCATCAGGGTTGATAGACTGTATTGCATTTTTTAGTCCATCGGCAGTTACTAATTTTGCAGAACTATTTCCCGGTTACAGAAACTTCAGGACTGAATATGCTGTTATCGGCAAAACAACTGAAAGAAGATTACAATTATTAGGACTGAAAGCTGATATTATTTCAGATAATGCAGAAGCTGAAAGACTTGGTGAAGCAATAAATAAATTTTATAATGAACAATAAAGAATATCTATTCATAAAAGCCTGCAGAATGCAGCCGGTTGAAAGAACCCCAGTCTGGATTATGAGACAGGCGGGCAGGTATCTTCCTGAATATCGTGCTGTAAGGGAAAAATATGATTTTTTAACAATGTGTAAAACTCCTGAACTTGCTTCAGAAGTTACTGTGCAGCCAATTGAAATTTTCGGTTTTGATGCTTCTATTATTTTTTCCGATATACTGGTAATTCCCGAAGCAATGGGTTTAAAGCTGGAAATGATTGAATCTAAAGGTCCTTCATTTCCTAATCCTGTTAGAAATAATGATGATATCGGAAAACTTGACAATACGGATATTCAGCAAAAACTTAAATATGTTTATGATGCTGTTAAGTTAACAAAAGAAAGGTTATCATCAAGAGTTCCGCTAATCGGATTTTCCGGAGCCCCATGGACCCTGGCTGCTTACATGGTAGAAGGCAAAGGTTCAAAGAACTTTGAAATCATAAAATCATTGATATTTAAAGATCCCGGTTCTGCGCACCGCCTTCTGAATAAGATTACTGATGCAGTTATAGAATATCTTAAAGGCAAGGTTGCAGCCGGGTGCGATGCTTTGCAGATTTTTGATACCTGGGGAGGAATGCTTTCACCATACGATTTTGAAGAATTTTCACTGAGATACATACGGAAAATTATTGACAGCTTAAAAGTTACTGGAGTGCCGTTAATTGTTTTTGCAAAAGGTGTAAAAAATATCAGGTCTATTGCAGAATCAGGATGTGATGTTATTGGTATTGACTGGACTATTGATATTGGTGAAGCTAGAAAAGAAATAAATTCTTCAAAAGCGCTGCAGGGTAATCTTGATCCGCTGGTACTTATGTCTAATCCGGAGAAAATTGAGACCGAAGCACGAAGGATACTGGAAAGCTTCGGTAAAGGAACCGGCCATATTTTTAATCTTGGCCACGGTATATTGCCTTCTACACCGGTTGAAAATGTTAAGGCTTTGGTTGACTTTATTAAAAAAGAAAGCGGAAAGAATCATTAAATTATGTCTCAATTTGGAAAAATAGAAATTGATTTCCTTAAAAAGTATGATAAACCGGGACCCAGGTATACTTCATACCCAACGGCACCTGTATTTACGGATAAATTTACCGAAACTGATTACAGGAATGAAATAATTAAAACCAATGCAGATTTAAATGCTCCCGATCTCTCGCTTTATTTTCATTTCCCTTATTGTGATTCATTATGTTATTTCTGCGGCTGTACAATGCTTGTTACCCGCGACAGGAACAAGATACAGAAATATAATACAGAAATTAAAAAGGAAATAGATATGATCCTTCCTCTTGTTTCTGATTCAAGGAAGGTATCGCAGCTTCATTGGGGCGGGGGAACACCTTCCTATCTTTCCCCGGATGAAATAAGAGAGGTTGGATTATATGTTAAAGACCGTTTTAATTTTGCCGAAGATATTGAAGCCAGCGTGGAAGTTGATCCGCGTGAACTAACATTCGCTCATATGCAGGCATTTGCAGAATCCGGTTTTAACAGGGTAAGTATGGGTGTGCAGGACCTTACTGAAAAGGTTCAAAAAGCTATTAACAGAATACAGCCGCTGGATATTACTCTTGATGCAGTTAATTGGTCAAGAAAGACCGGGATGAAAAGTATTAATATCGATCTTATTTACGGACTTCCTTATCAAACCGGTGAATCTTTCGCCGATACTCTTGATGAAATTATTAAAATTTCTCCCGATAGAATTGCGGTATTTAATTATGCTCATGTTCCATGGATGAAGAAACACCAGCAGGTCATTCCTCAGGATGCTCTTCCTAAACCTGAAGATAAGCTTAATACCCTGATTATGACAATTGATAAACTAAGCAGGGCTGGATACTGGTACATTGGGATGGATCATTTTGCCAAACCTGATGATGAACTTTCCGTAGCACAGAAGAATAAAACACTTTACCGGAATTTCCAGGGATATTCAACAAAGGCGGGTTGTGATGTCTATGCATTCGGAATGTCGGCAATAAGCCAGTTCAGCAGTATTTATGCACAGAATGTTAAAACCATAAAAGATTATTCTGAAAGAATGTCATCAGGTAAGCTTGCTACTCATTTAGGATACAGAATGACTGAAGATGATCATATAAGAAAAGATGTGATTAATAATTTAATGTGTCATCTGGAAATTGATAAGAATGATATTTCAAAAAGATATTCTATCAGTTTTGACGATTATTTTAAGGATGCATTAATCAATCTTAAACCGTTTGAAAATGAAGGTCTGGTTTCTTTTACAGAAGGAAAAATCAGAGTTGCTGAAATGGGAAAACTGGTTATAAGGAATATAGCAATGTGTTTTGATGCTTATATTGATAAGCTTCAGGGAGATAAACCTGTATTTTCCAGAACTGTATAAATGTAATTAAAGTTTATGTACAATGAAAAATGATCTGAAAACGGCAGTAGTGTTATTAAATTTAGGCGGTCCTGATTCTCTTGATGCGGTTGAGCCTTTTTTATTTAACCTGTTCAACGATCCAGAAATTATAAATTTTCCTTTTAGTTTCCTGTTCAGAAAAAAACTCGCAAAAATTATATCTGTAAAGCGTGCCCCAAAGATACAGCAGCAGTATGAAAAGATTGGGGGAAAATCTCCAATTTTGGATATTACTTCCAAGCAGGCAGCGCTTTTGGAAAATTCCCTGCAAAAAAAAATTAATGCTAAAGTTTTTATTGCAATGCGTTACTGGAAACCGTTTACCGAAGAAACTGTAATTGAAGTAAATAAATTCAGTCCTGATATTATTGTTCTTTTGCCATTATACCCGCAGTTTTCTACCGCAACCACCGGCTCAAGTGTAAAAGAATGGAACAGGTTAATAAAATCACAAAATATTTTAACAAATGTTCCGGTTAAAGTGATCGAAAATTATCATCTTAATGATCTATATATTGATTCATTTATTGAAAGAATTTATACAGCTTTAAAAAAATTTCCTGCTGATAAATTAAATGATGTAACTGTACTTTTCAGCGCTCACGGCACTCCTGTAAAGCTGGTTAAACAAGGTGATCCTTATTCGTTTCAAATCAGAGAAACTGTGGAAAAAATAGTAAAAAAAGGGAAAATATCTCAGAATTGGGAACTTTGTTTCCAGTCTAAAGTTGGACCTCAAAAATGGCTGACTCCTTCAACTCCCTCTGTGATAGAAGAAAAAGCAAACGAAGGTGTTAAATATCTGTTAATGGTCCCGGTTGCTTTTACTTCTGATCATCTTGAAACATTATTTGAACTTAATATAGAATACCGTCACCTGGCAGGTGAAAAGGGTATTAATCAGTTTGAAATGACCGAAGGATTAAACGATTCGCCGCATTTTATTTCAGCATTGGAAAACCTGGTGCTTGAAAATATCAGCGGATATAACTCTGTTGCGGAGCAGAATTGAAAACAGCAGTTATTGGCGCCGGAATTTCAGGACTTACTGCCGCATACCTGCTTAAAAACAAAGGTCATGAAGTAAAGATCTTTGAAAAATTATCCTCGCCCGGCGGAAATATAATAACTGAAAACAGCGGGGGTTATTTAATTGAACATGGTCCAAACAGTACCCTGGAAACTACTCCTCTTATTAATGTACTTCTTAACTCTCTTGGTATTATAAATAAAAAGATTTATGCTTCTGGTGAAGCAAAAAAAAGATATATTTTAAAAAACGGAAAACTTCACCCGCTTCCAATGAGTCCGCTTGGTTTTTTACTAACAGGCTTGTTTTCAGCTTCTGCAAAATTAAAACTTCTTAAAGAACCTTTTATAAAATCAAAATCAAACGAGTATGAAACAATTGCCGGGTTTACCAGAAGAAGACTTGGCAAAGAGTTTCTGGATTACGCAATAAATCCCTTTGTTGCCGGAGTTTTTGCAGGAAACCCTGAAGATTTAAATGTTAAATCGGCATTTCCAAAACTGTATGAGCTTGAACAGAAATACGGCAGCCTTATTAAAGGACAGATCAGATCTGCTAAAGAACGGAAAAAAAGAAATGAAGAGTCTAAACAATCCGCAAAAATGTTTTCTTTTAATAATGGTTTGTTCGAAATTGTCAGCTCATTAAGCAGTGAACTTGGTAACAGATTATTATTGAATACTGAAGCAGTTTCTGTTGATAAAAATGACCGCAAATATATTATTAAATATAAAAGCAAGGGCTCTAATGCTGATGAAGTATTTGATTCAGTTATTCTTTCAGTTCCTTCAAAAATTACCGGTAAGTTTATAAAAAATATAGATCCGGATCTATCTGAAGATCTGATCAAAATTTATTACCCGCCTGTTGCTGTAGTGTTTACCGGCTTTAAGAAAGATAAGATCAGCTTTAATCCTGATGGTTTCGGTTTTCTTGTTCCTGAAGCTGAAAACAGAAAAATTCTGGGATCATTATGGAGCTCGGTCATTTTTCCTGAACGTGCACCGGGTGACTCTCATTTGTTTACAAATTTTATTGGAGGAGCAAGGCAGCCGGAATTGGTTAATCTGAACGATGATGAATTAACAGCTGTTGTATTGAGGGATTTGAAAGAACTAACTGGTATTAAGGATGCCCCTGATTTTATTAAAATTGTTAGGTGGCAGGCGGCAATTCCGCAGTATTCTAAAAATCATTATGAACTCACCATGAAACTGGATAAATTTCAGGTTGATAACCCCGGACTATATTTTTGTTCTAATTATTATAAAGGAATATCTGTTTGTGATTGTATCAAAAATGCATTTGAACTTACGGATAAAATGTAAAAAATACTTTTAAAGTTATGGCTAAAAAAATTGTATTACCGGATTTCCCTATGAGCAGGTTAAGAAGGCTTAGAAGCAATCAAATTTTAAGAGAAATGATTAGCGAAACCGGTCTTAACGTTACCGATTTTATTTACCCGTTATTTGTTTCTGAGGGAATGAAATCTAAAAAAGAAATAAACTCTATGCCGGGTATATTTCAGCATTCAGTTGAAAGTGCTGTTAAAGAATGTGAATCTGCTTTAAATCTTGGAGTGAAAGCAGTTATATTATTCGGAATTCCGGCACATAAAGATGAAAAAGGATCTGAAGCATTTAATAAGAACGGAATTATTCAGAAAACTGTAAGAGAAATAAAAAAAAATGTTCCGGAAATTATTGTAATAACAGATGTTTGTTTGTGTGAATATACATCTCATGGGCATTGCGGAATTTTAAAAGAGGGTATTGTGGATAATGATATAACCCTGGAATACCTGGTTAAAGAAGCAGTATCGCATGCTGAAGCCGGCGCTGATATTATTGCCCCCAGTGATATGATGGATGGCAGAATTAAAGCTATACGTATCGGGCTGGATAAAGCAAACTTTTCCGGTATTCCGGTAATGGCATATTCAGCTAAATATTCATCATCATTTTACGGACCCTTCAGGGAAGCTGCCGAATCAGCGCCGCAGTTTGGCGACAGAAAAACATACCAGATGGATTACAGGAACAGTGATGAAGCCCTTAGGGAAGTTTATCTGGATATTAAAGAAGGTGCTGATATCATAATGGTAAAGCCTGCGCTTTCATACCTTGATATAATCTGTAAAGTTAAACAGTCTTTCAATATTCCGGTTGCAGCTTATAATGTAAGCGGCGAGTATAGTATGATAAAATCGGCTGCCGCTGCCGGGTGGATTGACGGAGAAAAAGCTATGATGGAAATATTATATTCAATAAAACGGGCTGGTGCAGATATGATAATAACATATTTTGCGCTGGAAGCCGCGAAGGTTTTAAAAAATAGTACTGTATAAGAAAAATTTAGTGTGTTTGTAAAATGAAATTTTCCCGAAGCAAAAATCTTTTCAGTAAAGCATTAAAGTTAATGCCGGGCGGCGTTAACTCTCCGGTCAGGGCATTCCGTTCTGTCGGCAGTAATCCGGTTTACATAAAAAAAGCAGCCGGTGCTTACCTGTTTGATGTTGACGGTAACAGGTATATAGATTATGTGGGGTCATGGGGACCAATGATACTTGGTCATGCAGAAAAGAGCGTCATTAACGCTATTTTAAAATCTGCCCAAAACGGAACAAGCTTTGGTACATGTTCTGAAGGCGAAATTAAGCTGGCAGCAATGATCAGGAAATTTTTTCCTTCAATTCAGTCAGTACGTATGGTTAATTCAGGCACAGAAGCAACTATGAGTGCTATTCGTCTTGCAAGAGCTTATACCGGCAAAGATAAAATTATTAAATTTGAAGGCTGCTATCACGGGCATGGTGATTCATTTTTAATTAAAGCCGGTTCAGGGGTTGCTACTTTAGGATTGCCGGACTCTCCGGGTGTTACAAAAGCTTCAGCAAATGATACTTTGACAGCAGTATATAATGATATCAATTCTGTTTACAGGCTTATAGAAAAGAACAGAAATAACACTGCAGCAGTTATAATTGAGCCAATTGCAGGTAATATGGGCTGCATACCTGCCGGTAAAAAATTCTTAAAAAGTCTAAGAGAGCTTTGCAGCAGAGAAAAAATAATTCTTATTTTTGATGAGGTAATGACAGGGTTCCGTGTTGCACGCGGCGGGGCGCAGGAGCTTTACGGAATTAAACCTGATCTTACAACTCTTGGTAAAATAATTGGAGGCGGTCTGCCGGTTGGAGCTTACGGCGGCAAAAAACAATTGATGGATTTGATTGCGCCATCCGGACCTGTTTACCAGGCAGGAACACTCTCCGGAAATCCGCTTGCTATGGCTGCGGGTTACGAAACGCTTAAGGTCATAAATAAAGATAAAAACTTCTACAAAAAGTTAAGTATATTATCGGATTACTTATATGATGGTATTAATCAAGTCCTTAAGAAAAAGAATCTGGATTACACTCTTAATACTTCAGGCTCTATGTTCACATTGTTTTTCACAAAAAACAGTGTAACTGATTATTCATCGGCAAAATCAAGCAATATTTCTGTTTTTTCTTCCTATTTTAAACATATGCTCAATAATGGTATCTACATTACACCATCGCAATTTGAAGCAAATTTTATTTCAGCATCACATAAAAAAACTGATCTTGATAAAACAATTAAAAGCTTTGAATCATTTATCAGAAAAATAATCTGAAATTCTGATAAATAGTTATTATTTTTAGTATCGCTGTATTATTCAAAAAACTATGCTTTAAAGGTTGTTGATTATTTAACTCCTTTCAGTCCCTGAAAATTCCGGGGACCAATCAGAGTTAACAAATATTATTTCACAAGTATCATTTTTTTAGTTTCAGAAAATTTTTCTGCGGTAAGTCTGTAGAAGTAGATCCCGCTTGGCAGATTTTCTGCATCAAATTTATATTCATATTCTCCCGGACTTAGATTTTTATTTACAAGTTCAGCAACCTGTTGGCCGGATGAATTGAATACTGACAAATTTACTTCCGAAGAACTTTTTATTGAAAAGCGTATTGAAGTTGCCGGATTGAACGGATTAGGATAATTCTGCAATAACCTGAATCGATCCGGAACTTCACTGGAAAGTACTTTGATCCCGATTATTTCGTTTAATGGCCTTTTATATACATAATTACCAATGGCATCCCTGTGATCTGTTACTCCGGCTATAATATCATTTCCTGAAACGCTTAAAGTTCTCAGTAATGGATTGCCGTTTAATCCTTCATTTCTTTGTACCCATGTAGTGCCGTTATCATATGAAATTCGTACACCTCCGTCAGTTCCGGTAACTATAGTACCGCCGCTCAATATTACCGACAGTACTTCAAAGTCATGATAGTAGTTAGACCATGACTGGCCCAGATTAGTCGAGCTATATAAACCGGTATCAGTGCCTGCAAGTACCTCATTATTGGTTCCATTTACAGCAATACAAACAATATGAAGATTATTTAGTGGGGTTTGTGTCCATGTAGTCCCCAGGTTTGGTGATTTATACACTCCGTTCAGTAATGTTCCTGCAAACACCGTACTGCCAAAAGAAGATAAAGATTTTACTGTTTTATTGTTTAAGGATGTCTGGAACCAGGTTATACCATTATTTGCTGAACAATAAACTCCGTAATCTTTTGTTCCAGCATACAGGTATCCTCCTGCTTCTGTAAATCCATACACCGTTCTGTTTGCTACTGATGTCTGGTTCCATGTTGATCCGCCATTTGAAGTAAAATAAATACCGTCTTCATCAGTTCCCGCAAATATATAGCTGCCTCTGGCAGCAAGGGCAAATACTGTCCTGTCATTCATAGCAGTTTCTGTCCATGTATCGCCTCCGTCCGTTGATCTCCAAACCCCCTCATTTCCTTCCAGTCCCAGATATAACACTTCGCCTCCTGGAAGATCTGATGCAGGTACTGAAATCAGGCAGGTAACCGCTGCAGTAAAACTTTCCGTTTGAATCCATTGTGTAAAAACCGAATTAATTGTTGATATGAAGATAAAAATTGTTAAAATTATTGGTCTCATTTTTATTCTCCTTTTGGTCACCGGAATTTTCCGGTGACCTGTTTTAGTTCATAAAATTACTTTACCAGAATCATTTTCTTTGTTTCAGTGAAATTATCTGTAGTAAGCCTGTAGAAATATACTCCGCTAGTAAGTTTTCCTGCATCAAATTTGTATTCATATGTTCCGGCGTTTAAATTTTCATTTACAAGCTCTGCAACCTGCTGACCTGCAGAATTGAATACAACCAGATTCACTTTAGAATTTGAGGGAATATTAAAACCTATAGTTGTTGAAGGATTAAAGGGATTTGGATAGTTCTGTGACAGGCTGAACTCAGATGGAATTTCACTTGAAATTGTACCGGTTCCGGTAAATACAGCATCTAGACGTACTGTAAATATATCTGAATTATGAACATTATTAACCAAATTTGTTGTTCGGCCGCTTGCTGTTATAATTCCAGATGAAGTAACAGTTATAAAACTGAATAGGTCTGTTGAAAATGCCTGTCCATTGTAATTATATTCAAATTGTAAAACACCTGCTGCGTTATATTTTAAAATCATTGCATCAAAATTTGAACTGTTTGATGAGGACATGCCACCTGTATAAACATTTCCCATTCCATCGACTGCAATTTTACGTGCTTCATCATAATTTCCTGACCTGTCATATACTTTATTCCAAATCATATTTCCGTCAATATCAAGTTTAACTGTTATGGCATCTGCATCTCCGTTTGAATTTGAATAACCTGATAAATAAATATTAGAATAATTATCAATCTTCATATCAGTGTAAAATTCAGACTGTCCGTTTACAATATTATAATCTCGATCCCAGATAATTGTTAAGTTATTGTTTAATTTTTGAATTTTCATATTTTTTTCACCATTTGATGCCGGGTAAGAAGCACATACGATAATATCTGTATTAAGCATAGATTCTGCTGCGCAGAAAAAAGTAATTGAATTTAGGGGAGCTGAAATACTTGAACTTGCAATTTGCTGAAACTGTGTATTTAACTTTAGTATTACAACTAGAGCATGATCCTGTTGAAAACGATATAAAATAGATCCAATTACAAAAATATTGCCGCTCAGATCTTTTATGAGTTTACCGGGATAGTTATTTCCCCCATAAGGTTCACAAGTACCATAGCCTAATGGCATACAGTTTTTATCATATTTTAGCATTATTGTTCTGTATAATGTATCAACCGGAGTTCTTCCGGAAATTGCAACAACAATATTTCCTGAGTTATCAAAAATAGCATCTCCGAAAGTTTCATTATATGCAGGGTCTCCATGTCTAACGGAAATAAGCAAATTTCCGTTACTATCAAATTTATGAAGGAAAAAATCGTTGCTGTTCCCAAAACTTTCACCTTCTGAAAAAACAAATATATTATTGTTCTGATCAATTAATATTTTTCTGCCAATGGCATTTCCTCCATTATAACCATAAAAATATTTTGACCAGACTGTATTACCTGAAGGGCTAACTTTTACCAGTACGCCATCAGGGTATCCACCGGGAGCTGAATAACCTGTAACATAAGTATTGCCCTGGTTATCTATTGCATGATAATTTGCATCATCAGGATTTGTACCTCCTGAGTTAAAAGTGTTAACCCAGTTATTCTGGGATAATACTGTTAATGTTAAAGCTAAAAATAAAACTGCAGCTGATAAAGTTTTCATTTTTGTAATTCCTTTCATTTAATTTTTAGTTGAATTTTTCTAACGGTACAAAGATAGTTTTACAAGGCTGTGTAAATGAAAGAAATAATCGTTAGTTTGCACCTCAGAGATATACCTATCAAATCCCAGTGGAGCAAAAAACTTGAAAATTTACAGAAAAATGCAAATATTGCAGATATAACTGCACCCTGAAAAATTGAAGAATTTTTTTTATTCAACTAAATAATTATATAATCTTTTAAAATATGCCATTTTTATATAAAAAAAGGCAATTAACAAAATCCTTATAAATATATATAATATTTGCATTTTTGAATTTATCAGGGTATTTTTAGAAAATTTATTTATTGAATTTTGATTATATGCTAAATGTAAAATTCATAGAAATTATTAAGACCTTTTCAAAAGAGGAATTTAAAGCCTTTGGTCTTTTCCTTAATTCACCATATTATAATTCAGAGAAACTTCCTCTGAAACTCTATGATTTACTGAAAAAAAACTATCCTTCATTCAGCAGTAAAAATTTTAATAAAGAAGAAATATTCAGAAAATTGTACCCGGATAAAGGATTTAACGATAAATTGTTAAGGAATATATTTTCAGATATGCTAAAACTTACAGAAATGTTTTTATTATCAGAAATTTACTCAAGTGATGATCTTAAATCCCGTATCCTGTTAATGAATGATTACAGTAAAAGAAAAATTGAATCACTATACAAAAAGAACCTGGAGAAAGCAGAGTCACTGCTTAATAATACCGAAATAAAAGACCTGGAATATTATAAATACAAACTGGAACTTGAAAAATCTAAAAGAGCTCACGATATTATGTACCGTGATGTTTATATCGATCAGTCAAACAGAGATCAGGAGATATCTGACCTGGTGACTGTAAACTCACTATTAGAAATAATGTACCGCAACCTGCATATGATAAATAACCAGAAGAAACACAACTATAACTACAGGTTAAATTTTGAAGATGAAATTGATACATTCTTGAATAATATAGGAAGCAGGTATCTTGAATTAGATCATATTAAGTATCTTTATTATACTTTCAAGCTCCTTAGGTCTCAGGATGAAAAATTTTATTTTTTACTGAAAGATTTTGCTAAAAAAGATTTTGATAAACTGCCCAGGGATGTTAAAAGGGATATATACATTTCACTAACTAATTATTGTTATATAAGAATTTCTAAAGGTGATGATATGTATATAAAAGAGCTGTTTCTTAATAACCGCGAAATGGTAGCGAAAGATCTTTTTACAACCGCTGCGGGTAATATTCCTAATGTTTTCTTTATGAATATAGTAACAACCGGACTTGAAATGAATGAATCAGAGTGGGTTGAAAATTTTATTGAGGAAGACGGTAAAAAGCTAAAAGATGATTCTAAAGAAGATACGCTTAGTTTTTGCCGGGCTAATCTATGTTATTATAAAGGTGAATACAGTAAAGCTTTCAGTTATCTTTCAAAGGTCACAACTGACGATATGACATACAAACATAATGTTAGATCGCTAACACTAAAGCTTTATTTTGATACTAACGAAATAGAGCCGTTCCTTTTTCATATTGATAGTTACAGGCATTTTATATCCGGAAACAAACTTGTATTTGAAAAAATAAAAGATTCTATCAATAATTATGTTAACTATTCAAAAAGAATTTTCTGTATTAAAAATAAAATAGGAAAGGCGGACCTGGATGATCTGCCTGTGCTGAAAAATGAAATTATAGAATGCACTCCATTGATTAACAGACCCTGGCTTCTTAGAAAGCTCAGTGAAATTGAAAAACTGTAATGCTTTTAACTTAAGTAATTACATATCTTAATCATAATTTAAAAAAGCTTTGTCCGTCGAACAAAGCTTTTATAGTGAAATGAAGTATGTTAAAACAATTATTTTAACCAAATACAAACCCGATTACAATGATTGCCAGCATTATTGCTATTGTAGTTCCGATATATAAATTACTGCTTTTTGTAACTGCAGTCATTTGCTGATTAGTAATGCGTTCGTTTATCTCTTTTGTATTCATTTTACCGAATTTCTCCTCTGAAATTAGTTAATATTAATTCAATTTTCTGAATTTAAATTAATATTTGAATGCTATAAGGACAATCACCTTAATCAGTTATATTGTATTCAATTACCTTAATTATATAGTTGTTAGGGTTCAAAAGCAAGAAAATGAATTCTGCCGCCCTGTTTCAGACAGCAGAATTCTTTTTTGCCGGATACATGCAATCACAATACCTCAGCCGAATATAAAGCCGATAATTATGATCACAAGAAAAACTGTTAATGCTCCGGCAATAAATACGTTGCTGCGTTTTTTGAAATTTGTTATATCAGTGTTCATAATTTTTCACCTTTGTAATGTAAAGGTTGCCAAGTTTTAAAAAAAATACAATACTAAAATAATGCATAAATTAGCGTTTGTAAATAACCAATATGGTTAATGAATCTATATTATTGTTAAAAATTCATGTTAACTGAAATATACAGATACCGTGGTGAATTATCATACTTTATTATGATATTTATATATAAAAAAGGAAAACCTGACCAAGTTTTCCTTTTTAAGATACTATATCTATATTATTGTTTTATTTAATATCTGTAATTGTTTCTATCTCAGAAAAAGCTTCTTTTAGCAGTCTTTTCTGAGTCTGTGTAAATACAGAATTTGAACCGGGTGCCGGTGCCGGACTTTCATCACGGCTTACACCGTATAAGATCATTTTAGAGCTTATCTGCTGAAGATCCCTCTTAAGCCTGTATGACATAAAGATCAATGCTCCCATATTATGAGGTTCTTCCTGTGCCCAGAACAGCTCATCAGCTTCTTGATATTGGCTAATTACTGCTTTAATTTCTTCCGATGGATAAGGATAATATCTTTCGACTCTTACAATTGCTGTGTTTGTAATATTATTCTCTTTCCTGTATTTTGCAAGATCATAATAAAACTTGCCGCTGGTTAATATAACACGTTTGACATTATTCCTGTCAGTGATTTCATTATCATCAATAACCAGTTTGTACTTTCCTTCTGCAAATTCATTTTTTGGTGACCTGGCTTCAGGAAGCCTTAACAGGCTTTTTGGGGTCATAATTACCAGCGGTCTGCGGTTCTTATATTTTCCCTGAGTTCTTAATAAATGATAGTACTGTGCAGGCGTTGAAGGATTACATACTGTAATATTATCGTCTGCGCATAATGTAAGGAATCTTTCAAGCCGCGCGCTTGAGTGTTCTGGTCCCTGCCCTTCCTGCCCGTGAGGAAGCAGCAATACAATATTGCTGGGCAGGTTCCATTTATCCTGGCTGGCTGTAATAAAATTATCAATAATTACCTGGCCTGCATTTGCAAAATCTCCAAATTGTGCTTCCCACAAAACAAGAGTAAGCGGATCAGATATGCTGTAACCGAATTCAAATCCCAGAACTGCTGCTTCTGAAAGCAAACTGTCCAGCGGCTCTATTTTCGCCAGCTCCGGCGCAATATTATTATGCGGAATTATTTCCTTCTCAGTTTCCATATCTGTCAATACAATATGCCTTTGAGAAAATGTTCCCCGGGCGCTATCCTGTCCGCTTAACCTTACCGGAATACCTTCCATTAAAAGTGTGCCAAAAGCAAGTGCTTCTGCAAATGCCCAGTCAACAGGTATATCGCTCGTAATGAATTCGCGTCTTGTTTCAATGAACTTTTTAAGTTTAGGGTGCAGATGAAAATCAGCCGGCAAAGTTGTGATTATATCCACAACTTTGTTCAGCTCTTCTATTGTGATTTTGGGAAGCTGATGCGACCTTAAAATTTTAACCTGTTCATCCGTAAGCCGTATCGGCGTATCCGGCCTGAATATCTGTTCCCCTGTACGGGCTTTAGTGTATCCTTTATCCATGATCTCATAAATAGTCTCTTCCATTTCTTTTACATCATCACTTGATATGACCTTTTCATTTAAAAGTTTATCCTGGTAAATATTTTTTACAGTAGGGTGGTTCCTAATGGCTTTATACAGAACCGGCTGAGTAAATGCAGGCTCATCAGATTCATTATGTCCCAGTCTTCTGAAACTATATACATCAATCACAACATCTTTATGGAACATCATTCTGTACTCATAAGCAAGCTTGGTAACAAGCATAGTAGCTTCCGGGTCATCGCCATTTACATGGAATATTGGCGCTTGAACCATTTTTGCAACATCTGATGCATAAACAGTTGATCTTGCGTCTACCGGGCTGGTTGTAAATCCTATCTGGTTATTTACAATTATATGTATAGTTCCGCCTGTACTGTACCCCTTTAATTGTGAAAGATTTAATGTTTCAGCAACTATCCCTTCGCCGGCTATGGCAGCATCACCATGAATTAACACAGGAATATATTTATCTCTTTCTGTGTCATCCATCATAGTTTGTTTAGCCCTTATAATTCCTTCCACTACCGGATTGACAAACTCCAGGTGGCTAGGATTAGAAGCAACAGAAACATTAATATCATCACCATACAATGTTTCATATGTTCCAGAGGCACCAAGGTGATATTTTACATCGCCTGAACCTTCAACTGAATCAACGTCAGTTATATCTTCAAACTCAGAAAATATTTCCTGCAGATTCTTTCCGATTATATTAGCAAGTACATTCAGCCTTCCTCTGTGTGCCATTCCAAGTACAAGCTCATCTACTTTATCCTTTGCAGCAAGCGCAAGCAGGAAATCCAGCACAGGAATAATGGTTTCCGAACCTTCAAGCGAGAAACGTTTATGTCCTATATATTTTTTATCAACAAATTTTTCAAAGTTTTCTGCCTGTATCAGCTTGTACAAAATATGCTTTTTCTCATCTGCTGTAAATGATGGCTGGTTTTTTATCGGCTCCATTTTATCCTGCAGCCAGAATTTTTCCTTTGGGTCCTGTATATGCATATATTCAACCCCTATATTCTCACAGTACGTTTTCTGAAGTATATCAAGTATTTCCCTCAGTGTTGCTGTTCTTAATCCGGCAAGCCGGGGCGTAATGAACTGCCTGTCATAATCCCAAACTGTAAATCCGTATGTATTTGGGTCAAGCTCCGCATGGTATTTTGCTACTGGTTTCAAAGGGTCAAGATTTGCAAGTAAATGTCCGCGTACCCTGTACATATTGATAAGCTGGATAGCTTTAGCCTGTTTTTCTATTTCTTCAAGGTTATCAATTCCGTCAAAGTTTTCCGGGTTATTGTCAGTTTTCCATGCAACTGGTTTTACGGGCATTCCCAGATCGCTGAATATATTTTCATAGAAACTCTCTTCGCCTATGAGCAGCTTGTTCATTTTCTGAAGGAACATCCCTGATTCAGCTCCCTGGATGATCCTGTGGTCATAAGTACTGGTGATATTCATCACTTTGCTTATCCCAAGCATTGTAATTATATCTTTTGTTACTGCCTGGTATTCTGCTGGATAGTCAAGCGCGCCGGTTGCAATAATTGCTCCCTGTCCAATCATCAGCCTTGGCTGTGATGCCGCTGTTCCTATGGTTCCCGGATTTGTAAGTGTAATTGTAGTACCCTGGAAATCGGATATATCGATTTTTCCGCTCCTTGATCTGCTGATAATATCATTGTATGCATCAAAGAACTGTTTAAAATCCATTTTCTCTGCGCCTTTAATATTAGGCACAATTAGTGAACGTGAACCATCCTTTTTTTCAAGATCAACAGCCAGTCCAAGATTAACTTTGTTCTTTTTTATAACGTGAGGCTGAGAATTAATTACAGTAAAAGAATTATTCATCGCCGGAATTGATGCAATTGCTTTTACAATTGCCCAGCCTATAATATGGGTAAATGAAATTTTGCCCCGGTTGTTCTTTTTCAGATAATTATTAATTATCAGCCTGTTCTCTTCCAGTACTTTAACAGGTATTGCCCTGAATGAAGTTGCTATTGGAATAGTGAGGCTTGAGGTCATGTTCTCAATAATTCTCTCACCCGCTCCTTTTATCTGGATCGGTTCTTCACCTTCCGATGGCTGGGGAAAATTTATACTTTGTTGTGTGCCGGGGGTGTTGTAAGAAACGTATGTTCCCGTGGTTAATCCGTTTTGATTTCCTGAAGGACGTGTTTCTGCAGTTTTTATTTCAGGTAATATTTTTCCATTTGTCTGTATGTTTAACCCAGAAAACAGTTCCTGCCAGTCTTTACCAACTGAATTGGGATTGTTAAGGTAGTTTTCAAGTAACTCCATAACAAACCAGGTATTTACGCCAAATTCAGCCAGTTTTTCACGCTGCTCTGCTGATAAATCTTCTAATTTCATCTTAATTTTTTATAATGACCGCAAATTTAATCAAAATTAAATCCAAGTTCACTTCAATAATTTTTAACACATTTTAACGGTCAAAAATTACCTTAAAATTATGATGATAATACTTTAACCGAGAGGTATTTTAATTTCTACCCTGGTGCCTTTGTCTTTTTCTCCTTTTATATCCAGTATACCACCAAGCAGCAATGCTCTTTCTTTCATTCCAAGCAAACCCAGTGAAGTGTTTTTTTCAATTTCATTCTGTGTAATCCCTCTTCCATTATCATGAATTGTTAATATCAGCCACCCATTCTGGAATGTTAATAATACATTTATCTCAGTTGCTCCGGAGTGTCTTGCCGCATTTGTCAGTGTTTCCTGGAATATTCTGAATATGGAAATGGATTTTTCCGGGTTAAGGGTAAATTCTTCTTCGGTCAGCTTTGTACAGCATTTAATTTTAGATCTTTGTTCAAATTCTCCCGCATGCCATTCAATTGCTTCAGTCAGCCCCAGTTTATCAAGGATATCCGGTCTTAACTCAGTTGCTATTTTACGGACTTTATTAATAATAAGATCTATATTGCTGCTGATATTTTTAAGCTCTTCATAAATTGCAGAAGTTTTTTTCTCTTTCTTTGCTATAATCGCAAGATCCATTTTAAGAACAGTCAGGTCCTGTCCAAGCTGGTCATGAATTTCACGGGAAATTGTTAACCGTTCATCCTCCCGTATCTTCTGGTGATAATTACTTAATGCCCTGAGTTTTTTTGTAGTTTCTTCAAGCTTATTTTCGTATAATTTTCTTTCTGTAATATCCGTTAATATTGCTTCTACGGCAACCGGATTATTTGCCTTATCTCTGAGAACAACACTTCGCTGGTTAAGCCATATTTTATTCCCGTTCTTATGATTGATCATATATTCAAAAGGCACAGCTGTGCTTGATTCAAGCATCATTTTGTGTGCATAATGATATTGTTCATGATATTCCGGATCTACAATTGAGTCAAGCAATGAATTGTTTTTATAAAAATCCTCAGGTGAATACCCGGTTAGCTTTATAGAAGAATTATTAACATAGGTGTATTTCCCTGAGCCAAGCTCCTGCCTGAAAATAAGGTCCGGTGCATTTTCTGAAAGCCTGAAATATTTATCTTCCGCATCCTTCAGCTTTGATTCAACATCACGCCGGTATACTGCAGAATTAATAGCTGTACTAAGGTCCCTGTCATCCAGTGGTTTTGTAATGTATCCGTATGGATTTGTATCCTTTGTCTTTTCTATTGTATCCTCATCCTGATGCGCAGTGATATATACAACCGGGATATTGAATTTTTTATTGATTATCCTTGCAGCTTCTATACCATCCATTTCACCCTTAAGCGTAATATCCATCAAAATCAGGTCAGGATTTAAATTTTCTGCCGCAGTTATAGCTTCTTCGCCTTTTGCAACGGAACCGGCTGACTCATGACCAATCCTTTTTAATGTTGATTCTATATCCTTTGCAATAATTTTTTCATCTTCTACAACAAGGACTTTCGCTTTTCTGAATAACAGGTTCATATTTGTTTTATTTTAATTCTCAGTGTTCTGATCAAAAAATGAAATTATTATTTCTGTTCCTTTATCGCAATTTACTTTAATTTCACCTTCCAGCTGTTCTGTGAGTGTTTTTACCAGCTCCATTCCCAGCGTATTTGTCTTTTCAAAATCAATTTTTTCTCCACCTTTGCCGTCATCTTTTATTCGAAGGATGTACCTGCCTGAAATTTCTTTCTTAAGGCTCAGCATTAATGTACCAACACTGTAATCAGGGAATGCATGTTTAATACTATTAGTAACAAGTTCATTAACAATAAGGCCGCACGGCAAAGCTGTATCAATTCCGAAATAAATATTGTCTACCTCAATTTTGAGCTCAATCCTTGAAAAACTGATATCGTATGCAAAGAAAAGGTAATTACATAAGTCTTCGAGGTACTCTCTGAAATCGATTCTTGAAAGGTCTTTTGTCCTGTAAAGCTGCTGGTGAATAAGCGCCATTGATTTAACCCGCTGTTCACTCATTTTCAGGTATCCAATTGCGCTTTCATCTTTTATACTTTCTGACTGAAGCCTTAGCAAGCTTGATACTACCTGCAGGTTATTCTTTACCCTGTGGTGAATTTCTTTCAGTATCAGTTCCTTTTCGTTCAGAGATTTTATTAGTTCCTCGTTGATGCGTTTTATTTCTGTTATATCCTGAAGTGTTCCGTGCATTCCTGCAAATTCGCCATTTTCATTGTACATCGGTTCGCCTACAATTTTTACATACCTTATTTCTCCATCAGGCCTTATTATCCTGTCCTCATTTTCATATGAATTTCTGCTTTTTATAGCTGCGGTTATTTTATCAATTGTTTTCTGCCTGTCTTCATCATGTATATAACCCATTCCTTCTGAAAATTCAAAATAAGGAGGAATTTCCTTAATGCCAAGTATCCTGTACAATTCATCAGAATTATATATCTTACCTGCGGTAATATCATATACCCAGCTTCCAATATGAGCTATTCTCTGTGCTTCTTCCAGATTTTTCCTAATCTGTTTTAATTCTTCTTCTTTTTTTATTCTTTCAGAAAGCTCTGTTTGAGCCCGTTTATACAGTTCTGCATTTGCTGCAGCTACTGTAACGTGAACAGTGATTGATTCCAGTATCTTAAGGTCATAATCGGTATATGCATTTTTATCAAAGCTGAATACAGAAACAACTCCTATAACATTATTTCCTATTTTCATAGGTATATACATAGCGGAATTTACAACAGGGGCATTATCATCCAGCAGTTCTTTGTTTTCTGCGTAATTTATTACATTGCCTTCATTATCAAGCAGGTATTTATCATTCCTGTCCTTTATAATCTCGCTGAAATTATTTACGATTAATGAATTGCCTGTTATTATTGCTTCAGACTGGGTGCCTTTATAATTCGGGCCGGTTTTAAGCGGTGGGAATTTATCAGGGTCATGTTTTGTATCTTCCACCCAGGCAGCCTTGCATATTATCTGCTGCTTGCTGCTTTGATATTCGGAAATAATCAACGAATCACAGTTAATTACCTCTTTAACCTTACGGTAATAAATTTCATATACTTCTTTCAGGTCCAGAGTGCTGAGCATTTCCCTTCCAGCACTGTATAATAAAGTAATTTCCCTGTTCCTTAATGCCAGTTCTTCCCTTGCTTTCTGCTTTTCAGCAATTTCATTATTAGCTTTCCTGTATAACGAGGCATTATATGTTGCAGCCGAAATCGGCCCGCAAAGTGATTCCAGCAGGTTCTGGTCAGATTCATTGTATGCATTTTTTTGATGGCTTAACAGCTGTATTGTTCCGATAATCCTGTTCTCGCGTATCATGGGTGATATCAATGCGGAATTATACATAACTTTTGACTGCTCATCAATCCTGTTATCAGTGATCTGGTAATGGGTAACAGAGCGGTTATAATGCTCTAAATAATCATTTATAAGAACTGATTTACCGTTTCTTATTACCTCGCTTTGTATTCCCTTTCCTTTGGGCGCCAGGGGTATTACCGGTATATTATCAACTGGCTGCTTTTTGCTGTCTGCCCATAATGAAAGTACCTTAAAGTTCTTCTCTGTTTCATTATAAGCTGAAATTATCATTGAGTGGAACGAAATGTTGCTGGTTAATATTTCAAAGATCTTATCATAAATATTTTCAATATATAATGAGCCGGAAAGCAGTTTTTGTGATTCATATAATATCTCAAGCTCCCTGGTTTTTTCCAATAATGCCTGTTCGGCTGATTTTCTTACTGTCAGCTCATTTTGCAGCTTGTTATAAAGCGATGCATTATTTATCGATACCGCTATATGTGAAGCCAGAGTCTCTATCATACTTATGAATTGTTCCGAAAAGGATGTTAATCCAAAATTCAATAACTGCAGGGTACCGGTAACCTTTTCCTGGAATATTAACGGAACTATTAAAGTTGAATTTGCAATTTCCTTCAGGTCGCGTTTTTTAAAGGAAATTTTCCCTTTCTGGGTAACATAAAACTTAGCACCGTGATTTCTTATATAATCCTTATAATCGTATATAACACGTGTCTTCTTATTTAAAATTACACTGCTTTGCAAACCGGTGCCGCTTTCATCCAGCTTTACTACCGGGAAACTTGAGGTTTCAATTTCTGCCCCGTCTGTAAACAGACCTTTTAATATTATATTTTTTTCTTTTTCATTATAAATTGAAATGCCTATATCACATTCAGGCGCTGAAGCATGAATAATTTTAAATACCTTTGAATAAATCTGGCCAGGGGTATGCATTTTCGAAACATCCCTTGAGATTTCATAAAGGCTTTTAATTTCTTCAGCCAGTTTTTTTAGTTTTCTTTCCGCTTCGTTCCTTACTTTAATTTCTTCCTGTGCCTGCTGGTAAAGTTTGGCATTTAATGTTACTGCTGTTATTTGTGCTGCCAGAGATTCTACGAGATGAAGATCATTTTCCGTATACACATTTTCTTTAAGGCTTTTTACTTGAAGCACACCTGTAACTTTATCTTTTATCTTTAACGGAACTATTATTGCACATTTTTCAAAGGATGTTTTTTCATTTGGTTTTTCCTTTATAGTACCGTCAGGCTTATAATAAAATCTTTTGCCGGTACGCTTAACATGATTCTGAAAGTCATTTAGTAATTCTGATCTGCCTGTTTTAATGACCCTGCTTTGAATTCCGCTGCCTGATAAATTAACCGGTACTGATGGAAACTTTGTTATATCAAGCTTTTTCCTGCCAATCCAGGCTGACCTGCAGCTTAATAAACCTGAATTTTCATCATAATCCGTTATAAGCATCGAATCACACGGCATCATTTCCCTGATAATATTATAGATCTTATTGTAAATTTTTTCAGGTTCTAGTGTTTTGGAAAGCTCTTTCCCGGCTGCATATAAAGTATTAATCTCACTGTTCCTTCTTATTAATGAATTTTCTGCTTTAAGCTTTTCAGTAACATCATGAGCAAGGACAAGCACAGCATTTTTACCCTCAAAATTTACCGGTGTTCTTGTAATTTCAACATCAATTATCTCACCGTTTTTCTTCCGGTGCTTCCATATTCCGGCATTTCGCGCAGTATCTTTCTGGTTGTTTAATATTATTTCTTTCCTGTATTTCCTGAATTTTCTAAAAGTATTTTCAGGCCTTATATCAAGCAATGTTAGTTTCAGGAATTCTTCCCTGGTATACCCGTAATGTTCCAGTGCTGCATTATTCACAGCAAGGAATTTTGTAGATTCAAAATCAAATATCCACATAGGAAGCGGGTTGTTATTAAATAACAATCTGTACTGCTGCTCGTTCTCCAGGATCTTTATTTCTGCCAGTTTTTGATCAGTAATATTTATATGCATCAGTACAGCACCTGATTTATGCCCAACAGCTATTGGATTAACTGTAAACCTGTACCATCTCAGTTCATTTTCAGAATGACAGTCATATTCCATATGAAATTCTCTGCTCCTGCCGGTTAATACTTTCTGTATGCCCTTTAATGCTTCTGCTGAATCCTTGTTGCGTGATCTTCTGCATTCTGTGAGATAATTTTTCCCAATAGAGTAATTACTGTCTTTTAACCCGTTATTCTCAGCAAATGATTTCCAGGAATTATTTACAGCTATTATTGTTCCTTTTTGGTCTATTAATGCTATGTTTGCAGGAATTGAATCCTGTATTGCTGAAAGCTGCTCCAGGTATTTATTCTGAATATCATATCCTTCTATAATTTTTTCCTGGGAAAATTTATTTTCAGAAATATCGGTTATATTTCCGATTATTGTATCGGCACGGCCATTTTTGTCATAAATTACAGTATGGCTATCAAGCAGCCATTTTGTACTTTTATTCCTGTTAGTGAATTTATATTCTATGCTGAAATGCTTTCTGCCTTCAGATCTTTTTGAAAATATTCTTTTGAAATGAGCATTGAATCTTTCTTTATCCTGTTTGTTTATTAGCGGGGATATTAAATTATTCTTTTTTTTAAGGAATTTTTGAGGAGATATACCAAGAAGCGATTCTGATGACGGGGTTATATATTTATACCGGTTTTCTTTTATACTGTATTCATAAACTGCATTTTGGGTATTCTTAAGCAGAACTTCGTAATTGTGCTTGCTTTCAAATAAGCTTTCAGTGATAAGTTTCTTTTCAGTATTATCTAATATGTGACCAAGAATAAAATTTTTATTAAAAATTTTTATTTTATCTGTTGAGATAATTACATTTAATTTATTGCCCTTGTAAGTATTAATATCAAAATTAAATGTACTGTATTTATTTCTGCTGTACTTTTTCAGAATTTTTCTGGATTCTTCGTTATTGATTAAAAAACCCAGGTCTGATGCAGTTTTACCTGTTACATTTTTTTTACTGCATTCCAGTAGTTTTAAAAATTCTCTGTTAACATCATAATATATTCCTGACTCAGGCTCCAGCAAAGACTTTGCCACCGGGCTTGAATCGAATGAAGTAAAAAAAGCTTTTTCAGCATTTCGCGCTTTTTTTATAAACTCTTTGATCCTGTTTAGTTCAGATTTTTTTACGGTTTTACTATTCAATTAATTGTTCCGTTGATTTGAATATACAAATTATATCCGGACGAATATGAAGGCAGTTTAGCTATTATACCATTGTTAATATAGCTATTTGATAATAAAATTAATATAATTAATTTAACTACAAACTAACTTCTTTATTTTATTGATACTTAGATGATTAATCATTAATTTGCAGTATGAAAAAAGTAATTATTGGGGCTGATCACAGGGGATATCCATTAAAAGATAAACTGAAAGTTAAGTTTTCCGGAAAATTTGATTTAATTGATATCGGGACTTTCAGTGAAGAATCAGTGGATTATCCCGATATTGCTGAAGCTCTGGCTAAAGCAATTCAGCAGGGAACTGCTGATAAAGGAATTCTTATATGCGGTAGTGGTGTTGGTGCCTGCGTTGCCGCCAATAAATTCAAGGGAATACGTGCCGCAATTTGCCACGATGTTTTTTCTGCGCACCAGGGTGTAGAAGATGATGATATGAACGTTTTATGCCTTGGCGGCGGAATAATAGGCGACTCTCTTGCTGAAGAAGTGATAAATACATTTTTAAATGCAAAGCTAAAACCCGAAGAAAGATACTTAAGAAGGCTCGAAAAGATTAAAAAAATTGAAGAAGGACAGAACCTTAAATAATTTTTATATTCTGAATTCACATTTTCTTTCCATTGCCCTTTCAAGAATTTCAAGGTAACTGCGTTTGCTAATTTCTTTTGCTCCGAATTTTTCAAAATGCGGGGTCATCATTTGTATATCGAATAAAGTAAAATTATTTTTCTTAAGTATATCGAAAAGTTTTACTACGCAAACTTTTGATGCATTGTTTATTTTGTAAAACATCGATTCCCCGAAAAATGCCCCCCTGTATGCAGCTCCGTATAGCCCGCCGGCAAGTTTACCGTCATACCAGGCTTCAACGGAATGCGCAAATCCACGGTAAAATAAATCCGTGTATGCATTCATTATCAGGCTGTTTATCCATGTGTTTTCGCGTTTGGAGCATTCATGTATTACCTGCTCAAAAGATGTATCGATCCTGATTTCAAAAATATTTTTATTAAGTACCTGTTTAAGTGAGCGGGGTATATTCAATCCCGAATTGATATTTTCTACAGGTAAAATCGCTCTTGGCGAAGCTTCGAACCATGCAATATTTTTTTCATCTTCTCCCATAGGAAAAATACCCATTGCATACCCGTTTAATATCTGATGCCAGTATAATGTATCGTATTTGTATTGTGAAGGACGCAATAGTTATGCATTTACTTCAATTGATGTTCTTAAAGCAATTTCTTCCAGTATGCTTTGAGCTCTTAAACATTCATCAAGCTTGCCGCTTAAAACAGCTGCCCGGCCTTTGTTATGAGCTTCCATTGTAATTGATTCCGCTTTATCATAACCGCACCCGGCTGCAATCATTACCTGGTTTATAACTTCATCAAAATCGTGGTGAGAATCATTGAACAGTATCAGCGTGAAGCCATCTGAAGTAATATCAATATCTGTTGGTTCAATTAATTCTTCTGTTTGCTGCATATATATTTATCAATAAATTTTAAATTCAGTAATTCCAGTCGCTCTCATAATCATAAGACGAACGTGAACTTCCCCGGGTTTCCCTGTTATACAGCATTGCTCCCACCATATCCCTGTAAGAAATACCGTCTTCTATATCATCCTTAGCAATTTTTGAATTGTTATGCAGCCCGTCAAGCATAAATTCCATTAAAGAAGCAAGCTCGTATTCATTTTCCACCGTTTTTATATACTTTTTAACAGTTTTTTCCAGACCTTCAACTCTTTTTAAACTGGTGAAATACTCATCAAAATTCATATCATCACTCAATTCCAGAAAGTTACCTTCTTCAAACCACTTAACAATCTCCGCGTACGGGTCTGCAGAAGATGCCTGATCCTTAAGTTCACCCTGCCTGCGTTTTTTCTGCAGCGGGTCGGGAAAATATTTTTTGAAAATTTCTCGGACACTTTTTCCGATTAAAGCCCTGCTTACTTTCACCGGACCTTCCTGTTCGCCTTCAAAAACCAGCTCAATTTTTCCTGTCATTCCGGGTAATGTTGCGTTTAAGTCTGTTATTCTTGGAAAAATAATTTTTTCATTGTTTAATATCGATCTTCTTTCAGCATTGCTTACCAGATTTTCCATAGCTGAAATTGTCATTCGTGCGCTTACGCCTGATTTTTGTTCTACAAATTCGCTTTTCCGGGCTTCGTGAGCCGTGGTTTCTATAATTTCTTTCATATAATAAGGTATAATTACATCTTTATCTGTATGTCTTTTTAGCCAGCTCTGTGATTCTGTTATTTTTATTCCGTCTTCAATATTTTTGGGATAATGTGTCAGTATCTGTGAATCTATCCTGTCTTTAAGCGGAGTGATAATATTTCCGCGGTTAGTATAATCTTCCGGATTTGCAGTATATACAATAAATACATCCAGCGGAAAGCGGATGTTAAATCCCCTTATCTGAATATCGCGTTCCTGCATAATATTCAGCAGACCTACCTGTATCCTTGGCTGAAGATCAGGAAGTTCATTGATAGCAAATATACCGCGGTTAGTTCTGGGTACTATCCCGAAATGTATAGCGCCTTCGTGTGAATAATGAAGCCGCTGAGTTGAAGCTTTTATCGGGTCTATATCGCCTATCAGATCAGCTATTGTAACATCCGGCGTAGCCAGCTTTTCACCAAATCTTCTTTCTCTGCTTATCCATTCAACTTCTGTACTATCGCCTTTTTCATTAACTGTATCTACTGCAAATTTTGAAATTGGCAAATACGGGTTATCATTAATTTCAGAACCTTTGATAACCGGAGTAAATTCATCCAGCAGGTCTATGAGCATCCTTGCCATTTTGGTTTTAGCCTGCCCTCTTAAACCCAGAAATATTATATCATGCCTTGCAAGTATCGCATTTATTACCTGAGGTATAACGGTTTTTTCGTAACCAATTATGCCGGGGAAAATTTCCTCTTTAGCTGCTAACTTTTCTGTCAGGTTCTTTCGCAACTCATCTTTTACTGATAGTACTTTGTAACCTGAGCTTTTCAGCTCTCCTAATGTACAGGGAAGTTTCTGAAGCTTTGTCATTATATTATTCTTTCTGTGATTTAGTTTGATAAAAATTAGCTAAATTATTAATGTAAATCAATTTCATAAAAATTAACATTTTTTATTTCGGCTTAAAAAAAAAGGATGGATAAATCCATCCTGCACTAACTGATCTGCACTGTAAAATAGTTATTTATAATAATAAATATAAGAATTCAGGTTTTCAATTTCCTGCTTTTTTTCTTCAGCATCTTCAGCCATCAGGTCCCTCATAGAAACAACTCCTATCAGCTTTTCACCATCCCTTACCGGTACATGTCTGATGCCTTCCTGTTTCATAATATTCATACAGTCATTGTATGAATCATGTGCTTCCATTAAAATTACACCTCTTGTCATAACATCATCAATTTTAGTGTTCTGCATATCAAGCTTCTTGGCAGCACACCTTATCATCAGATCCCTTTCTGAAAAAATTCCTCTTAGCTTCCCGCCCTCATCCAGCACGGGAACAGCTCCGACATTGTTTTTTGCCATAACGTCAACTGCCTCATAAACTGTCATCCCTGTATTTACATAGAACATTTCTTTCTGACTGCAGATATCACGAAGTGATTTCATATGGATACTCCTTTCATGGCTGAATGCCTTAAGAAATATTTTCGGAATCTAATGAATTTTGAACACTTTTAAAATAATGATTATTGTTTTATAAAGCAACTAAACAACGTCTTCTCTTTTAAATTTATATAAGGGGGATTTTAGGAAAAAAGCTAAAAAATATCAAAAAATCAATATATCTTTAATAGTTTTCGGTTTAACAATCTTTGGTCTGTCAGTTCCTCAAAAAATATTCAGCAATTCCCTGTAACATTTTAATTTTTCAGGGAGAAAATTGATACTATAGATTATCATATATTTTAAATGTTATCAAGCACAAAGTTCCTTCAATGTAATCTGTTAACTTTAATTAATATAGTTTTTTTCGAAATGTTTCCGGTTTGCAGCACCTTTTCTGAAAATATCACATCCGTATGATTTTATGCAAAAAATTAAAAAGATTATTATTTGAAATTCTTTATAAATTTTCTTTTGTTTCTGCTTTAGCAGCCGGCGGAGCAGCTTTGGCATCATCTGTAACAACAAAGCTGAAACTTGTTTTGCACCGGCTTCTGAATTTTTCCTTTTCTTCAGGTGTCATAGCCTCATACTTTTCTCGGAGCTTCTGTTTCCAAATTTCATCCGGGTAATTGTGTCTGTGCAGCCGGTATCCTTTGCCCATTGTACCGAAAAGAATTTTAGCAATTAAAAGCAGTCCTGCTGCCTGCCAGTAATTCAAAACAGGTCCGCTGAAAAGCTCCGGTATCAATGCATTCCATAACAGCATAAATACTGCGCCGGTTATTGCCAGGATGAGGGTCATCTTAAGCAGAAATAACGGTACTCTGAAATATCTTTTGTGTTTCATGTTTTTATAATTTTCATTTTTTGGTCAATATTATTGTTTAGTTAATTCCTCATAAAGTTCTTTCAATTCTTCCCTCAGGTATAGCTCTGCATATCTTTTTCTTGAAAGCAGCGTATTAACGCCAGTACCGGTAATTTCAGAAATTTCCTTGAAGCTTTTTCCTTCCAGCTCGTGCATTATATATACTTCCCGCTGCTTTTCAGGCAGTTTATTCAGCAGATCTTCAAGGACAGGCCAGAACTCCTGCCTGAAATACTGAATATCTGCTGACTGCGTATCCTCGTTCAGATCATCCTCATACCTGTAAGAATCATTTCCGCTGTCATCAAAAACTGATTCATTTATCTTATCAAGAGATACCGGCTTAATTTTCCTGTACCAGTCTATTATCTTGTTAGATGCAGCCCTGAACAGCCATGATGCAGTACGCTCAATTGGATCTTCGCGCATTGCTTTTGTGAACTGGAAAAATACATCCTGAAGAATATCTTCTGCATCAGACTCAGCAGCAACCCTGCGTTTAATAAATCCAAGCAGCCGGGGTCTTTCCTTTACAAAAACCTCAGCTAAACGGGAATTCAGATTTTCAGCTTTTTCGCTCAAATTTCTATCCTTCTTTACTCCATCTTTCAGAATATTATCATTGCTGAGTTCCTGTTTTAAAGCTAATTCCATTTTTACAGTTCTTATTGTTTATTATCATTCTGCCTGCCTGTTTAGTTAGACGCTTTTTAAATTCAAATATTTTACTTTACTAAAATAGCATTTTAGCGGATAAATCCCGCTTCAATAATCTGTTCTGAACAATTATATCCTTTTTATTGTGACATTAATAAACGTAATTTTGTCTTTAAATTATTGTGAATTTGCAGGAAAACGAATATAACGGTATAACCGGCAGCGATATTTTTGATAAATTAACAGCCAAACCTGTTAAAAAGAAGCAAAGGTACTGGATAAATATTGTACTTTTTTTCGCTTCTTTTATTACTGCCGCAATGGGCGGTGTGTACTGGCTGGGCAGAGATCCATACGACATTTCTAATTTTCATTTGGGATTAACTTATGCTTCGCTGATAATCTTATTCCTGTCGTTCCATGAATTCGGACATTATTTTGCGGCAAAATATCATAAAATAGATGTGACCCTTCCGTATTATATTCCTGTTCCGCTGCCTGATCTTATTAATCCTTTCGGTACTATGGGAGCTGTTATAAAAATTAAAGAACATATAAAAACAAGAAAAGCACTGTTTGATATAGGTATTGCCGGACCAATTGCAGGTTTTGTTATAGCTTCAGCTTCTCTTATATATGGCCTTTTAACACTGCCGGGTGTTGAATATATTTATGCAATACATCCGGAATATATTGTAAACGGAATGCCTCCGGTAAGCGGCCTTACTTTTGCAAATACACTGCTGTATTCTTTTCTTAAATCAGTATTGCCGGTTCCGCATGATGCTTTTATTCCTCCTATGAATGAGATCTATCATTATCCATTCCTTTGCGCCGGCTGGTTCGGACTTTTTGTAACTTCACTTAATTTAATGCCTATCGGACAGCTTGATGGAGGTCATATAGTTTATGCATTGTTCAGAAATAAACATAAATATATCACAAGGTTCTTCTTCGGATTATTGATTATTATGTCTGTGATTGGGATATTGAATTATGCTGAAGTGTTAAATTACCCTGAGCTTGGCTCGCCAATGTGGATAATTTGGGTAATATTGTTATTTTTTGTAATTAAGATTGATCACCCGCCGTTTTACGATCCGGCACCGCTGGGATTCGGAAGAAAGATGCTGGGTATATTTGCATTTATTATGTTTATCTGTTCCTTTACACCTGCGCCAATAAAGGACTTCTGATTATTTGTGGTTTTCTGTCAGTTTCATATTTTCTGAATTCAGGAACCATGCAAATTTCCCGCTTTCGGATGACGGGTCGTATTCAACTTTGCAAACGCTGGCATTCTTAAAATTAAGCTGAAGGTCTTTTACCGGGTTATTTTTCAGAAGGTTCATAGTATAAATATTTACATCAGGCGCATGACCGAATAATGCTATACTGCTGTTATGCGAGTGCCTTTTTAACAGTTTGATGAACATTGAATAGGAGTTACCGCCAATTAGCTCTATAGAGGTTTTTATTTCCCGGCTGTATTTCATAACTTCTGCAAATACCTCGGCAGTTTGCACTGCCCTTACAAGCGGACTGGATATCATAGAATCGAACTCTACATTCATTTCTTTAAGCCTGCGGGCTACTATTCTGCAGTGATTCCTTCCGTGTACGGTTAAATACCTGTAACTGTCAACTGAAATTTCATTGTCAATTTCTGATGCAGCCCCGTGACGTATAATATAAATATCCAAGTTTAAATAAGTTTTCCTTCCGCATACATATAATTTTCTGCAGAATTTATTTTAAAATCCATAATTGTATTTTCCAGCCCTGTTTTAAAAGGTACACGTACTTTAATGTAATTACCTGTAAATCCGTATATGTAATTATCATCTTTAACGGTTTCAAATAATACTTTGTGAACAGTACTTTTGTTCCTTTTGTAAAACTCAAGTCGTTTTTTATTTGAAAGCTCTCTTAAAATCCTGCTTCTTTCTTTTCTGCTGCTGATATCCGTTCTGCCCGGCAGTGTTACTGCATAAGTATTCCTTCTTTCGGAATAGCTGAAAACATGCAGGTAACTTGCCTTAAGGTTTTCAAGGAAACTTAGAGTATTGCTGAATTTTTCATCGGTTTCACCGGGGAATCCTGTGATAACATCTACTCCTATTCCTGCACCGGGTAACTTTTCGTTCAGTTTGTTTATCAGCTCAAGGTAACTATCCCTGTTATATCTTCTTCTCATCTGCTTCAGTATATCCGGGTCACCGCTTTGAAGCGGTATGTGGAAATGACGGCAGAAGTTATCCGAAGAGCTTACCAGTTGGATGATATCATCATTTAAAAGGTTTGGTTCTATCGAGCTGATTCTTATTCTGGGTACATTCAGCTTTTCAAGGGCTAACAGTACATCTATTAGTTTTTTTGTATCAGGTGACCCGTTCTTATAAGTGTAATCACCGGTATTCACCCCGGTAAGTACAATTTCATTGTAACCAAGATCCAGCAGCTTTTTGGCATTTTCTGTTACGGTATCGAACGGCAGGCTTCTTGATTTGCCGCGGGCAAGCGGAATTGTACAGAAAGAACAGTTATAATCGCAGCCGTCCTGTATCTTCAGGAATGCGCGTGTTCTTGACTCAACATCGCTAGAATATGCATAATCAAGATTTGAGATCTCATCTGTTGGGGATGTAAATATACATGAAAGGTCTTTTTTTTCCATACCGTCAAGGTAATCAAAAAGCCTGAACTTTTCATTTGAACCAAGCACCAGGTCAACACCGTGAATAGATGCAATTTCATGCGGCTGAAGCTGGGCATAACACCCGGTAACTACAATGTATGTATCCGGATTTTTGTTTAGAACACTTCTGATTATCTGTCTGCATTCTTTATCTGCATTTTCGGTTACACTGCAGGTATTAAGCACAAACAGGTCAGAGCTCTCTCCATACTCCTTCAGGGCAAACCCTTTTTCGTTGAATTTGCCTGCCAGAGTCGAAGTTTCTGAATAGTTTAGCTTGCAGCCTAAAGTGTGTAATGATACAGATTTTCCCATAATACAAATTTACAAACAAATTGAAACATAATTAATGCATAAAAATAATCAGAATTATTTCAGGAATTCAAAATTTTTTTTGAATTTTTATCATTTTTTTAAGATTATACAGGGAATTTTATTGAATGATTAATATTTTTAAATGTATATTGCGTATTATATTTATCAAAATATTTGTTTCGTTTTATATGAGAATATTGAGAAAAATTCCTGTATTTATATGGTTTTTTGCTGTGCTTAATTATTCAGTTTCTCAAACAGTAAATACTATCTCGCCTGACGGTAATGTCCGGATTTTATTTAGGCTCACTCAGCAGGGTGAACCTGAATACAGCATTATATTTAAAAATACACCCTTTTTACAATGGTCAAAGCTGGGTTTAAAATTAAGAAATAATAATTATACTGATAATTTTAAGTTTATAACATATGAAACAAATACCATTGATGAAGTTTACAGGGTCTATTCAGGCAAATCGGCTTTTTCCCGTAATTATTACAGTGAAACTAAAATTACTCTGAAAAGTGAATTAACTGGAACGGGTTATTTCGATATTTATTTCCGCGCATATAATGACGGAGCAGCATTCAGATATGGCATACCCAAAAGCGATGCAGATATGAATATTGAAGTTGTATCCGAAGATACAGAATTCAGATTTGCTGGTGATTTTAACTGCTGGGCTATGAAAAAAGAAAAATTTAAACACAGTTACGAAGGAGAATTCAGGGAATATCTTATCAGCAGCCTTTTTAATAATCCAAATGACCCGGCTGCAGGATTTCCATTTATTACACTGCCGGTGACATTTAAAGTAAACAATAATTTTTATGCATTTTTTTCAGAAGCAGCAATAACCAATTACCCCGGGGCGCACCTGGTAAAGCAAAACGGCAGTGTACTTAAAACAGCTCTTGCCCCGGACCCGTCACAGACCGGAATTGCTTTCAGCTCCAGCGTTCCGCTTTTAAGCCCGTGGAGATTTTTTATTTTTGGCAAAACACCCGGCGCACTAATTGAATCAAACTTAGCTATGAATCTGAATGAACCGAATAAAATTACAGGAATCGAAAATTGGCTGAAACCCGGCAAAACTACGTGGAGCTGGTGGGCTGAAGACAGGGGATTCGATCCTTCATTTGGATATAGCATACTTTCAACCAATACAGTTAAGCATTATATTGATTTTGCTGCAGCAAACAATATCCAGTATGTTACGCTTGACGGCGGCTGGTACGGATGGTTTGATGCAATGAATGATTTTTCATTCAGAGATCTTACTAAAACATTGCCGGAGCTGAACCTGCCTGAAGTTGTTTCTTATGCAGAAAACAGAGGAGTAGGTATTATTTTATGGGTAGTTTGGTCTGACCTTGAAAAACAAATGGATAAAGCCCTCGATCATTTTGAACGTTTGGGAATAAAGGGAATAAAAATGGATTTTATGGACAGGGATGATAAATATATGACTGATTTCTACAGGAAAACTGCCGGGGAGTGTGCCAAAAGAAAATTATTTGTAATGTTCCATGGTTCCTATAAGCCTGACGGCTTAAGCAGAACTTATCCGAATATTTTAACATATGAAAGCGTGATGGGTAATGAATACTCTAAATGGGATCCCCGCTTTCCTGATCCTAAACACAACGTAACAATTCCTTTTACAAGAATGCCTGCCGGACCAATGGATTACACACCCGGATCCTTTACAAATGTTGCTTCAGATAAATTTCAGGCAGTTTATAAACATCCTATGACTAAAGGAACAAGAGCTCAACAGCTTGCTATGGCTGTTGTGTATGAATCAGGTATTTTAACTCTTTGTGAATCTCCTGAAATATATAAAAAATACAATGAATTTGATTTTTTAAAGAATGTACCTGCTACCTGGGATTCAACAATTGTTCTGGATGGGGAAATTGGTAAGTTTGTTATTATAGCCAGAAAGTCCGGAAATAATTGGTTTGTAGGCGGAATGACGAACCAGGACAGCAGAGAAATAAATTTAAAATTGAAATTTCTTCCTACTGGTTTTTTTAAGGCTGTTATTTATTCCGATTTTCCATCTGCACAAACAGATCCGCAAAAGGTTCAGATAACTAACTTTAGGGTAAAATCTGGGAACAGCATAACCATAAAAATGGCACCTGGCGGGGGATTTGCTGCAGAATTTATTCCTGAATAACTCTGCTGATTAATTTTCCGTTTACCCATTTTAAAAGATCAAAATATTCGAAAGCATTTTTCTCATACCTGTCTTTCTTAAGCTTTTCAAGATTTTTGCTTAATCTGCTGAATAAAAAATTCAAATCATCTTCTGTTTTTACTCCCTGCAGCCTCCGGATAAATTTAATTATCAGCAGTTCGGTTTTAAAAAGTTTTTCATGTTTTCTTAAATACCTGTATGTACTTATTAACAGGTAACGCAGCAGCTCGTAGTTTTTAAGCTCAAAATGTATTATTAAATAAAGTATTTTTATATAACATTCATAATCAGATCTTTTATTAAGCAATGGATGACTTAAAATTCTGTTAGCTGCCGTTAGCGCTTTTGTGAAATTTTTTTCCTCTATACGGCATACTGTAATGTGATATAAAATGGAAAGCTCTGTATCTATCTGCAGCTTATCTTTATATCTGACCAGTACTTTTTCAAGCCTGGGAATCATCCTGGCTGCCTTTTGGATTTCACCCTGCTTAAGGTAAATCTTTAAATACAGGTAATCTCTGAATATCTCAAAATCATCTGTACTGAACTTTTCCTTTTGTACTTCATTATACAGGATTTTTAAATATGATTCAGCTTCAACGGTTTTATCCAGGTATATACAGCTTTCAGTCAGTGAATAAAGTATGTTTATCGGATAGTGCAGAATATAATCCCTGAAAGGCAGGGGATTTTCGGTAACAATTTTATATCTTGCAAGCTGTGACCTGTATTGATTTATGTTATCTGCTTTAATACCGTAATAAATTTCCTTTACCCTGTGATATGCCTCCAGAGCCCTTATACTTTTTGCATTTTCCGGGGAAAGCATTTTTCCTTCGCCGGTAATTTTATCCAGCCCTTCTGTATGTTTTTCATTCCTGCTTAGCCCGTAGTACCTGAAATTGTTAAGCAGCATTCCGGCTGTTTTGCTGTATTCAAAAATATTAACCATTTTTTCGGCGGCTTCATATACTTCCTGCATCAGCTCTTCACTTTTTGTTTTCTGTATCATTTTTTTGGGAATAATTATCTTTTCCATATCAAGTATCTGCAGCAGGTATCCGTACTTTTCATATTTGTAGGCATATTCTTTAGCTTTAGCCAAAGTCTTAAAATAACGCTTATACATTGCTTTGTTAAAAAGTACCCAGCATTCAGCAATAAGCGAATGCATTTTCCCGTCTGCCGTTGTGCTGTAATTATAATTTATAAGGGATTTCATTATTAATTTATATAAATGGTTTTTGTTATAAGCAAAATTATTTAAGAATTTCTTTCCTTTGTTCTTTAACCTGAATTTATTTTCATCATATTCTGTCTGTTTTTCCATGGCTTTAAACAGCTCAAGGTAAATTTTATCTCCTTTTTGAAGTCCGGAGCTTAATACAAAAAATCTTTTTTCGTTTTTGCTCATCTGGCAAATAAGCTCAAACAGGTCGTTAGCTGGTTTCACAGAAATCAAATTTATAATTTAAGAAATATACAATTATATGAAAATATAAACAAAAAATACAAAATAATATGCTAATGGGAATCAAATAATAAATCCTCATTTGCGTTTTTGTTTTCATTAAGCTAATGATATATTATTTTGATAAACTATATTAAATTAATTCTACTATATGAAATCTATTCAAAAAGCTCACGCCCTGAAATTTATTTTACTCTCTTTTTCATTATTTATTTTTTACACAGCAAATATTTATTCACAGATATTTACAAAAGTAACATCAGGTTCTTTTGTCAATGATGGCGGCGCATCCAGAAGCGTTAATTTTATTGACTATGATAATGACGGCGATCTGGATCTTTATGTAAGCAACGGAAAACGTTTTGGCCAGCGTTCATTCCTTTATCAGAATAACAGCGGCACATTTACACGTATTTTTAATACAGGTCCTGTAAACGACAGCCTGCCTTTTGACGGCTCAAGCTGGGCTGATTTTAATAATGATGGTTTCCTTGATTTCTGCTCTGTCACATGGTATGATTCTGTAAGTGTGCTTTATACCAATAACGGAAACGGTAATTTTACTTTCCTGGGTAATTCTCCGGTTGTTACAAACAGGGGATTTTCTGAAACATGCAGCTGGGGCGATTATGATGAAGACGGGCTAATTGACCTTATTATAACCAACAGCCGTGCTTCAAACTCACGCAACAGGCTTTACAAAAATCTTGGTTCCGGAAACTTTGTTAGTGTAGATACCGGAGCAGTATTCAATGATGCAGGCCTGCTTTCCAGGGGTGCAAACTGGGTTGATATAGATAACGACGGGGATATTGATCTGTTTATTGCTAATGAATCAGGTGCTGCTGATTACATGTACAAAAATAACGGCGGGGGATACTTTACCAAAGTTACCGGTATTCCGCCAACAACAAGCGGTGGAATTTCTTGGAGCTCCAGCTGGGGTGATTATGATAACGATGGCGACCTTGACCTGTTTGTTACAAACTCAGAAAATCAAAAAAACTTCCTGTTCAGAAATGACGGAAATTTTAATTTTACAAGGATACTTAATGACCCGATAGTAAGCGAAAACGGTTATTATGCATGCTCAGGCTGGGGTGATTATGACAATGATGGTGACCTTGATATGTTTGTTACTCAGGCATACGGTCCTTCATCTGCTCCGCTGCTAAATCATTTATATAAAAACCTGCTGGTTGAAACAGGTACGGCTTCTTTTGAAAAAATAACAAATGATATAATAGTTAATGATGCAGGTTTTTCTTACGGCTTTGCCTGGGCTGACTGGGATGCTGACGGTGACCTGGACCTGTTCACCGCAAGAACATTTAATGAAAATGAAAATAATGCCGCTTATCTTAATAACGGGAATTCAAATAAATGGATAGTTATAAAATTATCAGGGGCAAGTGCAACTTATCGTTCTCCCATATCGTCTAAAGTTAAAGTAAAGGCTGTTCTGAACGGAAATCCGGTGTGGCTTATCAGAACAGTTGAAGGGCAGTCAGGTTACTGCGGGCAGAACATGGATCTGCACTTCGGACTTGGAAATACAGCTGTTATCGATAGTATTATTGTGGAATGGCCTTCAAATAATACAGAAGTTTATACCGGAGTTCAGGTTAATCAGATAATTAGAATAGTAGAAGGTTCAGGAATTATCGGGATAAATAACCCGGGAAATGAAGTTCCGGAAGGATTTTTACTTTATCAGAATTATCCCAATCCTTTTAATCCTGAAACATCAATAAAATTTACAGTCCCTTCAGCACTAAAAAACAGTAACTTAATCTTAAAAATCTATGATATAAACGGTAAAGCTGTAAAAGAACTGTTTAACAAAAAATTTGAATCAGGTAATTATGAATATGTATGGAATTCAGGAAATTATCCTTCAGGTATATATTTTTATCAGATTTCAAATAGCGATTTTTCAATAACTAAGAAAATGGTTTTGGTGAAATAGCCTAAAATATGCAAAAATTACACATTTTTTTGATTAAACCATTCCTAAACCTGCTGCATCATAAATATACATAAGCAGTTATATTGTTTATTATATAAATTTTTATATCTTTGTAATTGTAATCTGTTTGAAATTAAATGCAGTCACGGCTGTAATCTCAGTTTGTCTAAGATTAATTGATCATATTCAGTTCATTGATACTGAAAATAAGAATTAAACTCAGTTCTTTAAAAACTCTGAAACTGTAATTAAACGATTTAAACCTTTTTTAATAACAGTGCATCAAATAGGAAATTCAGTTCTGAAAATAAGACCGGAATTCTCCTTCTGGAAAAGAATGAAAGAGTTGTGCGATTGGGCGACGCTTGTTTTGAGGGCTCAAGCGTGTAGGCGGCTTAGTTAAAAGTAGGCTGCCGCCTGTCTCTAAAAAATATTTACTATACATTGACCCATAGGCAGTATTTTTTGAGACAGGCATCGCACAAGCTCTTTTAAATCTCCGGTAATATAATCGGTTTCCTCCATTTTATTTTCCGGATATTCTGTTCTAATTTACCAGGCTATTAAAAAAGCAATTTTCAATAAATGTTTAATGTAGTTACAGAGTAAATTTATAAAATGAAAATAAGTTTAAAAAATATCGTTTTAACGCTGCTGTTAACGGCAGTATTTATTATTGATCCTGTTTTAACGCAGAATATTGTCGATAAATCAGGTGACGATAATAAATCCTCAGGTACATCAAGTGCAACTCAGATTGACGGCATTATACGGGATGGTGAATGGAAAGATGCTAAAATCTTCACCGATTTTAATATGATGATACCTAAATCTGACAGCAAGGATTATGACAGCACAATCGCTTTCATTAAACAGGATAAGGAAGCTATCTATGTTGCAATTAAATACTGGCCTAAAGGAAAACTTATCAGGCAGTCATTAACCCGCGACAGAAGCACTGAAGAAGAAAATGAATTCTTTATATTGCTTGATCTGGAAAATAAATCACAAAATGGTTACATTTTTGTGGTCAGCTTCCTAGATAACCAGCGCGATGCTCTTGTGTATAACCAGCGCAACCAGTCATATGAATGGGACTGGCAGTGGGAAAATAAATCAAAAATTATAAAAGAGCCAAAAGACGGTCAGCCCGGTTATGTTGAGCTTGAAATAAAAATTCCGGTTGACAGGATTCAGAACAAGAATAAAAAACAGTTTGGTATCGACCTGCAGCTTTTTTCATACAAGCCTGACGGTAATTATTATTATTACTCAATTGCCCGTGATGCAGAGTTATTAAATTTAAAAAATCTGTATAAATTCGATATAACAACACCTTTTGATGAAAAACTTAATTTAAGATTCAATTTAACACCTTATGCTATGGCTAATAAATTCAATAATGTAGATGGTAAGTTTAAGTTCGGGGGAGAGTTTGCCGTAAGCCTCGATAAACACAAGCTAAAAAGCACATACCATACCGATGAATCTACACTGGAAGCTGACCCGTTCAGGTTCTCTTTCTATGGCAGACCCATTTTTCTGCAGGAAAAAAGACCGTTCTTCAGCAAAGACCTCGATCTCTTTAATACTCCGATAAATTTGTTCTACACAAGGGCAATTTCTAATATTGATTACGGTTTTAATTATACTTACCGCAGCGATAAGTTCAAGCTTGGCGCTGTTTATGTGCAGGAAGATACTGTTCCTTTCCTGCCCGGCTCCAGAAGAACATTTATTGCTGCAAGGCCTAAATTTAATTTTCAGGATTTTAACATCGGCGGGCTTATTGTTCATACACGTGATACACTAAACGGTTTTAAGGAAACCGTGGTTGATGTTGACGCCAAGATAAAGGGTCCTTCAAGATTCTGGCTAATTCCCCAGTTTGCACACAGCTTTAATGCAGATGGCTCCGGGGCAAATATGTATAATGCATACCTGTTTTATGAATCAAATTCCAACGGCGGACCGTTCATGGATGCCTATTATGCAAGGTATGATTCCAATTTTAATGCATCTACACTGTTCAACAATTACGGTAATGATTACGATGAAATTAGCTTTAACGGAGGCTACCAGTTTGTAAGGAATACAAAAACCTTCAGCAACATTAGCCTTAATGCAGGTTATTACCGTGCCCGCCGTATGAGCGATGGTTTTAACTACCAGAACGGTGTAAATTTTAATGCATATTATAAAGTGAACGGCTGGCTAAGCGCATCTCATTTTATCAGTTACGACAGGCCTGATGATTTTGATATTAACAATAATAAAATTACGTATGATAACCTGCTGGGTGAAACATTCGTAAAGGTGCTCTTCGGCAGCAATTCTGTAAGTGCGGGATTTTACGGCGGAAAGTATTTCGGGTCAACTTTATATAATCCGTATGCAAACTTCGATTTTTCATTCTTCGGCAGGCTGCGCCTGCTGGGAAGCTATAATTACAGGGAATTTGCCGATGTAAAACAGTCAATTTACAGCATTAAGCTCGATCTGAAAGTTTTTGATAAGCTGTACCTCAGGTCATACTTCCAAAAGGATACTTACGGAAGGCGCGCACTCTGGAATACAATGGTACAATATGAATTTTTCGGCGGAAGCAACGTTTATCTGGTGTTAAATCTGGATGGTGACCGCCTGCAGTACACAAGGAGATATTTCAAGGTTAGCTATGAATTCAATTTCTAGCAGCCCGGTTTTATAAAAAGTTTATTCAAACATTCTTTTCCATAAACTAAATTTAAAGCTATGCAAAAAGTTCTCTTTATCGCCCTCGGTCTTGCCCTTCATAGCTTGATTACCGGTACCGCGGTTTTTGCCGGTGACAGCAGTACTGAAGCACAAAAGCTGAAGTATGAATACATTATTGCCACAGAGCTGACCGCAGAGAAATTTGCGGATTATTTCTGCGACAGGCTTGCCCAAAAGCATAAATGGGAGAAAATTGATTCAAGAGTAAGTTCAGATGAAACTTACACTAATGTATTCAGTTTTAAAGATGCAAATGCGCACTCATGGGAGTGCGAGGTTACCATCCAGAAAAATAAAAACATTTCCAGCTCAATGGATGTTGTAATGATTATTGAACCTGCCATGGAAAGCTGATTTTTTTCATATTTGTTAACGCTTAAAGCCGTTTTGATTTAAAACGGCTTTTTTTATTGCTACTATTATCATTTTTTAAAATGACAGTTATCATTTTATGTTCCTGCCGTAAGTATTATAATTGCTTAAATAAATAACTAATTATTATGGCTATCCCTACTTCCAGAACAGATAAAAATGCAGAAATAATCATAGACCGGAATAAATGCAATCTGTGCGGCATTTGTGTTGATATCTGCAAGGATTTTTCACTTAAAATAGAAAACAATAAGCTTGTTGTTTCACGTGAACCGCTCTTCGGCTGTTTTGGATGCGGGCAGTGTGCTGCGGTTTGTCCTTCAGGCGCAATTGTTGTTGAAGGCAGAACACTTTCTGCGGAAGATTTCATAAAACAGCCGCATAGAAGCAGCAGGGCTGGGTATAATGAGCTTTATAACCTGCTGGTTTCAAGGAGAAGCATAAGGGATTTTAAAAACAAGCCGGTTGAACAGGAGCTTATTGATAAAATTCTGAATGCTGCTTCTACCGCTCCTATGGGAATACCGCCATCGGATACCGGTGTGCTGGTATTCAAAGATAAATTATCAATCCGCAGCTTTTCATTCGATTTTATTAATGAGCTGAAAAAAATGAAAAAATTCTTTTCACCCTTTATACTGGCCGTGTTAAAGCCTTTCCTAAGGAAAGCTGATTATGAACTTTCAAAAAGCTTTTTAATCCCCCTGGTTAATTTTTTTGAAAAAGCCATGGCTGAAGATAAAAATTACCTTTTATATGATGCGCCGCTTGTAATGTATTTTTATAATAAGGGATATGCTGATCCCGCAGACCCGTATATAGCTGCAACATATGCAATGATAACAGCTCACTCGCTTGGTTTGGGCTGCTGCATGATAGGAAGCATTGTACCGTTTTTGAAAAGTATGAAAAAACTTAAGGCAAAATATAATATTCCTGCAGAATCAAAAGACGGCATATTTCTGGTATTCGGCTACCCTGAATATAAATTTCAAAAAGCCGTTAAGAGAACTTTTGCTGAAGTTAACTATATTTAAAAAACATATACTTATCAGATTTTATTATTTTTCCTTTTTTATTATCTTGCCTTTATGGTAATAAAATTTTTAAGAAATGAATTATCTTTTTTACTAGCCCTTATAACGCTTGTAATTCTTCATTTTACCGGAACAAGTGATGTAATAAAATCATCGCTCGCGATCGAAGCCTTGCTGTTTTTAGTTGTATTTTCTGTTATAATATTCGCAGCGCTTGGCGTAGTTCACCATGCAGAGCTTCTTGCTTATAAGTTCGGTGAGCCTTACGGCACAATGATCCTTACACTTTCTGCTGTCACAGTTGAAATCATTATGATTGCTGCAATGATGTCTCACGGTGATGCTGACCCTGAAATTGCGCGTGATACGATATATTCCACTTTAATGATACTTCTCAATGGGCTTACCGGCCTTATAATGCTGCTTGGCGGAATTAAATACGGCGAACAGAAGTATAATTTAAAAAGTACGAATTCATTTTTATCGATGATAATCGGAATTACAGGAATAGGACTTTTTCTGCCGCATATAATTCCGGCGCAAAGCTATGCTTTGTATGAAAAATTCCTGGTTATTTCCTGCCTTCTGCTGTATATATTTTTCCTGAGGATGCAGTCAAAAGAACACAATTATTACTTTAAATTCGAAGGCAGGAAGAAAGATATTGACAGCCGGCACGAACACCTGCCCCCTAAAGAAAAGATAAGTACTGTTTATAATTTCATCATGCTGGCAGCTACTATTGCTGCTATATCTGTAATGGCTGAAAGCCTTTCCGTTTTTGTTGATGACGGCATCGAAAAGCTTCATATGCCTGCCGGCTTTGCAGGTTTAATAATTGCGCTGATAATTGTTTCACCTGAAGGCTTAACTGCTGTAAGGGCGGGATTAAAAGACGATATGCAGCGTGTTGTGAATATTTCGCTCGGCTCTATGCTTTCAACTCTCAGCCTTACAATTCCCGCAGTGCTTATTGTAAGCCTAATCATTAATCAGAATATTATCCTTGCTTTAAGCCCAATGCAGTCTGTTATGGTTGTTACTTCGCTGGTAGTTGGAATTCTTTCCTGCAAAGACGGCGAAACAAATGCTTTATCAGGCTTTATCCATTTTATGCTGTTTATTACATTTATTTTCCTGGTATTTGTATAGTGTTTAAACTTTCTGCTATAGTATATTTTTTATTCTGCAGCCTGTGTTATTCTGATTCTGTATCAGTATTGTTCCTTGGTGATACTTTCTTCGGGAGCACACAAAAAAGTACATTCAGTTACCGCACCAGTCCTTTATATGACAGCTCACTTAGTTATGACAGGTTTTTTGAAAATGTTGCCGGCATCCTTTTTGGTTCAGGTGCTGTTATCTGCAATCTTGAAACCCCCCTGACTGAAAAAACCCGTATAATAAGCAGCAGGAAACCTTATATTCATACAGCAGACCCCGATAGTGCCGTTAAATATTTTAATAAATACAATATCGGGTATGTAAACCTGGGCAATAATCATGTTTTTGATATGGGTACAGCAGGATTTGAGCAAACAACAGCTTCATTAAACAGGGGTAACATTAATTTTTTCGGGGCAGGAAGTAACACAGAAGAATCAATAAAACCTCTGATACTGAATAAAGGCGGCACACGGATAATAATTTTCGGGGGATTTGAATACCGCCCCAACTATGATACTTTGTATCACTTTTATGCCGGTGAAAATTCTCCCGGTATAAATATGCTTGATACCATAGTACTTAATGAAAGAATTATTTATTACAAAAATTTATATCCCGGCTCAAAAATAATTATTTTCCCGCACTGGGGCAGCAATTACGGTGAGGTAAATGAAAGGCAGATAAATTTTGCTCACAGCTGGATAAATGCCGGGGCTGATGCTGTAATTGGACACGGCTCTCACACTGTTCAGCAAATTGAGCTGTACAGGAATAAATATATTTTCTACGGTATCGGGAATTTTATCTTCAATGCGCCGGGCAGGTATTCTGCTGCAGATGCAAAACCGTACGGATTAATGCTTAAAATGATTTTTCCTGATACGGGAACTGAATTTATCTTATACCCGGTATTCACAGATAATAAAATAACTAATTACAGGCTAAGATTACTGAATGAAACTGAGATACTTGATTTTGAAGAACTGTATCTGAAAAATAAATTTAAATATTCTAAAAGCTCAATGGACTCATTTACATTAAATCCTTAAGTTTAACATCTTTTTCGTGAGTCTAACGTTTAATTTTAAGCTTAAGGGTATTAGAGCTTAAAATCCCCGTCCATGCTTTTTTCATTTCTTTGCTGGCAAAATCTGTGTACCTGCTTTTAACAATATAATAATTATCCTCTTCAGTAATTTCTTTGTAAAACTTCAGATCCAGGCTCCAGTCACCTGCAGGCGGCGCGCCACGGCAGGGCCAGGAAACTGTATAATAGCCTTCATTAACAATTGAATCACCCGGAGCAATTGTTACAAATGCTTCATATGTATCGAACGGATAGTATAAATACTTACCTGCACTGTCAATTTCATACAGCCTGAAGCAGTTTGAGTATGCCGGTTCTTCACCGGTATAGTCCAGCTCAAAATAACGGTCAAATTTTACTGTAACTGTATCAACAGACCTGTTATAAAGCACAGAGCTGATCTTTAATAGATCATTGTTACCCCGTTTATAAATTGATTTCCCGATTTCTGTTTTATTTGCATAAATTATTACATCAAGATGCTGTGAAGGAACTGAAATTATTAACAGAACTAAAAAGAAAATTATTTTTTTCATACTGTATGTGTTTTAATGAACTTCCTGATATTTTCGCAGGTATCATCTATCATTGCAGTAACCGCACCGGCGGTGTGGCTTGATTTATGGGGAGACATCACAACATTAGGCAGCTCCCAAAACGGGAATTTTGCCGGCATAACCGGTTCCGGATTCCTGCCCGGGTAATTATACCATACATCAATTGCCGCCCCTTTAATGATACCGTTTGTTAATCCGTTATACAGCGCTTCTTCGTGAATTGTTTCACCCCTGCCAACAGTAATAATGTATTTTCCTTTAAATTTGTCAACATTTCCCGGATTTATTATATGCTTTGTTTCCGGATTTAAGGGTAAAACATTAAAAATTATTTCAGAATTTTTTATTAAATCATCAAAATTTCCGGTAATAACATCTGCATACTCATCACTTGAAGTTTCCGGATTTCTTCTGAAACCGGTAATATGCACACCAAATGGTTTAAGATATTTGGCAATGTACCTGCCGATATGCCCGTAACCCATTATCCCGGCATTCTTATTTATAATAGAATTCCACATATCATCGGTTTCTTTGGTTCTGCTCCATATGCCTTTTTTAAGATCGTTATGAAAAGGTATAACTTTTCCAAGTAGCGCAAATGCAAGTGTTACAGCATGCTCAGCAACATAACGGGCATTTGCATGAGTATTGTAAATTTTTATGTTCCGCTCTTTAAGTAATTCTGTTGGAAAGTTGTTTAAACCGGTAAACGGCACTATAACTGCTTTAAGCTTTGCAGCGTTTTCAAGTTCTTCGGTTGTGATCTTACCAGCTATTGCTGCATCACTATCTTTTAAAACATTTATCCTGTTTTCCGGGTCATGGTTTTCAATAAATTCAACACCGGGAAATTCATCCCTCAGCTGATTTACATATTGTTCCCAGTCTTTGCTAAGTTTACTTAAGAATACAATTTTCATATTATATATAGTTTACCAGCCTTCAGAGCCTTCTTCACCTTTAAACGGTCCGGTAATATTTTTTGTGATCCAGCCGCCGTAGAATTTCCCGGGCTGCGGCGTTACTTTTTCGTCATTTACAAAACAGGCATCCATTTTCTGCGCATAAAATGCCATATGGTACTTCAGTTCTGCAAATCCCTTTACCGGTTCAGGGTAGTACCAGCATGCATATCTTACCTGTTTTCCTTTAACATTCAGATGATAATATGAAGCTTCACCCTTCCATTCACAAAATGAATGATTGTTTGCAGGCTCCAGAAACTCTTCTTTTACATCTTCCGGGGGGATATAATAAACAGGCGGATGCGAGGTTTCCAGCACCCGCTTTGCGCGGTTTGTTTCTGCGATAACTTCACCGTTAAAAATTATTTTGATATGCCCGCTGAAATCTTCTATCCGCGGCGGTCTGGGGTAATCCCAAACCGATTCCTGACCTGCTTTTGGTTTTTTTGCTTCCTTTGGTTTCACTGTTTCATTAGGTTTAATTGTATCATTAATTGAATATATATTTCCGTGTTTTTGCCTGACTTTCGTTTTTTGAAAGTTGTCTCCGTGTTAGTCTCAAAAAAAAAGGCAGACTATGTCTGCCTTTTGATTAAATTATAAAATTTATGCAAGCACTTCATCGCTCACAAGATAAAACCGGTCTATCATTGCTTCAAACCTTGTGCCGTCGGGCCTTATCATAGTATAGCTGCCTTCCATCGTTCCCCAGTTTGTATTAAGCGGGCACTGGCTCTGGTATTCAAACTGTTCGCCCGGCTCAAGCTCAGGTGTATAGCCAACTACTCCCGGACCTTCAACCTTATCCAGGTCGCCTTCGGCATTAATAATTATCCAGTGGCGGTAAAGAAGCTTTACTTTTTCTTCTGAGTTATTGGTGATTATAACCCTGTACCCGAAAGCATAACGGTTTGCTTCGGGGCTTGACTGCTCCGGGATATATTCAGGAAAAACCTGAACCCTCACTCCTTCTGTGGTTGCATCAGAACCTGTCTGACGGGATACGGTAACATTTTGCATATGTAATTTTAATACAATATTTGGATATAATCAATGGGTTTGTTAAGAGTGACAAATTTTTGGATAAAATATTTATGAAGAAAATTAAATTTTTTCAGAATACTTTATCCCGGATAATTTTATACTGTTTTTTGTAATATTTCCGCACTTTTCAAAACATTTTCTTCACGCCTGTGGCGTTCACCAATCTGCTGGCGCCACATTGCATAATACAATCCCTTCATTTCAAGCAGTTCTTCATGCCTGCCTTCTTCAACCATTAATCCTTTTTCAAGTACAAATATCCTGTCTGCATGCATAATGGTTGAAAGCCTGTGCGCTATCAGTATTGTTATATGATCCGTCTTTGCAGATACATCACGTATAGTCTGGCTTATCTCTTCTTCTGTAAGTGAATCCAAAGCAGATGTTGCCTCATCAAATACAAGCAGCCTTGGATGTCTGAGCAAAGCACGAGCAATGGAAAGCCTTTGTTTTTCACCGCCCGATACCTTAACACCGCCTTCACCAATAACTGTATCTATTCCTTTATCAGCCCGCGCTAAAAGATTCTGGCATGCAGCTTTGTTCAGTGCATCCAGTATCTCCTCATCAGTAGCATTTGGATTTACAAATAGCAGGTTTTCCTTTATCGTTCCCGCAAACAGCTGTGTATCCTGTGTTACAAAACCAATTTGATTGCGCAGGTTATCGAATTCTATTTCACTGCCCGGGACACCGTTATAATACACAGTGCCGCTTTGCGGCGTGTACAGACCAACAAGCAGCTTAACCAGTGTTGTTTTACCGGCGCCCGATGGACCCACAAATGCAACCGTCTGCCCCACGCTTGTTTTGAATGAAATATCCTCAAGCGCATGTGTTGACGCGCTTTGATGTTTGAATGTTACGTTCTCAAATTCAAATGTTTCTATCTTTCCTATCTTAACCGGATTTTCAGGTTTCTTTTCAAGCGGTGTTTCTATTATATCCTTGAAATTTTTAAGTGATACCTCGGTTTCCCTGTACACATTAATTATATTTCCAAGCTCCTGCAGCGGCCCGAATATAAAAAATGAATATATATAGAGCGAAAAGAACTCACCCGCTGTTATTACCCTTGAAAATATCAGGTACATCATCAGAAACAAAATTGATGTTCTTAAAAAATTAACAATTGTACCCTGAATAAAGCTCAGGCTTCTTACAAACCGTACTTTTTTTAATTCTAAGCCAAGAATTTTTTCCGTTGTAGTATTAAGCCGGTTTATTTCCTGCCCGGCCAGCCCCAGACTCTTAACAAGCTCTATGTTCCTCAGCGATTCCGTTGTTGTGCCTGCCAGCGCAGTTGTTTCACCTACAATTTTTTTCTGTATTACCTTAATTCTTTTGCTTAGCTTTGAGCTTATGAATGCTATCAAAGGAGCAGTAACAGCATAAACCGGGAAAATAACCCAGTGAATTGAAAATGAATAAATAGTTACAAAAATGAGACCTATTAAAGTTGTGTAAACAATATTTATTGCCAGCGCTATCAGCTTTTCGACATCAGTTCTTACTTTCTGAAGTACTCCAAGGGTCTCTCCGCTGCGTTTATCTTCAAAAACCTGGTAGGGAAGCTCAAGCGAGTGCTTAATGCCGTCGGCGTACATTCTGGCGCCAAGCTTCTGGGTTATCAGATTTATATAATAATCCTGAAAATTCTTGGCTACCCTTGAAACAAATGCTGCGCCTATGCCAAGACCGAGCAGGAGTCCCACCCCCTTAAAAAACTGGTCTGATGTGTATTTATCGAATTTTGTAGCATAATCATCGATAATATACCTCACTATCAGCGGGTCCATCATGGAAAACATCTGGTTTATTGCTGCCAATACGAGGGCAAGGATTATAAATCCGCGGTAATTCTTTAAATAATTAAATAATAATTTCATCCGGTTGTTAATTAGCCTGCAAGTTTAATTAATTTAATTTTATCAAAAAAGGTATTACACGTTAATCTATCTATATAAAATATTTCAGAATTATAGCCCCCCTCTCCCTTTGGGTTTTTTTATCCTTACTCTTACGAAAAACCGACTATCATTCTTTGCATGCATACTCATACAAAGACATTGGATTCAATCTTAAATATCATAATAATAAATTCTTATGATATCTTCTATATGGCTGTAAAAACATACGTTCAATAGGTAATTGCATACATTGTGGTATTTATGTGGTATGGATACGGGCAAAGCCAATATATCTTTACAGGATTTTGCGCATGCATCCTCGCCCCTATCGCTTTTCAACATTTCAACCTTTTACCCTTTTCGCTTTTCTCTGTGCAATTTGTGTTCTCAGGTGTTCTTTCCATAGATAGGAGGTTGATTTCTTTAGTTCAACCAGGGAAAACCATCCCTGCGGATCGGAAAACCACCGGTTAATCCTTAAACCTGCCTCATCAACCATTTTTTCAGCGCTTTCCCTTCTGAATTTCCGTGATATTTCTGTACGGATTGTTTCATCTTTTTCTATTTCAACCGTTAAATCTAATTTTTTTATCTTTACCGAGACTGTACGATTTGCCCGCAAATGCATTTCGATCTGATTCTTTCCCCCATTAAAAAAGGCAACATGATCGAAATGATCTCTATGAAAATTTGCATCGAGTTCTCTGTTTACCACACTGAGAATATTTTTATTAAATTTAGAGGTAATACCGGGAGGATCATTATATGCAAGTTCTAATATCTCTTTGGGCTTTACCATGTCCAAACCTAAAAGGAATCGATCATTAGGTCCCATGAAGCGAGCAATATTTTTTAAAAAAACAATGCTCTCTTTTTCCGTAAAATTGCCAATAGTGCTTCCAAAAAAAATGAATACCTTGTTGCGATCCAACGGAATTTCCTTCATATGTTTTGTGAAATCAGCAACGATGCCTAACACCCGTAAGTCAGGATATATAGTTACTAATTCCTTTAAGGCCTTAACGAGTAACGCTTCACTTACATCAACCGATACGTAACGGATATCAGCCAGGTATGATTTGTATGCTATATCAAGGAGGGTTTTGATCTTTACATTTGCGCCGGAACCAAGTTCAATAAGATCCCCTTCCGGAAAATTTTCTATTATTGCGGAAGCAGTATCCTGTAGAATCGATAACTCTGTATGTGTTACATAATATTCTGGCAAAAGACTAATCTCTTCAAAGAGACGAGAGCCGTAGGTATCATAAAAATATTTACTTGGAATATATTTTTGCGTGGCTGTTAATCCCTTTAAAACATCGTTCTTTAAATCGTTACTATACGTATCACTCATACAATTTTTCACTTCAATACGATCAATACTGGAAGCGCTATACATAGATAAAATCTCCTCTCTCACACAACTATTACTCTTCATAATAACAATTTTTCCTTATACCGTTTTCCGATAGGCTTTTAACATTATTACCGTCTGCATCTTTCAATATAAGCAAAGGCATCGGTAACCCCCATATGCATCAAATTAGGACTTCGGCAACTTTGTTTGCGGTCACACGTAGGGCGAAGCATTTGCTATCCAGAATATAGGCTGCATTCAAATGTAATCTCAGCAAATGCTTCGCCCCTACAACAAACATTGAAATTCCTATGCATCAAGAGATTGCTTCGGACAATACCCTCGCAAATGACACATTAAACACAACACGGACTGTAGAGACGCATTATTATGCGTCTGTACAGTCCATGCCACCCTGAAAACCGCTTACATACAATGAAAATCCCTCTACAATCAAGCTAAGAATAGTGTTCCATGGAAAAGGAGGTATCCCCCTGGAGAAAAAGCAACGTGTGTCCCTGTCTCCTTCTAATCCCCCCTAACTCCCCTTTAGAAAAGGGGGAAAAAGAAGTCAATCTTTCATAAAGGAGGGAACGAGGGATTTCCCCCTTTTCTCAATCACTCACACATTTCTCCCCTTTCTAAAGCATCCATCATTTCCCTCTTTTCTAAAGGGGGACTAAGGAGGATTAGATGTATATGGCGATAACCCCTCCTGGTTGTCTCTCCTTAACGGCATGGAATAAAACGAACAATGTTTTTCGAATCACGAATTACTTTCCTGAGAAGAAAGAGAGTCGCCTCAACCTCTTTCCCGCTATTTTCAACACCAAGAGAAAACCTGACAGAACAATGCGCCTCTTCTTCAGACAATCCCATCGCAATAAGAACATGCGATGGTTTAGGAGAACCGGAGCGACAAGCAGAGCCTGAAGAAATGGATACACCGTTTTGGTCAAGAGTCAGCACAATTGATTCCCCACGCATGCCGGGCAAGATTATATTCAGGGTATTCGGAAGTCTCTCAGTTCTATGCCCGTTTAATGTCACTCCAGGAAGTAGTTCCCTTATTCCGTCTTCGAGTCTGTCACGCATGTTTCTTACCGCATCCATCTGTGCAAGATTTTTCAGAGCAATTTCTGCTGCTTTGCCAAACCCTGCAATTCCTGGTAAATTTTCAGTCCCTGCCCGTAATCCATATTCCTGCTTCCCGCCATGAATAAGGGGTTCAAGGTTTGCCCCGTTTCGTATATAGAGTGCACCGGCGCCTTTCGGACCATGTATTTTATGGCCTGACATCGATAAAAAATCAACCTCAAGGGTTTCCACATCAATCGGGATCTTTCCTATTCCCTGAACACAATCGGTATGAAATAAAGCCCCGTGTTCCCTCGCTATACGCGTAAATTCCTTAACGGGCTGTATTGTTCCGGTTTCGTTGTTTGCGGTCATTATGCTTACGAGACAGGTTTTATCAGTAATTGCATGAGCCAAATCTTCAGGGTTAACCATTCCCGCACGGTCTACGGTAAGATAGGTCACCCTCATACCATTTTTCTCCAGCCACTCACACGTCGCAAGCACCGATGGATGTTCTATCTGTGTCGTTATGATATGGTTTTTCTTCCTTTTTATATTCCAAAATGCAACACCTTTTAACACCAGGTTATTCGCCTCTGAGCCGCTACCGGTAAAGAGAATGCGCCGGGCTGTACAGTTAATCAATTGTGCAATGCTTCTGCGGGATGCTTCCAGGATACAAGAAGCGTCTTTTCCTTCTTTATAGATGCTTGAAGGGTTTCCGTAACAATCTCCCATAGATCTCATCATTACTTCAAACACCTCTGAATCAAGCGGTGTTGTGGCATTATGATCAAAATAAATGCGTCTTCTCTTCTCTTTTATCTCTTCTGCAGACGCGGCAAGTTCGGCGTATGGTGGTCCATACTCGCCTGAATCTATCCTGACGGATTCCTTCTGCTCAGAGATTTTTCTTACATCACACAAAAGCGCTTTATAAACAGGAAATCCTGAGATAGGATCGTAACGCTTAAGATCTGTCAACTCATTGATATTACACTCCTGCCACGCCTTTGGTCCCAAAGGGCCGCCACCACCCATATTTGCATCTATGGTACCCTGTATGATATCATCGGTAACAAGCGCCCTCATAGGGACCTGTCCACGTACTGTTTGGACAGTAACACGGTCACCACCCTTAATATCGCGCTCCCTTGCATCATGAGTATTTATGGTAACTGTCGGTTCCGGTCGTTCCTTATACAAACCTGGAATCGCATGGTGCTGTGAACGAAAATCCGTAGTTACCCTTGATCCTGAATTAAAAATAAGGGGAAACTTTTTGTTCGTTTCTGGTTGGGAGCGGGGACCTTCCCGGGGTTCCGTGTAGACAGGTAACGCATCATAGCCATGCTCTTCAAGTATGGTGGATGCTATTTCAAATTTCCCTGTAGGGGTATCAAATCCTGGTCTCCCGTCGGACCGCAATAGTCCTTTCTCCCATTTTTTGTATTGCATCATTACGGTGGGAACCTGTACTGTGCCACCGTTAGCACGTACATCTTCCAGGGTAAATCCTGACGCTTTTAAAACATGACGGAGAAGTTCTTCCTCGTTTTGAGGATACAGATACCCATAGCCTAAACGGCGTGCAAGTTCTGCCATGATAAAAAAGTCATTCCTGGCCTCTCCCACCGGCTCAACAACCTTTTCCCGTATCCGAAAGACGGGGCCGTATATCATATATGATTCTATTTCATACAGAGTCGTACCGGGAAGCACGATATCTGCATAGGCAGCATCCGCAGTAAGCTGACGGTCTATACAGACAAGGAAATCCAGGGCATGCAAGGTCTCCCTCCAGACCTTTGGCTGCGGCCAGGCGGTTATAAGAGAAGCGCCGAGGATAATGAGGGAACGAACCGGATAGGGCTTTCCCCGTATAACCGCATCAGGAAGGGACATGGGATGAGATTCTGAACGATACAGGCTATAGACAGGAAACTGATTGCGTCCTATTGTCTTGTGCAGATCAGGATTTGGAATATGGCCATCCCGGTTCAGGGGAAATTGATTCTCCCTCATGGAAAAACAACGCCCACCCGGAACATCGAGCTGTCCGGCAAGCGCCCACAGCACATGAGTAGCGCGTATGGCTTGCACTCCGCTATCGTTGTACTCAAGACCACTGTACATAACAGGTGATGCACCATGCGCTTCAGAGATACGTCTGGCAAGCGATTGAATCTTTTCAGCCGGAACACCCGTAATATCTTCTACAACCTCAGGACTAAAGTGTTGCACGTACCGTGAAAATTCATCAAATCCTCTTGTCCAGTCTCTTACAAATACCTCATCGTACCGCTCTTCTTTTATAAGGACATTACACATACCAAGGGCAAGCGCTCCGTCAGTTCCTGAACGAACAGGAACCCACTCGGCATTTGTTAACTTTGCTGTCATAGTACGGCGAGGATCGATTATGATTACCTCTGCACCACGTTCCCGTGCATTCAGTATTCTCTTAAGATCCAGAGGAGGGCAATCAGTAGCCGGATTTGCGCCCCAGACAATAATAAGCCCGGCATTTTCTATATCCGAGAACATATTGATAAGCATGCCGCCCATGGTTATATGAGGAGCTATCATTGCAAAAGAAACATAACAGAGTGACCCTACGCCCATGGTATTTGGCGAACCAAAAGGAAACAATACACTGGAAGCTGATGAGACAGCAACTCCTTTCGGTTGATAAATATCACACATGGATAGCTCAAAACTTCCACGGCCAGTATAAAGTGCAGCGGCTTCAGGACCAAAATCTGCCTTAATCCTGTTCAACTTTTCTATGATAGTATCGTAGGCCTGATCCCATGATATCTTCTCAAATTCATACGTACCCTTAGGCCCTTTCCGACGCATCGGATAGAGAAGTCTGTCCTTCGAGTACACAATATCAGCAGAATATTCACCCAGTTTACAGATAATACCGAGACCTGAGCTCTCGTCAGGCCGCACTTTATCAATTCTTCCTTCTTCGTTATAGGTAACAACAATCCAACATCCTGCAGGGCAAATACCGCACAGCGCACGTCTTTCTCTTGCTATTAATTTCTCCTTGAAACACATTGTTTTTCCCTGAAATATGTGTAGGTATTCAAATTTTTACCTGATTACAGACTGGCAAATACGGCATGGATTCAGTGAAAAGGTTTCTGATACTTTGTCCAAGAACTATAGTTGCTCAAAATCAAAATTGGATTGAATTACCAAATGTCGTTCCCCGTATCATGTATGGGGAAAGCTCTGCAAAGGTAGAAATCCATGTATTCGTATTATTTTCCGGATTCCCACCGGCATTTGCCTGTTCGGAAGTGGAGGCAGGAGTGATACAGGGGATTAAATTCTTCCTGCTCAATTTTCGTATTTTGTTTCGGGCAACCACCAAAAGCTTATACTGTGAAACAAAAGCAAGC
>JAANMW010000151.1_pt1 | contig 75338 bp, 70 predicted proteins | sample 7279671 | NCBI WGS metagenome assembly JAANMW01 (sample SAMN14094541, study PRJNA606508) | bioreactor metagenome | isolation source: A lab-scale SPAN reactor treating ammonium-rich wastewater day 247 | place: Ireland: Galway | collected 2017-09-19 | reverse complement strand
GATCTGTTATCGGTGTTCCGGAGGAGAGAATGTTCAGCTTGAAAAGGAGTTCCTGCTCCGTGATCTTGCTGCCGTTCCCTTTCGGTTCAGTTACCTCTATCAGTACTTTGTTGAGAACTGCCTTTCGCTTTACGCGAAACTCCAGGTCAACAAGGCCGCCACGCAGGTTGGCAGCGACCTCGACCGAAACTACCGGCCGATTGTTGTAGATCTGCAGGATATTATCGTGAACGCGAACGGTATTGTACGGCTTGCCGGACATACCCTTGACGAGCGGCGCGACTTCATCCTCGGCACCGTTCGAATACGGCGGATCGACAACGATCTTTACCTCGCCGATCGTCTTACCTTCGAACTCAGAAGATTGTGCGACCGCCGCAGCGGCAAAAACGCATGCAATGAGAACGACCGCGGCCACAATACGCGGAAGGAAACTTTTGTTTGCGATATGCGATCTTCTCAAAAAGCGTTCTAAAACCGTCTCTTAAATCTAATTTCAAAACTAAAATTATCCCTATTCCGCGTAACGTTCGTAAGCGAACGCTGTTCGTATTGCGCAACGAACGACAGCTTGTTCGACACGCGATATTCGAAAGCAAGCACCTGATTCTGGTCCTGCGAAAGATTCGTTGCGTAAGTTACGCGCAGGTTGTTATTGATCTGTCGCCCGACGGTAAGACGCGCTCCCGGATTGAGCTGTTCTCCTGTAAGTATCGGATCGATCTCGAATACGTTGAGCCCAAAGAGCTTATCGGTCGCCTTGCGCGCAGGGTTGTTTATGACCGCATCGGCGAGGATCTCGGCCGCGGTTCGGATGCCCGTTTGGGCAAGCGTCGGTATGCCGCCCGCAGAATTCGTGAGCGAACCTGTCGTAATAAGCGAAACGATGTCGGCCTGCGGCAATGCCGGGCTCGAACGGACAGACGCCGTCACTTGTTCTGTGTCGTTGAGCGGCCCGTTCAATGAAATAAATATTTGATAGCCGTTGATCTCGGTCTCGGCCTGGAGGTTCACGACGGGCTCGATGAACGTGTCGGGCGGGAATTCCAGCACGCCGCGTTGTATCTCGTAACGGTCACGGCGATAGAGCAGCGTTCCTCCGTTCGCAACGATCCTGCCGTAGAGGATCGGATTCTCGGTATCGCCCGTCAGGTTCAGCGAAACTGATGCCGTAAGATCGGCGATATTGTTGCGGACAACGAGTGCATTGCGGCCCTCGATCACGAGATCGAATCGCGGTGCCGTCATCGAGCTCGGGCCCGCAGAAAGCGAACGCGCCCGGCGTGCACCGATAATGTTCGCAAGGTCGATGTCCTTCGTGTATAAGCTGCGGCTTGCATATACGCGGCCGGAGATCGTTGTCTGCAGCGGATCGCCGGCCGCACGTCGCAGGCCGATGATCTCGAGCCGAGCATCGCCCGTGGTCAAGAAATCTTCGGGAAACGGAACGGTAATATTCTCTCCGTTAAGCGTTGCCCTGAAATTGCGGATCGATAAGCCGTCGAGCAACGCTCCGCCGGCGGCCGTGAACTTTCCGCCGCCGAGGTAGCCTGACGCCTGCTCGATCTCCGCCTGATCGGATGTGAACAAGATGCGTGTCTTTATGCGGCTGAATGTCAGGCGATCGTTGCCGACAAACGCAGCGAATGCCGCATTCTCGGTCGCAACTGAACCGGTAAGGTTCGCTTGCGGATTGAGTCCTACGAGACGAACAGAAACATCCGCATTCCCCGCGAAGAAAAGGTCTTTCGCTGCGAGATTCAGAAGGGCGAGGTTCATCTTGCCCTCGACCGCAAGCCTGTTCTCGACCGTGTCGGAGATCGCCTTCGTGCCCGTTATGCGGATGTCGGAACCCGCGCCGGTGAAATGAGCGCTCTCGAACGTAACCGCCGACGCGCTCAATTTTGCGACGATCGGCTCGGCGGCATTCAACGGCGTGTCCTGTATCTGCAGCGAAAGGGCATCGAACCGCGCGGTTCCCGAAAGGTTCTCTGCCGAGATCGCACGAGTCCCGTCGGCGCGGAGCGGACTAAGATTCCCGCCAAAATCGATGCGGCCGCGGGCAGTGCCGGTGATGCCGAAATCGCGAACTTTCGGGATAAAGGCAAGGAAAGGTTCGAGCGGGTTATCCCGAAACTCGGTCGAAGCCGTCAGCGGAAGGTCGTCGTTCGTAAGATCCAGCGTTGCGTTCAGCGATTGAGGATGTCCGCTGAAATCCGCCGTCAGGTTCGCGGTAAGAATTCCGCTCACGGTCTTTGCGTCAAAATTCACCGTCCCGATCGGGCTGTCGCCGACGACAACGTCCGCGGCCGTGCCGCTCCCCGTAACATTCACGGTCGAGAATCGGTCGGCGTTGCCGCTTGCAACGAGTGAAACATCTGCGTTGCCGGTGATCGCGGGAATAGATTCATTCGGCGGCAAAAATGCGAGAACGAGCGGAACGGGAATATCCTTGCCCGTGATGTTCGCGTCAAAATCCTTCGAGCCGCGGTCGTATTTTCCGACCGCCGTCAGGCGGCCCGAGCCGATATTCATCTCGACGTTCTGCACGTTGATCGCAGTTCCGGCAAAGACTGCCTTTGCCTTCAACGAATCAAAATTTTGCCCGGCGACGAGGCCGTTGGCCGCCGCAAGGTCGATGCTGCCGGCCGCGGCGTTCGGCAGGCCCGAGATGTTGACGCTGCCCGAAGTGTTTCCGCTCAGGTCTTTGATGCGTGCGGGCAGATCGATCGGCAACGCAGCGAGAAGATTGCCCGCGTTGACGTTCGTAAGCTCCGCGTTGACGGTCGTGTTATTGACGCCATAGGACGGGATCGTGATGTCGAACTTCGCAAACCCTCCGCCGGGTTCGTTCAGTCTGCCGTTTTCGAGCTTAAAGCCATCCGTTGAAACGACGAGATCGGAAGAGACGCTTCCGAGCGGACGTCCACGCAAGGCGACGCTCCCGATCGACGCTTTTCCGTTTATGTCAGGATCGAGAAGATTGCCCGTCAACTCGCCGTTGAATGCGAGATCGCCGCCGATCTCCGCCTGCATATCGTCAAGCTGGCGTTCGAGTTCGGGCAAGGCACCGGTGATGCGTATGAGCTTTGTGATCTCGGACGCGTCGGACGAAGCGAGCTTTACGGCGAGGGCAGAATCGTCCGCAGACAGGTCGAATTGCCCCGTCGCGTCGAGCCGGCTCTTATCCGTGTGCAATTCTGCTTCGTTGATGCGGAACAGGCCGTTCGCCGCCGCAAGATCGATGCGGCCGTTGATCGGAAGAGCTCCGTTCTGCTCCGAGCCTGCTGTCGCAGCGATCGTGGCTTGTACGGTACCGCTCGCCGCACGAAAATTCGTGCCCGGGAAGGTCAGATGCGCGTTGCCGTCGGTATTGCCGTTGAGCGTGATCACACGCCCGCTCTGCATCGCCGCGAGCTTCGAAAGATCGAGATTCGTAAAGTATGTGTCGATCGCCGAATTGCCTTTTTTATCGAGAGCGATGGAGACGTGTCCGTCAAGGCTGCCGTCCATCACGGCGGCGTGCAGATCCGTGAGATCCACGCGGTCGTTTGTAGCCACGACCTTTGCCGTACCATTGCCGAGAGCGATGCTGCCCAACACACCGCCGCCGATGCTCATATCCGCCGAAGCCCGATAGCGTCCGGACGGTTCGAGAATAAAGACCGGCCGTGCAAGTTTTACGTTGTCGAGGTTTCCGCCGTTTGCGAGTGCCGCAGTGTTCTTGAGCACTACATTCCCGGCATCGATGTCATTCGAACGGCTCTCGACCCTTCCCTGTTTTATCGTCAAGCGAACGCCGGCGATGTTGACGCTTCCAAGCGTCGCAGCATCGCTGTCAAGTTTTGCAATGCGCGTCGCGTCCGAATAAACCACGGTTGTGCCATCGGCGGTCCGCGTTTCAAGAAGAGGCGATTCGAGCCCGGTAACCCTCATTCCGGCGATCGCGAAGTTCTCACCGCGAACGTTGTGCAGCTTTATTCGAGTCTCTGCCGGAACGTCCGTCAGCTCGAACTTCTTCGCCGTCAGGTTCTTGACCTTTGCGTCGCCGAGCGTTGCGTCGGCCGCCTTTATGTCATTCACGGCGACATCCGTTACGCCCTTGCGATGGCGAACATCGACGGAGCCGCTCTTTACGCCGCCGATCGAGATGTCGTCAGTTGAGAATTTCTTCGTTGTTGCCGCATTTGAACTGACAGTAACATCTCCGTCCTTGTAGCCGACGCGGAGCGAGCTGGCATGCAGATCGTCGAACTCGGTGTCACCGACAGCAAAACGCTGAGCGCGTCCGTCAACCGAGGAGGCCTTTAGCTGCTCATCGCGATATTCCGCAACAGCATCCGCGAGGAAGAGTTTGCCGATCGTCATCGACGGGGTCTTTGCGGCGATCGCCTGAAGTTCGCCGACCCAGCGAAAGTCCGTGCCCGTGCCGCGGACATTTCCCGTCATCTTCAGGAAATCGACGCGGAAATCGTCAAACGTAAGCATTTCGGCTATCGCGGTGCCGTTCGCTGTGTAGTTCGAATTTGTGCCTTCGACGGTCGCAGCGATGTCCGCTCCCTTGAGGTAAACGCCCGCTGCACGAAAGGCTTCGCTTGAGGCGGTGCCCTCGACGCGGTAATTCTCACCCTCGCCCGTGATCTTTCCCTTGAAATTGCCGACGCCGCGAAGCGCCGTCCCTGTCGAGAACGCTTGAGAAAGCTGCGTCAGGTCGAGCGAAGATTCGGCGTTAAGGTCGTAACGCGGGTGTGCCCAATCGGTGATCGTTCCCGAAATGAACGTATCGCCGAAGGGCGACGATACCTGCAGGTCGGAGACTTCGGCATGCGTGTCGTCCGCAATGCCTTTTGCGAGGATCGAGATGTTCTCTGCACGGCCTTCGCCGTACGCAAAGGTCGAATTCCGCGCGTTGACGTCAAACTTGAATCGGAGAGCATTCGGCGTTGCATCGACCTTGTCGGGCGTAAGCTCGACGGAGAGTTCATTCGCATTCGCCTCGATCTTGCGCGAAAGGTCGCCAAAATGAACAACCGAATCTTTCAGGGAGACAACGACCGAGTCATACCTAAAATTCACCGCCGAGCCTTCTCTGTCTTCGACAAGATGCAGGCCGTGAAAGTTCGAGCGGCCTTCCTTGTCGAACGTGATCCAAACCTCTGCACCTTTGATGTCGGTCGTGTCGATACGAACGTCGCGGCTCGTGCTCCAGGAGAGAAGGTCGAGGACGGTAAGCCCTAGCTTCGCCTCGCGGATAAAGAAGAGTTTTTCGCCGGTTGCCGAGTTGGTGAAGGTCGCGTTCTGGAGTTCGAGCGTCATCGGCGACGCGGCAACGCGAAACTTGTCGGCAGAGAACGTGATACCGATCTCCGCCATTTTCGCCGTGAACTTGTCTTTGATGTACGAATCAAAAACGCCCGTGCGGTACATTACCGTTACCGCGAGGAAGATAACGAGGGCTGCGAGAGCCATGATCCCGACGGCAGCCAGCAGCCGCCGACGCGTGAAGAATGGACGTGCGTCGGGAGCTGGTTCCGGTTCATCCGGCGGCAAAGATCTTTCTAGCTCGTCGTCCATTAGAAATGCTCTAGACCTTTACGGTTTCCACGATCTCCAGATCGAATGCATCCACGACGGAACGTGGCGGCGGATTCTTTGACAGCAAGCGGAACCTCTTCAAGCCCAATTCCTTGAGTATCTGTGCCCCGACGCCGTAATCGTGTGTTTTCCCGTAACCGGTTATCGCCTTCGCCGCGGAGAAATCAAGGCCGTTCTCGTACATCAGCTTATATGTTTTTAGCTGATCCACGAGGTCAAGATTGTTCTCTCGCTGACGTAAATAGAGAATAACGCCACGTCCTTCGTCGGTGATCGCCTTGATCGAGGACCGCATTGCCGCGGATGCTTCGCCTAAATGCGAACCGAACATTGCGAACGTTACGTTCTCCGTTTGGACGCGCACGAGCGGCGGACCCGTTGCATCGGAAACGTCTCCGAGCACGAATGCGATATGCGTCTCGCCGTTCATCACATTCTCAAACACGGCTACGTGCCACAAGCCGTCCTCGGTCGGAAGGTCCGTTTCGATCAGGCGGTGAACAAGGCTCTCTTTTGCGATGCGATAGCGGACAAGATCGGCGACCGAGACGATCTTCAGGCCGTGCTTTGCCGCAAAGACCTCGAGGTCCGGCATTCGGGCCATCGTCCCGTCGTCGTTCATTATCTCGCAGATGACCGCCGAAGGGTCGAGCCCGGCGATCCGAGCGATATCAACGCTCGCTTCCGTCTGGCCGACGCGCACGAGCACGCCGCCGCGTTTCGCCCGCAGCGGAAAAACGTGGCCCGGACGTGCAAGGTCGGCGGCACGCGTGTTCTTGTTGACGGCGGTAAGTATCGTGTGGGCGCGATCGGCAGCCGAGATGCCGGTCGTAACGCCTTCGCGAGCCTCGATCGACACGGTGAATGCCGTCCCGAGACTCGAGGTATTCTCAGACGTCTGAGGGAAAAGCTGGAGTTCCTCACAACGCTCTTCCGTCAGCGGCAGGCAGATCAGGCCGCGGCCGTGAACCGCCATAAAACTGATGATCTCGGGCGTAACTTTTTCCGCCGCGCAGACGAGATCGCCCTCGTTCTCACGGTCCTCGTCATCGACAATGATGATCATTTTGCCGTCGCGAATGTCCTCGACGGCCTCTTCGATCGTTGAAAGCGGCATCTTTACCTAATATTCGGCCTAAATTTGCTCGACAAGCGATATGCGCAAGCTGAATTTTATCGAAATAATGCCTCTTTGGCGAACATCTGCGTCGCCGGCATCGTCCGTTTTGACGGGCGATGCTATCCTTTGAAAAGGAGTCGTAGATCGCGAATGGAAAGTTATGCTTGGCTTTTGTGGGTGCTTGTCGGAGCGGCGTTCGTCGTTGCAGAGATATTCACGCTCGGGTTCGTACTTTTTTGGTTCGGGCTCGGGGCATTTGCCGCCGCGATCGCGTCATTTTTCGGTGCTCCATTCGTCGTACAGATCCTCATTTTCCTCTTCTCGTCGGTTGCGATGGTCGTAATGTCGCGGCGGATCTTTGCCGACTATTTTTCGCACGGCGACAAGGATTACGTAAAGATGGGTATTGAATCGCTGCCGGGACAGGTCGGCACCGTGGTCGGAATGAGCGAGGGCCCGCTCAAAGAGGCCGCCGTAAAGGTTTTTGGTTCGACGTGGACCGCTTTCCCGATAGACGAAGAGACGTCTCTAAAGGAAGGTGAAAAGGTCGAGGTCGTCGAGGTTCGCGGCTCTTCGCTTTACGTTCGCCGAAAGACGGACGCGCTGCCTGATTGGCGCGAAGGCTAGATGATCTCCGCCGTGTCCTCTTGGTCCGCGGTGTCGTGGATCCCGCCGAGGTCAAGCAGCTCAAGCTTCAATTCGTCGCCCACAGCTTCAGGAAGATTCTCACCAGTGAATTTCGCGAGAATAACGGTGATGTTGTCCTCGCCACCGTTATTGTTCGCCTCGCGTATGAGTTCAGCACAGGCCTGTTCGAGCGAATCGATATTCTCATCGACGAGCCGTTGCATATTCGCGGCGGAAACCTTATTGGACAATCCGTCGCTGCAGAGCAGGAAAACGTCGTTCCGATGCGGCTCAACCCGTGCAGAGATCGGATAGATCTCGCTCTGAGCACCAAGCGCCTGAAGGATAACGTTCTTTAGATTGTGCGATTCCGCCTCTTCGGGCGAGATCTGCTGTGTATCGATAAGCTGCTGGACGAGCGACTGATCCTTCGTTACCTGATAGATCTTTCCGTTGCGGATCAGATACGCACGGCTGTCGCCGACCTGGATGATATCAGCGAACTTCGGCGAGACGGCGACTCCCGTAAACGTCGCACCCATTCCCTGATATTGCGGATCGGTGCGGCCCTGATTGTGGATAATATAGTTAGCGTAAACGGTGGCGTTATAGAGCTTAGAGACGAGGAAGTAATCGTGTTCTTCGGGTGTCAGCGTCTTATCGGCATCGTTTTCGAGGAGCTGTTCGCTGACGGTCTCGACCGCGAGCGTGCTTGCGACCTCGCCGGCAAGAGCTCCGCCCATACCGTCAGAAACGGCGACGATCACACCGTTGTCGTCAACGGCCAGCCTCTGCGATTCGATGACGAATTCGCTGTCATCCTGCGAACCGGTCCAGCGTTTGCTGTCCGAAACCGAGAGAACAAGAAAATTATCCTCATTTCCCTTACGGACGCGCCCAATATGCGATGTCGCATGTACCTCAACAATGAACATAATTAGCTACAATGCCTGATCGAGATCGTTCAGGATATCTTCAATATCTTCTATGCCAACCGAAATGCGAACAAGGCCATCTGTAATGCCCAATGCGGAGCGTCGCTCCGCGGGTACGGAAGCGTGAGTCATCGACGCCGGGTGAGAGATCAGGCTCTCAACGCCGCCCAAGCTCTCGCCGAGAGTACATAGTTTGACGGAATTCAAAACTTTTTTTGCGTTATTTAGTGATCCTGTCTCAAAAGAAACCATTCCGCCGAACCCGCTTTGCTGACGCTTTGCGATCTCGTGCTGCGGATGGGACGCAAGCCCCGGATAATGCACCTTCTCAACTCGCGGGTGCTCCGCAAGGAAATTCGCGACCGTTCGGCCGTTCTTGTCATGGACCTCCATACGGACGGCAAGCGTCTTTGTGCCCCGCAGAACGAGGAACGAATCAAACGGTGACAGGATCGCACCGGCGCTATTTTGCACAAAACCGATCCATTCCGCATCTTTGTCATCATTCAGGGCGACAAAACCGCCGACGCTGTCCGAGTGGCCGTTCAGGTACTTGGTGGTCGAATGTACGACGATATCCACACCGTGCTCGATCGGACGCTGAAAATAAGGCGAAAGGAATGTGTTGTCGCAAACGACCTTCGCACCGCGTGCGTGAGCGATCCCCGAGACCGCCGCCAAGTCCGTTACCGTCATCACTGGGTTTGTCGGCGTCTCGACGAACACCATCTTAGTATTCGGTTTGAATGCAGATTCGAGGTTTGAGGCTTCGGACGTGTTTACAAGATCGAACTCGATCCCGTAATTCGACAAGATCCGGTCAAAAAGGCGGAATGTGCCGCCGTACGTGTTATCGCCGAGAATGACGTGGTCGCCGCTCTTTAACAGCTTTAAGGTCGTGTCGATCGCCGCCATTCCGGAGGCGAAGGCAAAACCGTACTTTGCACCTTCGAGGGCCGCAAGGTTTGCCTCAAGCGCCGTCCGTGTCGGGTTCTTCGTACGTGCGTACTCATAGCCCTTATTTACGCCAAGAGCCTCTTGCGCAAATGTAGATGTTTGATAGATCGGGACGCTGACCGCACCGGTTGTCGGATCAGGTTCGTTGCCCGCGTGAATTGCCGTTGTCGAAAATCCCATATAGGAAGTAAAACACATTATTTTAGCCTATTTTCGCTCGGCGTGGTAACGCGGAAGGCATCGCTTTTCGACACTTTTGAAGATAGACTATCGGAAGCAGCAAAAGTTTATTATTCTATCAAGAACATAACCTGAAAGTTATGGACATCAACCAACTGGAAGTATTGGTAACGGTCGCCCGCGAGAAGAGCTTTTCGCGTGCCGCCGAGGCTTTGAACCGCACACAGCCGGCCGTCAGCCAGGCGATCCGGCGGCTTGAGGAAGATGTCGGTGAAAAGCTCTTTGACCGATCATCAAAGGACGGAACCCTGACCTTTGCCGGCGAAGTGCTACTTGAGCACGCAGAAGCGATGCTCGCCTTGCGCACGAACGCCCGAAACGCCATTCGCGAGCTTAAAGGCCTGCGCCGAGGGAAAGTTACGATCAGCGCGAACGAACACACGGTCTTCTTCCTGCTTCCGGTGATCGAAGAATTCCTAAAGCTGCATCCGACGATCAAGATCGAGGTTCAGAGAGGCGTCGCAAGCCGCATCCCGAAGCAGATCACGGCACGCGAGGTCGAGCTCGGCGTCATCTCATTCTCGCCTGAGGACGCATCGCTCGTCTCTGTGCCGATCGTAACCGACGATCTCGTGATGATCGTCTCGCCGGACCATCCCCTCGCAGGCCGCGGGACCGTCTCGATCAAGGATGTCGCTGACGAGAATTTCATCGCGCACAACGCGCCTTCGCCATACAGGCGGCGGGTGATCGAGGCATTCGCAAAACACCGCATCGAGCTGCAGATCTCGGTCGAGCTGCCATCGCTTGAGGCGATCAAGCTGCTCGTTATGAAGAATGCGGGAGCGGCACTCGTCCCGCGTCTTGCAGCGCGAGCCGAGATCGAAAATGGGCGGCTGGCGGAGCTGAACATCCGCGAATTGCAGCTTACGCGTGAGCTGAATATCGTTTATCGCCGAAATTCCAAGCTTTCCCACGCTGCCGAAGCGTTCTTGAACGCCGCACGCTCGCTTAGCTCCAAGGCGCAAGAAAAATAAGTTTCTACTTTCGGGCCTTTCAGGTAGAATAGAGGCAAAAGCAGTTTCAAATTCAGGATCCGCGGGAAAATACTCATCGATCCCTACCCTTATGATGAAACCGGACTCCGAAGGCGGCCATTTTACAACTGAGCGCAGGCACAATGACCGAAAGAAATTGATCGTTGATGTGCGCTTTGAGGGTGGCGACGCTACCGGTATCGCGAATACACGCGATATCGGAAGCGGCGGTTTTTATATGACGACCACGGCGGAGCTTGCCACCGGAATGCCGCTCGTTGCAAAGCTTACGCTCGGCGGCCGCGAGCTACGGCTGGACGGTGTCGTTGCATATACCGATCCGGGCCACGGTGTTGGCGTTCGGTTCAAGGATATATCGGACGAGGATCTGAATTTTTTGGAGTCTGCACTCGACCTGGATGCTTAAGGAAGACAAATCGCGAGGATATTAAATGTTTGAACAATTTACGCTGGGTATTGAGGAAGAATTTCAGATAGTCGATCCAAAGACCCACGAGCTGCGGTCGCATGTCTCCGAGATACTCGACGAAGGACGGCTTCTTTTAGGCGAAAAGGTAAAGCCCGAGATGATCCAGTCCATGATCGAGGTCGGCACCGGCGTCTGCGCAAATATTCAAGAAGCCCGCGAGGACATCACAAAGCTCCGCTGCATCATTTCATCTCTAGCTCAGAAAAAAGGTATGGCGATCGTCGCCGCCTCGACCCATCCGTTCTCAAAATGGAGCGAGCAGCAGATCTACGACGGCGACCGGTACAAGCTCCTGATCGACGAACTGCAGATGGTCGCCCGAAGCCTGCTGATCTTCGGTGTTCACGTACACGTCGGCATTCCCGACCTCGAACGGCGTATCCAGATAATGAATGCGGCACGATACTTCCTGCCGCACGTACTTGCTCTGACGACGTCTTCGCCGTTTTGGCTTGGCCATAACACGGGCCTGAAATCGTACCGCTCGGAGGTCTTTAAGAAGTTCCCGCGAACCGAGATTCCTGATAATTTTGAGTCCTATTCGCAATTCCAGAGCTACGTCGATCTGCTCGTCAAGATGAACTGTATCCAGGACGGCTCAAAGATCTGGTGGGATGTTCGTCCGCATTACAAATTCCCGACGCTCGAATTCCGGGTTTGCGATATCCCGACGCGGGTTGACGACACTGTCGCCGTCGCGGCCCTCTTCCAGGCGATCGTTGCGAAGCTGCACAAACTGATCGATTCTAACCTCGGCTGGCGCATCTATCATCGCCGCCTCATTCTCGAGAACAAATGGCGGGCGATCCGATACGGCCTTGACGGAAAGCTCCTCGATCTCGGCAAACAAAAAGAGGTCCCCGTCAGGGACCTGATCCTCGAACTGCTTGAGTTTGTTGATGAGGTCGTCGATCCGCTCGGCTCCCGCAAGGAGATCGAGCACATCCACACGATCCTCCAACGCGGCACCTCAGCCGACGAACAGCTCCGCGTTTATGAGGAATCCGGACACGATTTCAACGCGGTCGTCGAAATGCTGATGAAAAATACGCTTGAGAACGTGCCGGGCGAGTGTTTTTAATTCAGCAGGAATACAACCGTAACGGATGAGTCCACTGAGATCGTCCCGGCCGAAAACATCCCAAGTTTTTCGGAAGCGACTGTTGACGACGTAGGAAGGCTGATGATTCTAACGTTTGAATTAGACCCCGCACTCTGCCACTGGATAGAATCACTACCGGAACCTTCCTTGATGCTTATCGCCTTTCCGATCGTCTGCCCGATGGCCCCGGCCATTGCTTGTGCCTTCTCATAGGCCGCTTTCATCGCGGCTTCCCGAGCCTTTGTTCGGAGTTCTATGGCCTGCGAGGTTTCAAAAGAAACGTTCGAGATCGAAGTCGGGTTTGTTTCAAGAATGTCGTTGAAGAGCCGGTCGAACGCGTCGAGTTTGGTCAGGCGGATCGTAACCGTGCGGGACACCTCATACCCGAGAAATTGCTTTGTCCCGATCTCGTCATCATCGTCATTGAAGATACGCTTGTTTGCGTCGCGGATCGAGATGTACTTCATCTCGACCGAGATGTTGCGCGTCCTGATGTCGGAGCCGCCAATGTCGTATTTCTTCGCGACCTTCAGCATCTTTGCGACGCCCTCGTCGCTTGCCTTCCGAGCAACCTCCAAGCTCTTGTCAAGCTTTGTGAAATCCACGGTGATCGTCGCCGAATCTGGTTCGACGGAGATCTCCGCCTTGCCCGTTACCTCGACGGTCGGCTGCTCGCGTTGAGCAAAAATGGGAGCCGCGGCCGCAAAGCACCAGAAAGCTGCAATGATAGTAAGAGACAATATCGAACGTCGCATAGTTGATCTCCCTGGTGCTGATAAAATTTTTCTAGTGCCGTTCGTGAGGCGGCCTAGGATCTGTGAACAAGCGCGAGCTTGAGGAAATTCTCAAAAAGAATGCGGCCGTCGCGGCTTTCGTTCACGTGTTCCCAACGTGTCGGATTCTTCGACCAGTCTTCAAATGACTTCTCAAGATGGAACTGTACCGAATAAATGAGTTGGCCGTCGCTCCGCTTTACCATCATCTGATTGCGGCAAAGATACGAGCTGGCAAGAAGCTTAAATCCTTCCGGAACACCATCGACCTGTACGCCGTGATTCTGCCAAACGCGCAGGATGTCGTCCTTATTCGTATATTCCTGCCAACGGCGTGAACCGCGGTCGTCATGGCCGGCAAAGATCGGGTCGGTCGGATCCACGATCTTCACGAACCTGTACTGATATTCGACGAGCCGGTCATTGCGCTTCTCGGAAAGCTCGAGGTCATCAAGCGTCTTCAATTTTGCGCCGAAAGAAACTGCGACCAGTTGATGCGCTCCGCAGATCGCAAGCACAGGGATCTTCGTCTCTTTGATGAACTCGTGAAAGGCGTCGAGATGCTCTGCGTTGTAATAATCAAAGTCGGCGTAGGTGCCGCTCATTACGATGGCATCGGGCCGGAATCGCGCGGCGGCAGCTTCGACCTCGGAAAGGTGGACAGTAAGTGTCTTCGGATTCTTTACGAGCCGGATGACGTTCTCTGCGATATTATTGACCGCCATCGCAGAGACCTTGCGCTCAAAACGAAGTTTCGTTTCGATCGAACCTTTCCAATCCTCAAATGCGAGAGGGGAGAGATCGGACGCGTAGCGTAGAAGGTCGTTTACGATAAGAACTCTTGCGTGGTCGATCCGCTTGAGGATCGGTTCGTACCGGCAAAAATCCCCGCTTGAGAAAGGTGACGCGTGGGCCGCCGTCTCAAATGCTGTTGCAACGCTATCGTGCATATTCCCCTTAACTACTGTTGCGGGCATTCCACAATGCGAAATGCACGCTGAATGCGCGAACAAACGCGCATCAGATGATTATATCATCATTTAAGATGCCGTAAATACTGACAAACGCTGCACACTTAAAGGCAGGCTCGTCCCGCTGTGCGATCCGACGCAGGGTGCAAATGACCTCATCCGCCGGATCTGCCGCGCGGTCGCATAGTTTGCAGGCAGCGCGAAGCTCTGTGTTTTCAGGAAGGACAATGCCCTCCGAATCGAAAAACGGCATCTACGAAAAACTCGGTTTACTTTTTGAAATTAAAAAGCGAAAAACGCGTGATGACTATTTTTCCCTTTGACGGGTCTTCGTGTCAAATGCCGGCATCGGTTCGCCCGCTCCGATCGCCGCGATCTCGTCGCGCATTTTTGTCACAAGCTTTTTTCGGATCAACGCGGCAGAGCGTGGCGGACGGCGTTTGGTAAGTTCAGCCGCAACGAGCAGAGTACGCTGCCAGCTCGTCTCAAGCTGGTCGGCTATCCTTGATATCTTCGAAATGTCGTACGGAATGGCGAACTCCCCGCAGCCTAGCCGTGCGAACACGCGTATGTAGCGCGCTGTCGCAAGATCGGGGCAGGCAAAGCGGCGTTTGCCGATGCGGAGTTCGATGCCGAGCAATGTGTATTGAATTTCGGGTGAACTCTCTGCTCTGCTGATATCGAGCAAGTATGCGCGTGTTCGCTGGGAACGCACCTTCGCTTCGTAGAGTTCGGGCAGCCAGTCCCCTGCAAGGTCCGTGCGGACCCGATCTAATAACGCCTCGACGGATTCACGCACTTATCGTTCTGCGCGCACCTCGGCCGCCTGCGGTGTTGTGCCTGAGAATTTGCGGATCAGGCCGTTGCTGAAGATCCCGAAGTAGAGCACCGCGATGACCGCCGCGGCGATCGCCGTCGTCAGTGCGCTCGGAACTCTCGGCGGCGTCCATTCGACCGCGCGTTCGCGGAAGAACATCACGACAAGCAAACGCAGATAGTAGTAAGCCGAGATCGCGGAACCGATGACCGCGACTACAACGAGCGTGACGAGCAGAACGTTGCCCGATTCCAGGGCCGGACGAAATACAAGGACCTTCCCGATAAAACCCGCGGTCAACGGCATTCCCAAAAGCGAAAGCATAAAGACCGACAGCGAGAACGACAGCAGCGGAGCCTTAAAGCCGATGCCATTGTAATCTTCGAAATCGGCGCGACGGTCGTTGCGTTGGCCAAGCAGAGAGACGACCGCAAATGCACCGAGATTCGTGATCGCATAAACAAAGAGATAAAAGGCAACGGCTGCGATCGCTTCGTTGCGTTCGGCCGCGGTCTTTGCAAGGCCCGCACCGACAAAGCCGACCGTCGCATAGCCTGCGTGTGCGATCGACGAATAGGCGAGCATTCGCTTGATGTTGTTCTGCAAAATGGCCGCGACGTTCCCGAAAAGGATCGTAATGATACCGAGAACAGCAAGGAGCGAGATCCACGTCTCGTGCAAAAGCCCTGCGGCTTCAGCACCTGCAACGAGCGGAAACCCGAGCACAAAAACTCGAAGGAAAGATGAGAAAGCTGCGGCCTTCGGCCCGGCGGCCATAAAGCCCGTGATCGGCGCAGGAGCACCTTCATAAACGTCCGGCGTCCAGACGTGGAACGGAGCAAGAGCGACCTTAAAACCGAATCCGACGATCATCATCGCGCTTCCGATCAGCAGCAACGCCGGGAACTTCGCCGCACCGACGCTCGCCGCAATGAGCGGGATGTTGGTCGTTCCGGTCGCGCCGTAAACGAGCGCCATGCCGTACAGCAAAAAAGCCGAGGCGAATGAGCCAAGCACGAAATATTTCAGCGCGGACTCATTCGAGCGAAGGTCGCCCTTTCGCAAGCCGGCCATTACGTATGTCGCGATAGAAGAGGTCTCGAGGCCGAGGAAGATCACGACGAGGTCGTTGCCTGCGGCCATCATCATCATCCCGAATGTCGCAAAAAGCAGAATAGCGTGGTATTCACCGACAGGAACGCCCTCGATCTCGACCCAGAGCGTCGAAGCGAGTATCGTCATCGCGGCGATCATCAGAAACACGAGGCCGAAGCTCAGCCGCAGATTGTCGTGCGCGATCATTCCGCTCCAGGCCGTGCCCGAAAATGTATCGCCCCACATCGAGACAAGCAGGACGGCGGAAACGAGAATGCCCGCCATTCCAATGGCGCCGGAAACCGCCCTTTGTTTCGGGAAAAAGCTGTCGTACAGCATTACGACGATCCCCGCGACGGCGATCACGATCTCCGGAAGGATCACGGTGACGTCCGCGTTAGGCGTTGTCAGTTGTGCTAACAAAAAGTTACTCATTATCTATTTTCGAGAGCCTTCGTATCGAGCTCCGTCTTTTCTACGGCTCCGCCGGCCGACTTCATCACGCGGGCTTCGATCGTCTTGATCGCACGGTCTGTCCTTTCAAGGAAAGGCCGCGGATAGACGCCCATCACGACCATTGCGACAAGCAGCGGGATCATTATGCCGATCTCGCGTGCATTCAGGTCGGTCAATTTCTTATTCTCGGCGTGCGTAACCTTGCCGAAGAAGACCCGCTGCACGAGCCAAAGCAGGTAAACCGCCGCAAGGATCACGCCGATGCCCGCTGCCATTGCGGCAACATAATTCCAATTCGTTGTGTCGGTAACGTTCAAGATACTCGATTTGAACATACCGACCATGATCAAAAATTCACCGACGAAGCCGTTCAGGAACGGCAGGCCGATCGACGACATCGTCGTAATGATAAAGATCGCGGCGTAATTCGGCATTACGTTCGCAAGCCCGCCGTACTCCGTGATCTCGCGTGTGTGCCTACGTTCGTACGCAAACCCTACGAGGATGAAGAGTGCGCCGGTCGATACACCGTGATTCAGCATCTGATAGACAGCACCCTGCATTCCGAGTTCGGTGAATGAGAACATCCCAAGAACGACAAACCCCATGTGGGCGACCGACGTGTAGGCTATGAGCCGCTTCCAATCGGGCTGCACCATTGCCACGAGTGCACCGTAAATGATGCCGATGACCGCGAGAATGATGAAGATCCACGCAGTCTCGCGTGCCTGGTCCGGAAAGAACGCAAAGTTAAAGCGCATCAGGCCGTACGTTCCCATCTTCAAGAGGATCGCTGCAAGTATCACGGAACCAGCGGTCGGAGCCTCGGTGTGAGCGTCAGGCAGCCATGTGTGCACCGGGAAGATCGGGACCTTGATCGCGAACGCAAGTGCGAAGGCGAAGAACAAGAGCATTCCCGCCTCCGAACCGAGGACAAGCTTACCCGACTGCATCGCCGCCAGGATCTCGACAAAATCGAACGAACCCGTACCGTGCATCGCACCGGCGTAAATGTAATAGAGCGCGATGATCGCAACCAGCATCAGCAAGCTGCCGACAGCCGTAAAGATAAAGAATTTAACGGCCGCGTAAATGCGGTTTTTGCCGCCCCAAACACCGATCAGCAGAAACATCGGGATGAGCGACGCTTCAAAGAACAGATAAAAGACGAGCAGGTCGAGCGTTACGAAAACACCGAGCATCGCCGATTCGAGCAGAAGGAGCGAGGCGTAAAACGCCGTCTTCTTTTTCTCGACCGCAGTCCAGGCACACAGAACCGAGAGCGGCATTATGAAGGTTGTCAGCAGAACGAGCCAAAAGCTCAAACCATCGACGCCGACGTGGAAATTCGTATGGATCGCACTTATCCACGGCACATTCTGCTCGAATTCGAACCCGCCGATCGCCGGTACGCCTCTCGTAAATAGAAGGAGCGAGATCGCAAAATTGAGTAGCGTAACGACAAGCGCTATCCACTTCTGGTGCGAATCCGTTTTTGTGACTGCCTGATAGACGATCGCGCCGATCGCGCCGACCGTCGGCAGCAGGATCAGGATAGTTAAAAGGTTTTGCGTTATAAGATCCATTTCTATTGCTAAGACCGCCGCCTATCCGACGAGTTTCAGGCCGTAATAAATGAAATAACCGATCACGGCGACGGCTCCTAAGAAAATGATCGCCGCATAACTGCGTACAAAGCCGACCTGTAGGCTGCGAACCGCATTTCCCGCCTCGGCCATAAAATGCCCGATGCCGTTCACGATGCCGTCGATAAACCCGACATCGAACGCCTTCCAAAGGCCTTCGCGTGAAAGGGTTGTGATCGGATCGACGATATAGCCGTTGTAAAGTTCGTCGATGCGCCACTTGTCCTGAAGTATCTTCGGCAAAGCCTTGAGCGGCTCCTTTGAGAAGACGATCCAGCCGATCCCGATACCAAACAGGGCGAGTACGACCGAGACGACCGCGAGCCAACGCTCCATTGAGATCTCGTGCGGATCGTGAGCCTCTTCGCCGTGTGCAGGTGCCGCGGCCGTTGACGGCGTCGCAGCGTGTGCATCCGAGGCCACGGTTGACAGCGTCGCAGCGTGTTCGCCGGCAGGAGCGACAGCGTGCGGCTTGCCGACCTCGACGATCACCGGAGAGAGAACCTTGTGAAATACGTTTATGTCACCCGCACCAAAAAGGGAGCTCATCGCGTACGGTATTCCGACAAGGCCGCCTATCGTTGAAAGTATCGCGAGAGCGACGAGCGGCACCGTCATCGTCCATGGCGATTCGTGCGGTTTGAAATCCGCGGGAAGTGCGTGGTGTGCGTCCTCTTCGTCATCATCGACAGCGTGTGCATCATCATGCGAATGGTCATCCGCGTGATGAGCATCTTCCTCGAGTGCGTGGTGAAAACGCTCTTCGCCGAAGAATGTCATCACCATAAGCCGCGTCATATAAACCGCGGTGAGGACTGCCGTTGCGAGGCCGATGGCCCAAAGCACATACGCCCAATTACCGAGCGGGCCGGACGCGGCAAAGGTCTTAAAGAGGATCTCGTCCTTCGAGAAGAAGCCTGCCCAGATCGGAATACCGCATATCGCAAGCCACGCCGCGCACATCGTGATGAACGTGATCGGCATATACTTGCGTAGATTCCCCATCTTCCGCATATCCTGCTCGTGATGCATTCCGGCAATTACCGATCCTGAACCGAGGAAGAGCAGTGCCTTGAAGAATGCGTGCGTCATCACGTGAAAGATCGCCGCGACGAACGCACCGACGCCGCAGGCAAGGAACATATATCCGAGCTGCGAAACGGTCGAGTATGCGAGAACTTTCTTAATGTCGTTTTGTGCAAGGCCGACGGTCGCTGCGAAGAGGGCCGTGGCACAGCCGATGATCGCGACGATGACCATCGCGGTCGGTGCGTTCTGAAAGATCGCGTTACAGCGGACGACCATATAGACGCCCGCGGTCACCATCGTCGCCGCGTGAATAAGGGCGGAAACAGGCGTCGGGCCGGCCATCGCGTCCGGGAGCCATGTAAAGAGCGGTATCTGCGCCGATTTACCCGTTGCACCGATAAAGAGCAGAACTGCCACCGACGTAATGCCGCCCGCGAAGATCGTGCCCCAGCCGAACGGCTCCTGTGCCATCGAGGCGATCACATTCAGCGAACTTGCGACATGCTGCCCGTCAACGGTCTTGTCAAAGAATGAGATCGAACCCGTTAGCGTAAAGAGAAGGAAAATGCCGATCAGCACGCCCCAATCGCCGATGCGGTTCATCACGAACGCTTTCTTTGCCGCACGTCTCGCTTCGTCAAGCTTGATGTAGTAACCGATGAGCAGATACGAGCAAAGGCCGACGCCTTCCCAACCGACGAACATCAACAGGATGTTGTCGCCGAGGATAAGCGTGAGCATCGAGAACATAAAGAGATTCAGGTACGCAAAAAAGCGGTAGAATCCCTTGTCCCCGTGCATATAACCCGCCGAGAAGAGGTGGATCAGCAGGCCGACGAAGGTGATAAAGCACGCGTAGATCCCCGAAAGCGGATCCATCGCCAGGCCGAAGTCCGCACGAAAGCTGCCGACCTGTATCCATGTCCAGATCTGATCGAATATCGGTTTGTCGGCCCAAAGAGCACCTGTCTGGCCGGTCCCGATGCCGAACGCGAGCATAAATGCCGCGATCGTCGAGATGGCGATCGTACTGCAGCCGACCACGCTCGAGAACAGCTCGTTCTTGAGGCGGCCGCCGATGAGCCAGTTCACCACGGCACCGACAAGCGGTGCAAAAATGATCAAACTTAAAAGGTTGTTCTCAATCATTCTAAAAACTCAGATCGTCGTCTTCATCGACCGTAAGATCCTGTTCAACGAACTCGTGCCAGAAATTGATCGCGAATTCACTCGCATTCCGTTCCCGGAGCAGCTTTGTTACCTCGCCGTCAGAGGTTTTCAGTTCGGGGAACCGCAACAACAACATCCCGAGGTCTCTCCAATCGGTTCCCGCCTTTGGCTTTCCTCGCCGTGCCTCGTAAGACAAGACCTTGCTGACGATCAACTCAACAGGCGTCAGTATGCTGATGTCCTCGACCGTCGTTGACTCCGGCAAGCTGTCTTCGACGCGAACATCGACAAGATGTCTGTTGCCTTCGCTTCTTACCTGGTAGATCCGGAAGCCCTTATCCTTGATCTCCCTTGTTCGGACCGCAATGCGGAATCGCTCAGCGAGATGTTCCCGAAGTTCCTCCGCCAGTTCCCTTGCCCGCGTTGAGATTATATCTACGTCCTGCGTAGCCCTCGGCTCATCAACATAGGCATTGACCGCTTGAGCACCGAACAAGATCGCATCATTCCGCCCTTGAAGAAACTCCAACACGGCCTCTTGGATCTTCGACAGCGGCAATTGCTCGTGCATCACGAACTCCCTAAATGAGACGACATCGGCATTCAGCATCAATTCTTCAAAATGCTCGCTGTATCGACGTCGATCGACTGCCGATTGCGGAAAAACGCGATAAATATTCCGAGGCCGACGGCCGCTTCCGCTGCAGCCACACTCATCACCATAAAGACGAAAAGCTGTCCGTGAACGTCAGCGTAGTATCTCGAAAACGCGACGAACGTAAGATTTACGGCATTGAGCATCAGCTCGATGCACATGAACATTCCGAGAGCGTTGCGTTTGAAGACAACGCCTACGCATCCGATCGTAAACAGAATTCCCGACAGCCCTAGATATGTTGCAAGATTCGGTTCCATAACTCCCCTTCGCCTCTATGAGGCCAACTCCTCGCTGCGGCGTTCTTCTTCGTTATCGATCACAAGTTCGAGAGCCGGCTGCGACAAACGTCGTGCAAGCACGACGGAGCCGACGATCGCCATCAGCAGCATCACGCCGACGATCTCGACCGGCAGCAGATAATCCGTGTACATCGCGCGGCCGATATCGATCGTATTGCCGACGGTCACGTTCGGGTCGATCGGCTGATTCGGAGTGCGCGAAACGGCATAGACTACGAAAAGCGTTTGCGCGAGCAGAACGATGCCGAGGCCGCCGCCAAGCGCATAAAGATACTTCAGACGCGTTGTATTCGGTTCGTCGTCAAGATTCAAGAGCAGAATGACGAAGACGACGAGCACCATTATCGCTCCGGCATAGACCAGGATCTGTACGATCGCGATGAACGGGGCCGCAAGCGTCAGATAAATGCACGCCAGCGCGATGAAGACGCCGACAAGCGAGATCGCGCTGTAGAGCGGATTCTTGTGATAGACCATCGAGATCGCACACATGACCGCAAAGCCCGCGAAAAGGAAAAATAATGCAGTTGAGACCATAGCAATAAATCGAACCGCGGGCCGCCTCACGCGAGAGGCGGCTCACGGCACCGTTCATCTATTCAAGAAGAACACAACAATGATCGTCGCGATCAGATTCAAAAGGCCGAGCGGCAGCAGGAATTTCCACCCGAAACTCATCAGCTGATCGAAACGAAAACGCGGCAGCGTCCCTCGGATCCAGATATACAGGAACAGGAAGAAACACACCTTCACGATAAAGGCGCCGATGCTTATCAATGCATACGGAACAGAGCCGACATCAAAAAGATGGCTCAAGCCGGGGACGTACCATCCGCCGAGGAAGAGCACCGTCGCCATCATCGACACCGTGAACATATTCACGTATTCCGCCATAAAGAAAAGTGCGAATTTCAGCGCTGAATACTCGGTGTGGAACCCTGCGACAAGTTCGGTTTCCGCTTCCGGCAGGTCGAACGGCACGCGGTTCGTCTCTGCGAACGCCGAGATCAAAAAGACCACGAAGCCGATGAACTGCGGAATGATGTACCACCTGAAAGGTGAGTTCATCTGCGAGTGGATGATCGTCGTCAGGTCGAGCGAACCCGCGAGCATCACGACGCCGATCACGGAAGACCCCATCGCAAGCTCGTACGAGATCATCTGCGCCGAGGAACGCAACCCGCCCATAAGCGAATACTTGCTGTTCGATGACCAGCCCGCGAGCATAATGCCGTAAACACCGACCGACGTGATCGCGAGAACGAAGAGAACACCGACGTCGATATGTGCGATCGCAAGCCGAAGAGTGTGTACGCCTTCTGCGACACCATACGGCAGGAAGCTCCAATCGATGGTAGTGATCGTCGGCCCGAACGGATAGACCGCGATCGGGAGTAACGCGCAGGTCAGTGCGATCAGCGGAGCGAGATAGTAAATGAACTTCGACGATTCGTTCGGAACGATATCTTCCTTGAAAATGAACTTAAGAAGATCGGCAAACGGCTGAAGAACGCCCCATGGCCCGACGCGATTCGGGCCGACGCGGCCCTGGATCCAGCCAAGCACCTTTCTTTCGCCGAGCACCGTGTACGCCACGATCATCAGCACGCCCTGAAATGCCAAAAGTACGCCGATCAGGACGACGATATACGGAAATAGCAGCTTTAAAGTCTCTTCCATTTTCCCTTAATTTTTCGGAATGCTCCTGTCGCTTGCGCTGACACCGGCGGCCTCCGCGATGCCTTCTTCCTTCGGCGATCCGTCCAAATTGAGTTGAACAAGCGGGGCGACCATCAGATTCGCCGGCTTCGGATTGCCATGATTTAGAAGGTGGAATTGCGGCGTCTTTGACGTCATCGTCGTAAGCCTGTGGAGCTTGTGCCCGATGCGTGGCGTTTCGGTGATCTTCTCACCCGGCTGCATCGCATCGACGACCTTACGAAGGCCATCGAGGTCAACGGGATTCGCATTCGTCGGGTATTTCGCCTGGACCGGCGTTCTTTCGTCGCGGATCGCCGGATAGGTTAGCCCTTCATAGACGGCAACGGATTTCGCGATCTGTCTGAAGATCGCCGACGAAGCACGTTCCTGCAAAATATCCGTACCCATTTCGCGTGCGATCTGAGCGGTGATCAGCCAGTCGGCACGTGATTGATCGACAGGTTCGATCGCCTTTCGGACACGCTGCGGATTACCGGCGTTATTCGTGAAAGTGCCGTCAACCTCGGCAAAGCTCGCCGCGGGCAGAACAACATCCGCCTTTTGTGCGGTCTCGGTCATGAAGAGTTCCTGCACGGCCACAAACCCGACGCCATCAAGAGCCCCAGCGTCTTGCAAACTTCCCGCGACCAACGCGGCCTTCGCTCCCTTGAGAGCGTCCGCAACAGACTTGCGTTGAGAAAGAATGTCGTTCGCACCGACAGAGTTGTTATATCGGGCGAGCGGATGGAGCAGAACGCGGCGGCCTTCGCCCGAAAGCTTTGCCGCACCTGCCGCGAGTGCTTTTTGTGCCTCGGCCGAGATACCTTCGCCGAACATCAGAGCAACATCGCCGGATGCCGATGAGATCGCCTCGATCGCACGCCGGACCTCGCCGGCATCGACCGCCATCTTCTGTGCGGCCGCATCGATCGAGCCGCCGTCAAGCAGTGCAAGTACGAACGCATCCGCGGTGCCCGGTGCGGTATGGACAAAATGAGTTGCACGCCGCGAAAGATTGGTCGGCGTATCGTTCACGCAGATGAAAGCCGCTCCGTCGTTGCGCACGGCCTGGCGAACCTGCTTTGCCGTAAACGTTTGTTCTTCTTCCGGTTCGCCGCCTATCTGAACGATCGCACGGGCCTTTCGGATCTCCGCGTGCGTAGCAAGCTCGACGCTCAGATTCTCAAAGATCGGCCGCAGATCGAAAGGATCGCTCACCGCAACTCGATCTGATTTCGCGACATTCGCCGCAAACTCCTTCAACGCGAATATCGATTCATTCGTAAGTCTCGGGCTTGCGATGACGGCCGCGTCCGAGCCTGCGTCGGCAAGTCCTTTGGCGGCAAATTTGATCGCCTCATCCCAAGTCGCGGGAATGAACTTTCCGCCTTTTGTATAACGGATGAGCGGCGTCTTTATACGGTCTTCGTGGTTGATGAATCCGTGGGCGTAACGCGCCTTTACGTCGAGGAATTCACCATTCAAACCATCGACATACCGGTCGCGGGCAACTACGCGATGAACCTTGCCGCCGCGTGCACCGATCGAGATCTGCATCCCATCGGAGCCGTAAACATCGGTCGAAATTATCTGTTCGAGTTCCCACGGCCGCGTCTCGTGTCGGTACACTGCATCGAGCAGCGTTCCGGTCGGGCAGACCTCGACGCAGTTGCCGCACTGCGAGCAATTCAGCCAACCCCCGTAGGTTCCAATGACGGTCTGCACGCCGCGGTTCGCCGCCTCGATCGCGTCCTCGCCCATCCATTCGTCGCAGACGCGCGTGCAGCGTTTGCAAAGGATGCAGCGCTGAGGGTCGTTCGCGATCACGGGCGAGAGGTATTTCTCGGGCGCGACGTTCTTGTTCTCGAAGAAACGCTCTTCGACATCGCCCCAGTCGAAGATCACCTCCTGCAGTTCACATTCACCGCCGCGGTCGCATTGCGGACAATCGAGCGGGTGATTCGCAAGCAGGAATTCGCCCATCGCACGTTGAGCCTTTTCGACCTCTTCGCTGACAGTCGTTACGACCATGCCGTCCGTACAGGTGATCGTGCACGAGGTCTGGAGCTTCGGCATCTTCTCGATGCGCACCAGGCACATTCGGCACGAGGACTGCAGTGCAAGGTCCTTGTAATAGCAAAAAGAAGGTATCCCGACGCCGTTCTCGCGGCATACGTCAATTAGGCGAGCACCTTTTTCGGTGTCAACTTCCTGCCCGTTTATTGTTATCTTTATCGGTTCTGCCATTAAACTTTTCGCGAATACCGCGTCTCGGTCGCAATTGCCTCTTCGCCCTCGGGCGTAATGTTGTATGCCGTGATCACGATATTGTCGTTATCCGTTTGCTCGATCTCGGTCCGCCAGCCCCAGCGCGGGTTGCCTTCACCGGCGAAATAGCTGCCGAGCACATTGAATCGGTCGCCCGGTTCGCCCTCAGAAAATAAGATCCCCGTGGACATATGAAAACTGTCTATCCACGCCATCTGAAATTTCTGCGTCAAAAGATCGAAGCCGTAGATCGCAAAGCCCGTGAAGGGTTTCGAATCAAGGCTGCCCGAATATTCGTGCAGCACGAACCGTCCGTCGAGGATCGGCCGTATCGTCCCCGTCATCGGTGACTCATCGGCAACGACACCGGGCTCGAACCACGTCTTTGTCATGCCCGTCCAATCGCCCGTGATGGCGTTAAGGCGCGAATGCGGCCCGCTTTCTTTTGATTCGGCAAATTTCATTTATTCTTTAGCCTTCGTCTTCTTGGCCGGCTTCGTTTCAGCCGCGGGAGGCTGAACAACCGCTCCCTTGTGCTTCGGCCTCGTTTTGCCAAAGCTTCCGGCAAAGATCTTGCCGCGTCGTGTCCTCTTATCACCCTTTCCCATGTATCAATTACCTCTTTTGATCTAAATTAAGTTAGTTTTCATCCAGGTCGCGAACCCCTGCAAATCCGCGATCGAAAAAGTTCCTCGCCCTTACCATTGCGATCGGCATAGCCGTCAGGTGGTTGAGGCTCGAGTCCTTGATCACCGACCGACGCATCGTGTCGCGCCCGACGCCGCGGTTCCGCATCGTGCGGAACGCGTTCTTTGAATTTTCGTCCGTGACGATCGCGTCACCTTCGAGGTAGATCATCAACATCCTCGAGCGAGGTGACCAATCGAAACAGTTGTTGTCGCGAAGCAGCCTTATCGCCGGGTCTTTAGCGTCGGCCGATTCTGCAACGCGTTTGAATCTTGGCGTCGTGACATTAAACAGATTGTTCTTTGACCGCATCAAAACTGCCGTAACGCCAATTCGCTTAATAATGTCCTCATCCTTGGTCTTGCCGCCGTAAGAGTTGTTGATCGCGAACGCCATCGAAGGTTTGAAGTAATCCGTGATCTTCACTCCCTTCACTTTATGCAGGCTATAGACCATATACCCGACCAAATACGTCCGTATGATGAACCCCGCCTGATCGGTCGGCTGAGCGATCATCCACTTGAGCGTTGCCCCCGAGAGATCGTAAGGCCCTGACGCGGGAGCCGATGCCGTCACAGCGTAGGCCGGGTCGTTCGATCGCTCGAGTTCCCGTGTTTGTGCCATCGCTACGCCGCCTCCTTCGGAGTAACCGGTAATATACAGGTTCGTACCGATCTCAAGCCGGTTCTTGCGGGCTACGGCACGCGCTGGCTTGATCAGATCGACTCCGGCGCGGGCGTTCGTCACATTGGCCGGGTACGGATGGCCGCCGCTGTGGTCACCCTGGCCGATATAATCCGGCATCGCGATGGCGTAACCGCCCGAGGCGAAAGCGAGCATTGCGAGCTCTCCCTCACTGCCTTTGGTCTTAGCGGTTGTGCGCGACGGTACGCTCCCGTTATAGGCCATCGTTCCATGATTAAAAACTATTAGGCCGTTCGGAGCTCCCCCTTCGGGGACCACGACTAACCCCGAAAGCACCGCTTTCCGACCGTTGGCATCCACTGAACGGTACGTGACCTTGTACAAATTCAAAGATCCGCGAAGGCGTTCCGGTGCCGAAGCCCCGAAAACCTCATCCATTCGCCGATTGATCTGGGCCTCCGAAATGGTCGCCACGCGTTGCGAAGCGACCAAACCATTGCCTTGGGCCGCCGCCGAAGCAGCGAACCCAAGGATAAGAATCAAACCAGCTATTATTCCGCGCATAGCGGAAGTTTTAATAGACATTCTTGTTACCAGTCCCTAGCTAATAAATCACCTCGGCTGCGGACCAACATTGATCCTGATCGAACGGATCCGCCCATACCACCAGTCGCCCGGCAGTGGAGCCCAGTCCGAAGTCACAAGATAAGAGCGTCCACGGTAATTCGTTTGCGAATAGACCATAATTGGACGTCCCTGCGGTACTCGTATCGAGCGTATATGGTGCGGTCTGCCGTCCCAATCTTTCAGCTGCGGCCAGTCTTTGACCAATGCCATGGCCGGGCCGTTGAAATTCCTTTGAGCGTAGATCACCGGATCACCCACGGGTGTCGGCGCCGTCGGCCGTTCAACGCGGATCGATCTTACCCGTCCGTTCCACCAAGCGCCCGGCAGCCACGAGATACTTTTCGTGATCGTGGCTTGTGTACCACGGTAATTCCGCTCGCTGTAGAGCGTTAGCTTCCAGCCCGCAGGTACACGGATCGATCGGATCCGATGCGGTTGCCCTTCCCAATCTACTCGGCCCGGATAACCGTTCTCGATCGCTTCGGCCGGCCCCTGATAATTTGCCTGAGCATATATAACAGGAAAATCACCCGGCGTGGGCAATAGGGGTGGCGTAGGCGGCGTGTAAACTCGTTCGATCCGGAACGACCGAATGTCGTTTATCCATGGTGACCCGGTCGGCAAGCTCCAGTCTTCCGTAACCGAGGATTGTGTACCACCGCCAAAATTCCGTTCTCGATAAACCGTTAATTTATAGCCCTTGGCGACCCTGAATGACCTGATCCGACGGCCGAAGGTTCCCGCATCCGCAACGCTGCTCGAAAAGGTCCTGCTTTCGCCGGTAAAGTTGAAGCCGGTGTAGGCGGTAACCTGGCCTTGGGCAACGCCCGCAGCCAAACCTCCCACTAACGAGAGCATTAAAACAACAACAAAGCGCTTAACTGATGTCATAATTTTACGTCCTCCTCCTCTTCCTGTCACAAGGACAGTCTCCTGTGCGAACCTCGGACACATGTCAGAAGTTTTATTTTCGGTCCGCGCCCGCACGACCCGCTAAACCACTTTATAAAGACCCTCTGGAACTCCTTGACCGCACCGGCCGCTCTCTTTTGACTCAGCAAGCTTCATCTAATTCTGTAGCCGCGTCGGTTTTCCTTATCCCTCCTTCCCATGTTTATGTCTGTTCCGTTAACAGTTTGACCAAATAATCCTGTATCTCAGAATTCGCTGCGAGGCGGCTGTGTCCCTCGCAAAAAAACTTTGTCGAAACCGGCTTGATGTTCAGCTGTCCGCTTCCCGTGAACGAGGCGGTTGAGACAACGCCGTCGCCCGGCGAATATATCGCCGCTCTTAACGCATTTACGTCAGCCGATCTACCATCCTTTTTCTTCTTGTCCGGAGCCGAAAAAAGCGTTAACCAGTCGCCGTTCTTCGATCTTCGGTTAAGAGCAGCACCGCTGACCGTCTGCTTGCATTCGGAACCGACAAGGGCGAATTCGACGCTCGGTTTCGTGTTCGATACGGCACTCAGGGCCTCGTGAAAACGCTTTGCACGGTTGAGCATCGTCGCAAAGAAGATCGGTGCGGCTTTGCGTTCCGCCGCTGTGAACGTCTTATCGAACTTACGGTCTTCGATCGGATCCCAGCTGTACTTGTTCCACACTTTTGGGTCGTAAAGATCGACGCTGATCTCCTGCAGGTCCGGATCCATCAGCTTGAAAGTTCCCGGGGCCGGGAGCAGTTCGTACGCCGCCGGCATCGTAAAAACATCAAAACGCGAGATGTTGCGGACGAACGGGAGATTGATCGCGAACGGTCCGAAGGTCTCGCCGTTGATAAAACTCTCGAGCGTCAGCGGCGAACCTTCATTCGGCGTTCCGAGAAGCACGATCTTCCCAAAAAGTTTGTCGCCAGCCCACGTAGGCACCATCTTTCGGCCCGCAGGCGGCAGGTCGGCGTTGCCGTACATCGCGGCATAACGAGCGATAAGGCCGCCCATCGAGTGAGCAACTATATCGAACTTAAGGTCTGGCTTTTTGAGCTTCTTCTTGACGCTTTCGACGCGGTCAACAAGCAGCTTTGCGTTATGCACGTTGTCAAGACGCCAGTCGTATGGAAAAACGAAGATCGACGATTTCGCCGCATCCGCACCGGGAGTGTCCCACGTCTCTTCGTGATATCCCTCCTTGACCAGCGCATCGATCAGGCCCTGATAAAAATCGGCTCGCGGCAGCAGGCCGATCTTGACCGATCGCACGATATCGCCCGCAACGAGGTCGTCGCGTGACTTAAGCGGATCAGCGGTGACGGGGAGGCGAATGTCGTCAACTTTCGACCTCGCAATGCTCAGCCAAACGGTCTCGTCCGTCTTGCTGTTTACAAGCTCGGAACCCGTGATTCCCGGAATGATGATGACGGGGTTGCGATCTTGTGCGAACGCGACGGTGCCCGCCGCCGTCATAAGCAGCAGAAGCACCGCAAGCCGTGCACATTGATCGTAAAAGAACCGCATCATCTCACCAGGCCGTTAAGCGTTTACCGTAAGTTCCTTTCCCTCCGCCGGCACTCTCCGCCAAAGCCACTTCTTAAAATCTTCGGGGAAACGCTGGATCGCCGACTGTATCGGCCACGCAGCCGCGTCAGCAAGCGGGCAGTGCGAACGGCCTTCCATGTTGTCGCAAAGATCGAGCAGAACCTGCGCATCTTCCGGACGCCCGCCGCCGGCAGCGATACGGTTAAAGATCTTGAGCAGCCAATCCGTTCCCTCGCGGCACGGAGTGCACCAGCCGCAGGATTCGTGCTTGTAGAATTCAGTGAGATTCCGCGTCGATTCCACAACATCGACCGTCTCATCCATCACCATGAACCCGCCGGAGCCGACCATCGAACCTGCCGCGACAAGGCCTTCGTAATCAAGCGTTACGTTCTTGCCGAGGATCTGGCTGGTGTTCATTATATAAACGGACGAGCCGCCCGGGATCACGGCCTTAAGCTTCTTATCGCTTCGAAGCATCCCGCCGCAGTCCTCCATAATGAACTTCTCCATATCGGAGTATCCGAGCGGAAGCTCATAGACGCCGGGCTTTTTGACGTGTCCGCTGACCGACCAAAGTTTCGTGCCGCCGGACTTTTCCGTCCCGAGGTCACGCCACGCTTCGGCACCAAGCTCAATGATCTCGGGCACTGCCGTCAGTGTTTCGACGTTGTTGACGACCGTCGGGCAGGCGTAGAGCCCTTCGAGCGCAGGGAAAGGCGGCTTCATACGCGGATGTCCGCGAAAACCTTCGAGCGAACTCAAAAGAGAGGTCTCTTCGCCGCATATATACGCACCGGCTCCCGTGTGCGTAAAGATGTCCATATCAAAGCCTGACCCAAGGATATTGCGGCCCAAAAGGCCTGCATCGCGGGCCTCCGCAAGCGCGATATCCATTATGTCGATCAGATATCGGTATTCGCCGCGGAAATAGATGTAACCGGTCGCCGCACCAAGCGCCCAACCGGCGATGATCATCCCTTCGATCAAGGCGTGCGGGTCGCGTTCGAGCAGGTAGCGGTCCTTGAACGTACCGGGTTCGGATTCGTCCGCGTTGCAAACGAGGTACTTCGGCTTCGGCGAATCCTTCGGCACGAAAGACCATTTCATACCGGTCGGGAAGCCCGCACCGCCGCGGCCGCGCAACGCAGACGTTTTGACAGCCTCAATAATATCCGCCGGCGCCATTCCAAGAGCCTTTTTCAGGCTCGTGTAGCCGCCCATATCGCGATACACCTTCAGCGTGTGGCCGTCTTTTGCAAGCACTTGCCTCAACTGCAACGGTTCGCAGCCTATTGCTTTGATTTCCATCTCTTAATAACTTCGCCCTAACTCTGCATCTCGCGAGTCCGCGACCGCGTCTCCAGCCTCATGTTGATGAGGGCTACCGCTACTCCGATCGGCCTAAGGACTGGTCTTCACCTACAAAAGTTTCCGAAACTCTTCGACTGTTAAACCAGCGTCCCGAACTATACCGCCCATTGTTAGAGCGTTGACAGGATTATGCCTCGGAATTGTTATGATCCTTTCACCGTTCGTCATAACAATGTGGCCGCCTTGTCGCGCTATCCAAAAGCCGGCCTTCTCCAATGCTTTACCGCTTTTAAGTGATTGACGCCCGGGATCGGCGGCATTAAGCCGCTACCTCCACTTCTCTCACTTCTGCATCGAGCAAATTCATGTCGACGACTTCTAGATATTCGGCAATTGCAATACGAATATTTTCTAAAGCTTCCTGTTCGGTCTCACCCTGCGACCAGCAACCGGGTAAAGCCGGACATGAAACGCTGTAGCCTTCCTCTGTGTGACGCAATGCAACCTTGTAATTCATAGTCTATTCACACTCCGCCAGGATCTTATCGACCTTCTCTTTCGTCAGGTTCTCGTGATAATCGAATCCGATCTGCATCATCGGCGCGGTGCCGCAGCTTCCCAGGCACTCGACGAGCGAAACGGTGAATTTCCCGTCGGGCGTCGTCTCGCCGGGCTTGATGCCGAGCTTTGAGCAGATGTGTTCGGTGATGTCCGGCTCGCCCATTATCTTGCACGACAGCGTCTTGCAGATCTGTATGTGATGGCGGCCAACGCGATGCATATTGAACATCGTGTAGAAGGTCGCCGTCTCCCAAACGTCCGTTACCGCGAGGTTCAAGAATTTCGCGAGGAAATTCACGCCCGGATTATCTATGTATCCGCGCTCTCTCTGTATCACGAAAAGGAGCGGGATCAATGCCGAACGGCTCCTGTCAGGCGGGTACTTCTCAAGATGCGAACGGATCTCCTCCATCACCTCCGGTGAGAATTCCGCGACCTCGTCCGTTACGACGACCTGGTCCGTATAACTTGCGGGTGTAGCTGATGCCATATTCCTAGTTTGCTTCGCCCTCCAACAACACAATGCGCGCCGCCTCAATGCCGACTTTTCGTAATTCCTTCCTCAGCGGTCGATCTCCCCGAGAACGATATCAAGGCTTCCGATAACGGCGACGACGTCGGCGACCATTTCGCCCTTGACCATGTCGGGCAATGCCGAAAGGTTCACGAAACTCGGCCCGCGGAAATGCACGCGTTCGGGTTTCGGGCCGCCATTCGATTTCATATAAACGCCGAGTTCGCCCTTTGAGGCTTCGATCGAGTGATAAACCTCACCCTTCGGGACGTTGAAGCCTTCGGCAACGATCAGGAAGTGGTGAATGAGCGAATCCATATGCTTGCGCATATCGTCGCGGTCAGGCAGCACGACCTTCGGTGCATTCGCTTTGATCGGGCCGGGTTTAAGCCTCTCCAGTGCCTGACGCACGATCTTTGCCGATTCGTGACATTCGCGGATGCGGACCATGTACCGAGCCCAGACATCGCAATCGTGTTCGACCGGTACTTCAAAATCGTATGTCTCGTAGCCCGAATACGGGTTGTCGCGTCTTAGGTCGAGGTCAACGCCGCTGCCGCGCAGGCACGGGCCGGTCAATCCCCAGCTGATCGCGTCTTCGCGCGAGATGATCCCGATCCCCTGTGTACGGCTGTGCCAGATCGTGTTCCCGGTCAGAAGCGTGTCGAAGGTGTTCATCGCTTCCGGAAAATCATCGAGAAACTGCTTACAGCGCTCGGCAAAGCCTGCAGGAAGGTCCATCATCAGGCCGCCGATACGGAAATAGCTTGGCGTCATACGCCCGCCCGACGCGGCTTCGATAAGGTTCAGGATCTTTTCACGCTGGCGGAAGCAGAAGAAGAACGGCGACATCGCCCCGAGGTCGAGGCCGTGCGTGCCGAGCCATACCATGTGGGACGCGATACGCTGCAATTCGCAAAACAGAACGCGGATGACCTGCGCGCGTTCCGGTATCTCAAGATCGAGAAGCTTTTCGGCGGCCATCACATACGCCAGGTTGTTGCCGAGCGGATTCAGGTAATCCATTCGGTCCGTGATGACTATGCCCTGTTGATACTTCTTGTATTCAAAGAGCTTCTCCATTCCGGTGTGCAGATAGCCGATGTCGGGGATGGCCTTGAGCACAAGCTCGCCATCCAGACGAAGATCGAGCCTAAGCACGCCGTGCGTGGACGGATGCTGCGGCCCCATCGAGAGCGTCATCTCGGACTCGAGAGCGTTATCCAGCACATTCTCCCCGATACGGGACTCTTCGGCGACGGTTTGCATAGTTAATTCAGGCTATAGGGCTCGTATCCACGCAGCGGGTAATCTTTTCGCAAGGCAAATCCGTCAAAATCCGACGGGAGCAGGATGCGTCTCAGATCCGGGTGGCCATCAAAGATGATCCCGAAAAAGTCGTAGGTCTCGCGTTCGTGCCAGTTTGCTGTCTTCCACACGGACGTAACGGTCGCCACGTGCGGATCGTCCTCCGAAAGACGAACCTTCAAGCGAAGCCGATTGTGATGCGTTGTCGAGAAAAGGTGGTAGTTGACCGCGAATCTCGGTTCTTCTTCCGGCCCGAGATCGCCTCCGCAAAGGTCGGCAAGCATATCGAACTGATGCTCATCGCGTAGGAAGACGCACGCGTCAACGATATGCTCCTTCGGCACGAAAACGGTCACCTCGCCGTGGCCCTCGACCACGTCGGTCACCCAATCTCCGTTCTTTTCTCTTAGTTTTTCAACGAAAGCGTGAAGCCGTTCTGTCATAGATCACTTCCAGGCACAAATGCGTGCTCGGTCATTCTGCCAACAGGCACCATCCCGCGTCATTTCACCGAGCGACGAGTGGGCGTGCGTGGCGTTTCTTGTGCCATTCCAATATCCGAGAGCGGTGCCTTGATCGATCAGGACCTGTGCAAAGTACGCTCCTTTTTTACGCAGCTCGGTTATCTGGAACGAACCCGTGCCGTCGTTGTACATATCGATGTCACACTTGCCGGAAATATACGTCTTGCCGTCAATTACGAGCATGCATTTACCCGGCTTTGCGAATACCGTATTGCCCGCGAACAGGCCGGCAACGCCAAGCACGACGAACAAAAAGATCGCTCTTTTCATAAACTAATTCGATTTACGACGTTCATGCCGCGACGGCACCGAATAGGGCCGCGAGGCTTCGCCTTTTCGAACTTCGTCCTGCATTTCGCGTTCAAGTGCCGTAGCCTCCGTAACCGGCAGTGTGCCAGGGACCATCGACTTCCTTGCTTCCGGTTCAAAGGCATCGCGGCGATCTTTCACCGAATCCTTCATTATCTTGTCCTGGAGCATCGTGATCGCATGAACGAGCATTTCCGGCCGCGGCGGACATCCCGGCACATAGACATCAACGGGCACGACCTTATCGACGCCCTGGACGATCGCGTAATTATCAAAAACGCCGCCCGATGTCGCACAAGCTCCCATCGAGATGACCCATTTCGGCTCGGGCATCTGATCGTAAATTCGTCGCAGGACCGGTGCCATCTTTCGCGAAACACGGCCGGAGACGATCATCACATCGGCCTGCCTCGGGCTTGCACGAAATGTCTCCGCGCCGAAGCGCGAAAGGTCGTTGCGTGCCGAAACGGTATTCATCATCTCGATCGCGCAGCAAGCCAGGCCGAATGTCGCCGGCCAAAGGCTCGATTTGCGGGCCCAGTTGACCACGGCATCGAGCTTTACGGTAACTACGTCCGGCAGCGAATCAAATATTGTATTCTCAAGACCCATAAAACCTTATCAGGCAGCGATCTTCGCCTGTTCGGACCGTAAATTCTCCCTTCGCGCACGGGCCATGCGTTTTGCTTCCTCACGCGCTTCGACCCGCGACTGAACGCCCCATTCGAACACGCCCTTCTTCCAAACGTAGATGTACCCGACGATCAAGGTCGCGATGAACGCCAGGATCTCGAGCAGCGCCACGATGCCGAAGATCGCAGGCTCCTTCAGAAGGCTCTTAAAGGCGACCGCGAACGGGACGATGAACAGGACTTCGATATCGAACAGAAGGAAGATGACGGCGACCGTATAGAACTTAACGGAGAACCGCTCGCGGGCAGTACCGACAGGGTCTTTTCCGCATTCATACGGGCTAAGCTTTACAGACGTACGCTTTCGCGGCCCGATAAGCTGCGTCACCAGGATCTGGCTGACGCCAAAACCCGCGGCAACGAGAAACATTATTCCAAGCGGAACGTAGTCGAAAAAACTGAATTCGGACATAAATGATCCTTCAGACCCATTTAGCCCAATTCGAGCAAGGCGCTGTTAAGAAAAGCGCGTTCTAAATGCGGGAAAATTGGGCGTTAAAGCACCCTTAAATCGTAAGTTAACCCCTTGGGAGTGTCAAGGCAGTGAGTTCGACGCGGTTCCGTATAATAAACGTTGACCGAGCAAAACGCGGTATGTTACTTTTGATGTTGGCGAAGGTCGTCTTTTTCGCCCGTTCTACCCGCATTTTTACGTGATCTTCACCCACTTTTCCCGTGATCTCTGGATACAATACCGACGTTGAACATAATGGTGTGGTCTATCACATTCAGACGGAGGACAAAGGCCTCTCGTCGCAGCTGATCGTGTCCCTTGTTTACGATCGCGGCACCATTCTGGCGAGCAAACGCACGCCGTACAACGACCTTAACGCAGATTCGCTCGATGAAGAGGCACTGATCGAACGGCTTTCCCGTCAGCATAAGCTGATCTGTGCTGCCGTTCGCGCCGGACGTATCGCTGACCTTCAGCAAATGACCGGAAAAGCACGTGCCGCAAAGGCCGAGGCCGCTGCCGAGCAAAAGGCTGAACTACCGGTCGTCGAAGTTCGGGAGACACTGGAAGAAAGTTTGGCCGCCTCGGTCCAACCCGCTGCTCCGATCGAAACACAACGCGTCATCACCGTTTCAACACCCGAAGCCCCGCCGATCGAGGTCCCGGATACCGCACCGCCGGCGACCAACGTCGAGCTGGACGACGATTTCTTCGACCTGCCGGTCTTCGAGGACGCTGTGATGATAATCGACGAACTCCAGCTTCTTCCTGAGGAGGCTGTCGAGGTCATGAGCGAGCTTTCCGGGACCGAGCGTCCGCGAAACGACAAGCTTTCTGTCGATATACTCGGCGAAACGAAGTTCAAGGGCGGCGACCGCCTTTCCCTCAACATCCTCGTTTGCCGCGGCACTGAGCGACGCATCGTAAAAGACGCGCAGATAATGGTAAAAGTGCTCGGATCGGCATTCCGGCCCGTGATCTTCCACGCCCATTCCGACGCGAACGGCCTCGCGAAAGTTCATCTGCAGATACCGCATTTCCAGGCCGGCCGGGCCGCAATGCTCGTAAAGGTCATCGCCGATGGCGAAGAGCTTGAGTCGCGCCGCCTCGTCACGCCGGGCTAAAATTCGCTTACCATTCTCAACTCGAATATAATTGAAGGCGTGGTGGAGATCACGCTAAACGGCTCGCCTAGAAGCGTCGAACCTTCGACAAGCATACACACGCTTGTCGAAAGCCTTTCAATGCCCGAGAGACGCCTTGCTGTCGAATTGAACGGCACCGTAGTGCGAAAGGCCGACTGGCCCGAAACCCTCCTAAAACCTGACGACCGCGTCGAGATCGTACACTTCGTCGGCGGCGGCTAACCTGTCCGGCCACGCAGTTCCGACCTGTGCTATCATTACCTCTGTATGGCCGTAACGATCGGTACTTTACCCAAGCCTGTACGACGCGATAAACACGGCGTTATCCGCGTCGGCGATACGCGCATTTCGCTCGACGCCGTGGTCCACGCTTTCAACGAAGGCATGGACGCCGCCGAGATCCAATACAATTACGATACGCTTACACTCGCCGACATCTACGCCGCGATCGGATACTACCTCCATAACAAAACCCGCATCGACACATATCTCGCGGATCGAAAAGCGGGATACGAAAAATTGCGTTCCGAAGGCAACGCCGCCAATCCGACTCGTATGACTCGCTCGATCTTGCTCGACCGCAAGAAGCGGAACCGGTCAGGATCATCACCTAAATGAAATTCTTGGCCGACGAGGACCTTCGCCGGGCTATCTTTGACGGCGTCCGCCGGAAACTCCCCAATCTCGATTTCATTCGCGTTCAGGACGCGGGACTCCGATCGCTTCGCGACGAGATCATTCTTCAGCATGCCGCGACCGCAGGGCGGATCGTTCTCTCGCAAGACGTCAGCACGATGAAGGTTCACGCCGAACGCCGCATACTTACCGGCAAACCGATGGCGGGGATCGTGCTCATCCCCGATCATTTACCCGTCGGCCGCGCAATTGACGACATCGTATTGATCGCCACCGTCAGCCGCGAAGACGAGTGGGCCTGACGGATCCAATACCTTCCTTTGTGATCACACGGCCGCAAGCCCGGCCGCATTGCGTTCCGTACCTCTTTGCGTAAGAATCGATAGTTAAGATGTCGGATCTACTTACTATCGCAAATACTACCTTCGGGTCGCGGCTCATCATCGGCACGGGAAAGTATCGTACGAACGACGAGATGAAGGCCGCGCACCTGGCTTCCGGTTCCGAGATGGTCACGGTCGCCGTGAACCGCGTGCCGTTGGACCGCTCGAGTGAATCGTTCCTCGATCATCTCGACCCGAAGATGCGCATCCTGCCGAATACCGCCGGATGTTACGACGCTGATCACGCCATACGCACCGCGCGGCTCGCACGCGAAGCTCTCGAGACGGATTGGCTGAAACTCGAGGTCATCGGCGACCCCGTTACGCTTTTTCCGGATAACGAGCAAACACTCGCCGCCGCGAAAGTCCTTGCAAAAGAAGGGTTTATCTTGCTTCCCTACATCACCGACGATCTCATAATGGCGAAGAAGATGCTCGATGCCGGCTGTGCGGCCATTATGCCGCTCGCCGCGCCGATCGGGTCGGGAATGGGCGTGCAGAATCCGGCGAATCTACGAATAATGCGCGAGCAGCTCCCGGATGCGACGATCATCGTCGATGCGGGGGTTGGCGTGCCGTCGGATGCCGCGATCGCAATGGAACTCGGTGCCGACGCGATCTTGATGAATACGGCGATCGCCGAATCACCCGAACCGGCAGGGATGGCGACGGCAATGAAACTTGGCGTCGAAGCCGGACGCCTCGCATATCTCGCGGGCCGTATGCCAAAACGCCTTTACGCGTCGGCATCGAGCCCGATCCAGGGCGCGATAAAATAAAGCCGAGTGGACGTGTCAAGTGTATGCAGATAAAGGTGTTATTCTTCGGGGCGACCGCCGACATTGCCGGCAAACGCTCTGAGGAATTGCAAATTAAAGAAGGTGCGACCGCCAAAACCGTTCTGGCGGAGCTCTTCTCCCGCTTTCCGCCGCTTGCCGCCCAAAAGCTCCATATCTCGATAGATCAGGAATACGCTCGCGAAGATTCGATCGTCAAAAACGGCAGCGAGGTCGCTGTATTCACGGCAGTTTCGGGCGGGTAAAGATAAAGAAGAAAGGCCATGACCGGCAAACAGTTCTATGATTGGCAGACCGCAGGCGGCACGGACGACGTGATGCGGTTCGTGAACGCTCTCGAATCGGCGGACATCGTCTGGTGTGCGATCGGCGGCGTGGCCGTCAACCATTGGGCCGCCGAACCGATGGTCACGCAAGACCTCGATTTCGTCGTTGCTGCAGAATCGGTCGATCACGCAGAAAAGGTCCTGAACGAGGCGGGATTCAGATCTGAGCGGTTCGAATGGTCGATCAATTTCAAAGGCAGGTCGAAGGTTAGCCTACAACTAACGACGGAAGATTCGTATCGCGATTTCGCCTCGCGGGGCGTCCCGGCAGACGTGCACGGGATACTCCTTCGAGTTGCGACTCTTGAGGACACTCTCACGGGAAAGATCCGTGCGTGGAGCGATGCGACCCGCCGGCAAAGCAAACGTTCCAAAGACCTTACCGACATCATCCGCCTCGTAGAATCTCATCCGCAGCTTTGGGACAAGCTGCCGCCGGAACTAAAACAGCAAGTGGATCGTCCGCAAGATAAATAATGGCGACCGTCGGTATGGACTTTTGCGAAGTCACGACCGGGCCGATCGACATCAACTCGGTCGCGCGTCGCGTTGTGCCGCCTGAATGCGGTGCGACCGTCACGCTCGATGGCTACGCACGCCGATTCACAAAAGTAAAAGCTACGGGCGAGATCCGCGAGACGCTATATCTAGAATACGAAGCGTACGAAGAAATGGCGCTCAAAGAGATGCGCAAGCTGATCGATGCCGCACATTCGAAATTTGAAATATCAAATATTGGGATCGTGCACCGAACCGGAAAGCTTGAGATCGGCGAGACGAGCGTCGTCATTTCGGTCGCCGCACCTCACCGCAAAGACGCGTTCGCAGCGTGCGAATGGCTGATAAAGGAACTCAAACAAACCGTCCCGATCTGGAAGAAAGAAGTTTACGCCGATGGCGAAGCCTGGTCCGAGGGCGAAGCGGCCTCCTGATAGCTATCGAACAACCTCGAAACTCACGGCTTGCGAACCGGAGAAGACGAAGTCGCCGGCGTCGAGTATTTTTTCGCTGATAACCGACGCGGTCGTTGCTTTTACGCCGCCGGCAGAACGGCCGTTATTCAGCGTCGCGATCATCGACGGCGGAAGGTCCGACATCTCGCTCGCGCCGACTATCGCCCCGGCAGATTCCCGCGAGAATACGGCGTAAAGCTTGTCCGACCTGCGAAGTGAATTGAGCGTCGCGATCAATTCCTTCGGGTCGCGCGGTGCGAACTGCTGCATCGCCGATGCCTGCTGCACGGTGTTGCCGTCCGCGATCGTCAAGGTAAGCTTGCCCGGCGTTGCATCGGCCGGTATCGCAAGCGGAAAGACGACCGTGAAGGGCGTTCCGTCCTGATGACGGAGCGTGGCCGTTACGTTGACTGTTTCTCCCGGGCGAACCTCGTTCTTATCGACGGAGATCCGATCAAGCGTACTGACGCGGGAGCCTTCACTGATCGTAAGGTCAAGCTTCATTCCGGTAAATTCGATGCCCGCCATCTGCGCATTCAGCAATGCCGCAAGCGGAACTGATGGCGAGGCTGCCGCGACCGCCGCTGCCTGCGGGCCGGTATAACGCCGCTCGATCTTCACATCTGGCAGGCCTTTCATCGCGATCGTGCCTCTTACATCTATCGTCGTGTCGCCGATCGAGCGCTCGTTGCCCTGGATCGTGTTCATCAAACCGGAGTTCAGAAGCAGCGGTGTAAGAAAATCGTCGATGACCGTCTCGAATCTCACCGTTTCGTCGCGTCCGCGACTCGTCCGAACGTGGACCTCGATCGGCAGCATCTTCGGCGGACGGCCGAGAATGCCGTAAATGCCTGTCGCACGATCTTGCGTGAGCGTACCGACGGCGGAATCCGGAACGGCCAGTTTGAACGAGTTGTTCAGATTTGGAACAACGGTCACGACATGCGATTCGCTCATCGGCAGATCGACCGAACCGAGCGAGAAATATGGGTGGCCGAAGGCGTAGATCTTGTCGCCGTCGCGCAAAGTTACGGTGCCTGCGGCCGAAACCGAAAGATCGCCGCGTGCGAGTTCAACGACAATGGAATCGCCGCCGAGAAGCGTATTCGGGGTCGGCTTTTTGAATTTGATCTCGCTCGAACCGCCGACCGTTGCAACGCTCAGCATACCTGACCGCATCAGGTCGGGAGCAAATGCATCGATCGTCGCTTGCGAAAAACCGCCAAAGGCAAGAGGCGTTGCGATCGGCCTGAAGGTTTGTCCCAAAACTGGCGTTAAGCTGCCACCCAAATTGCCGCCAACGACAGAATCTGCCGCCGTCATCGACGAGAACGGCCCTGTGATCTTCCGCCAGTTCGCGTCCATCAGATCCGAGAGACTAAATGAAACTCGATCCGTCACGAGCCGAGGCTGTTCCGCGGGCCGTTCGAAGATCGAGATCATACTGCCGATCGGCGTAATGCCGCAGATCGCTTCCTTCGCGTACGGAAAACTGTAAGAGATCGCGCCGACGAGTTTCCCGTCGATATAGACGGGCGAACCGGACATTCCCGCGAAAACGAGCGTGCGGTCGGCATTCGCACCGCTCAGTTTGCCGACGATCAGGTCTTGCCGCGGGCCGATACCGTTCGGCACGATGCCGAGTATCTCAACGCCGAATTCCTCAGGCTTTGTTCCGCTGAAAACGGTCCGCGCGGTGCCTTTCATTCCTGGGCGAACCTCGGAAAGCGGCATCTGTTCGCTCCCGGGCACCGCCGGAATGACCTGCGCTGCCGCGAAGGCCGCGAGGAACAGGATCGCTAAGGTGGCCGGGAATGCTGATTTTAGACACTTCATCGGTGAAAAAATAGGTCTATGCGGATCAGATGAATATGTTATCATCAGAGATGTCTTCTCGAAAGCTTTTCGCTCTTCGGGGTACTTGTTTTCCCGCATACCTTTGTTTGTTTTTGACCTTTCCGCCCTAGGCGGCCTCAACCTGCATTTCCCCCTGGAAACGCCATGGCAAAAATCACTAAAGTAATAAAAAGCCTCGTAAAGCTGGTATTACCGGTTATTGCTCTTGTCATCATCGTCGTCGTCGGCCTCTCGATCTGGCTTGTTTACACGGTTGCTCGCCCGATGCCGACCCAAAATATCTTAACTCCTGACAAGTACGCCCGGCTCTCGTCGCGTGCAGCGCAAATCACCGAGGAAACGTGGCCGAATAAAGACGGTTCGCAGGCACATGGTTGGTTGCTGCGCGGTGCGGAATCGGCTCCTGCCGTCATCCTTTATCACCGATACGGCACGAATCGATCGCACCTGTTGAACCTCGGCGTAAAGATCAACGAATCGACGAATTACACCGTTCTGATGCCGGACCTGCGTTCGCACGGTGCAACGTCCGAGGGCTTTTGCACTTTCGGCGGATGCGATGCAAAGGACGCCGTCGCCGCGGTCGATTTTCTTCTGAACTTACGCACGCCGACAGGCATTTCGCTGATCCAAAAGAAGGTCGGCATCTACGGCATTGAGCTCGGCTCGCTCTACGCACTTGCTGCGGCCGCCGAAAAGCCTGAGGTCACTGCCCTCGCTCTCGACTCTGTCCCTGAAAGCTCCGAACAGCTTCTCGAACAGGTCGTCGATCAGCGGTTCCCGTTCATGAGCAGCGTTACCGGAAAGCTTGCCCTGCTCGGCTCGCGATTCTATTACTACCAGGGTTGCTTTGATCGCGAATCGACGTGTTCGGCCGTGAAAAAGCTGCAGGATCGACGCGTGCTGCTTCTCGCGGGCCTCGATGCACCGGCGTATGCCGACGCGACGACGCGCCTTACAAAATGCTTCCCGTCATCGACGCGTATCGAAGCAAAACTCGATCTGAGTCCGACCGGCATGACGATGATAAACGCTTCCGTCGAGCAGTCCGAGGCTTACGATCAACGTCTGATCGAATTCTTCCGCTCATCGCTCTCGGAATAACGCGCGACCGCTACACTTTCGCCCGGAATTTCCACGCCTTTCTGTCGGGAATTGCCACGGCTTTCCGTCGAGAATTGCCACGGCTTTCTGTCGCGAATTGCCACGGCTTTCTGTCGGGAATTGCCACGGCCTTCCTTCGGGAATTGCCACAGCTTTCCTTCGGGAATTGCCACAGCCTTCCTTCGGGAATTGCCACGGCTTTCAAGCCGTGGTCCTCGCTCCCCAACAACATCTCGGAGGCGGCTTGCCGCCGACAAGCCTCTGTCGCGTGTTTCACACGCTTCCGAAGAAGTCGATCCATCGCCGTGCTATAAACATCCCGCTCCTAACGAAGCTGAAAGCCGCATCTTCCGATACGCGGATCCCACGTTCTTTTCCCGACAAAAAGCACCCGCGAAAACCCGCCAAATTAAATTGTCAAAGATCAACCAACCACAGAAAGGATATCCAAATAGACCATTCATTTGAAGGACACTTTGCACAAAACGACACACTTTGCACGAATTGATACAAAATGCACAAAACGGACAAAATGAACAAACTGCACAGAATGCACAAACTGAATCGTGTCCGTAGCGCGTACGTCAGTAAGGGTCCGGCGTATCTTTCGCTCTACGTTCAGCCTTTCACTGCACCGCCGCTCCCGTCGCCGAGCGGAAAACCTATGCTTTTCCGACCCAACCACCCAAACATCCCGGCGGCTTAGCCGCCAAAGATACTCCAACGTGGCCACGGCGAGTTGCAGTGGTTTCGCTCAAACTATTCTCACCTCTCTGACCTTGTAAACCACCTCATCGATTCCTATACTCTTATCTATCGGCAGTATCGCCGTTTGAATGAAAACGGATCTTGAAAATAAGGGCCTTTCAGCCAACTCCTATCGGTTCGCGATCGTCGTGAGCCGCTGGAATAGCCATATCACTTCGAAGTTGCTTTCGGGAGCGCGTCGTGCCCTCGCCGAAGCGAATGCCGCCGTGGTAGATACCTTCGAAGTTCCCGGCGCATTCGAACTCCCGCTTGCAAGTCAGCAAGCAGCAAAGACAACGAAATACGATGCCGTGATCGCGCTCGGTACAGTGATCCGCGGCGAGACCGTGCATTTCGATCTCGTCGCCGAGAATGCCGCGCGCGGCATTGCAGAGGCGAGTTTGGAGACGGGTGTTCCCATACTTTTTGGCGTGCTTGCCGTCGAGAATATCGACCAGGCGAATGCACGCTCCGGCGACGGCGATGATAATGCCGGTTATATGGCCGCCATATCCGCGATCGAGATGGCAACTGTTCTCGCCAAGCTAGATCCTAAGAATTCTGCCCGCAGTTCTTCCGCAAAATGACGACCGAAAACCACGAAATCGCCCAGGCCAATAGGCACAAAGCCCGCGAATGCGCGTTGCAGATACTCTTTGCCGCCGACATGGTCGAGATGAAGCCCGCCGACCAGATCGATGCCTATTGGCGTGAGCTTGGCGATGAAGCCCTCGATAAGCCGACTCGCGAATTCGCATCAACGCTTGCCGCCGGCAGCCTCGAGAATCGCGACGCGATCGATGAAAGGATCCGGCGGCGTGCCGAACATTGGCGCATCGAGCGAATGGCGATCGTCGATCGAAACGTACTGCGTCTAGCGGTGTTCGAATTCGACTATCTCGATACCCCGAACGCCGTCGTCATCAACGAGGCTCTCGAGATCGCACGTCGATTCTCGACATACGAGGCGACGCAATTCATCAACGGCATACTCGACGCCATCCGTCAGGACATCGAAGGAAAACCTTCAGAAAAGACACACGCTTCTTCGAATCAATGAAAGCCGGTCCAGCCCTGATCTTTCTGCTCCTTGCAGCCTTTGCTGTAACAGGGCAAAAGTATCCGGACCGGATCGACGGCTATAAGGTCCACAAAAAACCGGTCGTGATCCGGTCGAATGACCAAAAGGCCGACAAACGCGACTTCGACCTTCGGTTCGAGGACCCGGCGTTCGCCGGCGCGTCGATCACATCGGTCAAATTCGAGCTTCAGGCAAGCGTAAGGTCAGAGCACTCCGCGAAGATCGAAAAGATACGCTTCGAGCGCCTGACAGTGAACGGGATCTCGGTCGAGGTGAGTGAATTCAACGCAGCTTTTAGCCTGATCGCTGACGAGATGATGCGGCTGCCGGAGCGCTTCAAGGCGAGCGTCTCGTCGCTTCGGGCCGCAAAGGCGGTGTGGCTTGAACTTACCGACTCGAAGAAGGAATGGCGTGTGAAGGGGACAGCCTATATTTTCGGCCGTTTTAAGAAATTTGGCATGACATTCCGGCGGGCGATCCCGGTGGAATTCGATCTATTGGTAAAGAACCCGATTCCTGAGATTCGGGCTGTCATATTCCGTTAAGCTGAGTTAAAATGAAGATTTACGTGAGGTTAAGTTAAACGAACCGTGAACAGCAATACAAAAGAGTTATCCGCATTTTTTGAAGAAAGCTTTGGCTCGAACGCCGCTTATGTCGAAGGCCTCCTGAATCGGTATAAAAAGGATCCGAATCTTGTCGATGACACCTGGCAAGCGTATTTCTGCGACCTGCTGAACGGCATCGTGCCGCAGGAAGCGACCACCGTTGCCGGTACGCCGACCGTTTCGGTCCCGACCGCAACCGTTGCCCCGCAGCCTCAAGCCGCTCCCGCGGTCGTGCTGAGCGCCGACACCGAGCCGACACCACTCACCGGTGCTGCAAAGAAGATCGTCGAGAATATGGAAGCAAGCCTCACCGTTCCGACCGCGACGAGCTTCCGCAATATTCCCGTTAAGGTCCTCGAAGAGAACCGACGCATCATCAACGATCATCTTGCCTCGCGTAGCCGCGGAAAGGCGTCGTTCACGCACTTCATTGCGTGGGCGATCGTGCAGGCAGCAAAGGAGATACCGAGCATGAATTTCGGGTTCGGTGTCGTTGACGGCAAGCCCTCGCGTCTCGAACACGAACACATCAATCTCGGCATCGCGATCGACATCGAGAAAAAGGACGGTTCGCGCTCCCTTCTCGTCCCGAATATCAAGGCCGCCGAGTCGATGAATTTTGCGGAATTCTTCGCCGCCTACAACGAGCAGATCAAAAAGGCACGCGACGGAAAGCTCGAGATCGCAGACTTTCAGGGCACGACCATTTCGATCACAAATCCCGGCACGATCGGCACCGCGGCATCGAATCCGCGCCTGATGGCCGGGCAGAGCGCCATCATCGCTACCGGCTCGATCGAATATCCCGCGGAATATCAGGCGATGACGGACGCTGCCCTTTCGATGATGGGCATCAGCAAGACGCTGACCCTGACCAGCACATACGATCATCGCGTGATCCAAGGTGCGGAGAGCGGCCTTTTCCTTGCACGCATTCACGAATTCCTAAAGGGCGAACACGGATTTTACGATTCGATCTTCACGGCCATCGATCTGCATTATCCGCCGTTGCGTTGGGAAGAGGACCACAATCCGACGCTTTTTGGCGATGCGAGCGAACAGGCCGAGAAGCAGGCGAATGTCCTCCGCCTCATTGACGCATATCGCAGCCGCGGGCATCTGCTCGCCGACATCGATCCGCTCAATATGACCTCACATATGGACTCGGATCTCGATCTCAACAATTTCGGCTTGACGATCTGGGACCTAGACCGCGAATTCATCACGGGCGGCCTCCATGGTGAAGACACCGCAACGCTGCGTCGTGTCCTCGAGATCCTCCGGCGTGCGTATGCCGGTAAGGTCGGTATCGAATATCGGCATCTTCGCAGCCGCACGGAAAAAGAGTGGATCCGCCGCCAGATCCGCGAGCATTTTGTCGATGCCACGCCGATAAGCAACGACGTAAAGAAAGAGCTGCTTCAAAAGCTTATCGAAGCCGAACAGTTCGAGCAGTTCCTGCACAAGAAATATCTCGGACAAAAGCGTTTTTCGCTCGAAGGCACAGAGACGATCATTCCCGTACTCGACCAGCTGCTCGAAGGCGCATCAGCCCGCGGAGTCGAAGAGATCTATATGGGTATGGCCCATCGCGGCCGCCTCAACGTCCTCTCGAATATCGTCGGCGACCCTGAAACGGGCGATATGGCCGAACGGATCTTCGCCGTTTTCGAGGGAACGTCGCACCCGAGTTTCCCTGCTGATGAAGGCGACGTGAAATACCACCAGGGTGCGATCGGACAGCGCAAGATGAAATCGGGCAAGGAGCTTCTTGTTCAGCTCTCGAATAACCCGAGCCACCTCGAAACCGTTAACCCGGTCGTCGAAGGCATGGCAAGGGCCCGCCAGGACGAGCTTCGCAACGGCGAGCAAAGGGACCGTGAAGAGGTTTACGGCCGCATCATGCCAGTCCTGCTTCACGGCGATGCTGCTTTTGCAGGCCAGGGCGTGGTTATGGAAACGCTGCAGCTTGCGAATCTTCCCGGCTATCGCACGGGCGGCACGATACACATCGTGATCAACAACCAGATCGGCTTTACGACATCGCCCGATCAGGCTCGCTCGTCGATCTATTCGACCGATGCCGCACAGATCACGCAGACGCCGATCTTCCACGTGAACGCAGACGCTCCTGAGGCCGCGTACCGCGCACTTCAGATCGCGATGGACTACCGCCGCGAATTTAAGAGCGATGTCGTCATCGACCTTGTCGGCTTTCGACGCCTCGGACACAACGAAGGCGACGAACCGAGCTACACACAGCCTGTTATGTACGCTCGCGTAAAGGCACATCCGGGAACGCGCCATCTCTACGGAGACAAGCTCGTCCGCGAAGGCGTTCTCACCGAACAGGACGTCGAGGCGATGACCGAACACACTGTCGCGAAATACGAACGCGTTCTGGCGAAGGCAAAACAGATCGCGACCGAAAAGCCGCCGCGTGCTGTCGTTCCGGATCCGATCGTCGAGGAAGACGGCTCGGACATATTCCAGAGCGGCGTTCCGGCAAGCACGTTGAAGATCGTCGCTGACAAGATCTCGCTCGTGCCCGATGGTTTCCACATCAATCCGAAGATGGTCAGCCAGCTTGCACGCCGTGCAAAGATGGGCGAAGGCGAGATCCCGATGGATTGGGCCTTTGGCGAGGCAATGTCGTTCGGTTCTTTGGTACTTGAAGGCTATCCGGTCCGCATCAGCGGCCAGGATTCAGGCCGCGGAACGTTCTCGCAGCGTCACGCTTCGATGTACGACACGATGACCGGGACACGATGGACGCCGCTTTCCGAACTCAAGAACGACGCGAACCCGAAAGCACGATTCTACGTCTATGACAGCTCGCTCTCGGAATACGCGGTTCTCGGTTTCGAATACGGATATTCGGTCATCTCACGAAAGGAACTGATCGCGTGGGAAGCGCAGTTCGGCGATTTTTCGAACGGTGCGCAGATCGTCATCGACCAGTACATTTCGTCTTCGGAAGATAAATGGGGACAAAAGAGCCGCGTTGCGATGCTCCTGCCGCACGGTTTCGAAGGCCAGGGCCCTGAGCATTCGTCGGCACGTCTTGAGCGTTACTTACAGCTTTGTGCCGAAAACAATATGCAGGTCTGCTATCCGACAGCGCCCGCTCAATATTTCCACCTGCTTCGCCGTCAGGTAATGCAGGATACGCCGCGTCCGCTGATCGTGATGACGCCGAAGAGCCTTCTGCGTCTGCCGGCTGCGACCTCGACGATGGCAGAACTTGAGACCGGCGGATTCATGCCGGTGATCGATGACCCGCACGTTACAGACAAGACGAAAGTTCGCCGACTAGCCCTTTGCAGCGGCAAGGTCTATTACGACCTCGAACACGCTCGCGAGGGCAACATCAAACCCGAGATCGCCATCGCACGCGTCGAGCAATTCTATCCGTTCCCGGGCAAGGCGATCGCCGAACTCGTCGCAAGTTATCCGAATGTGTCCGAGATCGTTTGGACGCAGGAAGAGCCTGAGAATATGGGCGGATGGTCGTTCATGGCCCCTCGTTTGAGGGAGATCGCGGGCTCGGATCGCAACGTGCGATATATCGGACGTGTTGCGTCTGCTTCGCCGGCGACCGGTTCGTACGCGATCCATCACCTCGAACAGGACCAGCTCGTTAACCAAACCCTCGAAATGTCGGCCGGCGAAAGCGTCGCAGCAAAATAACCTTATGATACGCGTTTCCGTGATCTCAAAAACTGTCTGCTTCGCGATCGCCGCTCTCGTACTTTTTGCGGCGCTCGCGTGCGGACATTCGACCGATGCGCAGGAAAGCCCTGCGGCAAGTCCTGCGGCAGCCTCCCCAACACCTGAGGTCTCCTCGGAAACGATCACTATCGCCGCGGTCGGCGATATTATGCTTGGCTCGACCTATCCGAATGAGTCGCGTATGCCGCCGGAAGACGGCGCAAAGCTGCTTGCACCGGTCACGCCGATACTCTCTGCTGCGGACATCGCCTTCGGCAATCTCGAGGGCCCGATGGCGGATTCCGGAGCCTCGACAAAATGCCGGCCGAATTCGACGCGGTGCTTTGCCTTTCGCGTTCCGACGCATTACGGCAAGTATCTGAAAGACGCCGGATTTGACGTACTGAGCCTTGCGAACAATCACGCGGGCGACTTCGGCGATAGCGGCCGCGAAAGCACACGGAAAACACTCGACGCCCTCGACATCAAACACGCCGGAAGCGATCGACACACTTACTCGACCACGTATTTGACGGTAAAGGGCAAGAAGGTCGCCTTCATCGGCTTTGCACACAACGCCATTACGCCGAATGTCAACGACCTCGACGAAGCGGAACGCCTTGTTCGCGCCGCGAAGAAAAAAGCTGACATCGTCGTCGTCTCGTTCCACGGTGGTGCGGAAGGCACGGACCGTCAGCACGTCCCGAATGCGACCGAGATCTTCGCCGGCGAGAAACGCGGCAACCTTCCCGCATTCGCTCATCGCGTCATCGATGCTGGTGCCGCACTCGTGCTCGGCCATGGCCCGCACGTGATGCGTGGAATGGAGCTCTACAAAGGCCACCTGGTCGTCTATTCGCTTGGGAACTTTGCGACCTATGGCTGGTTCTCTCTTGCCGCTGAAACCGCCCTCAGCGAGATCGTCGAGGTCAAGCTTGCACCTGACGGCAAGTTCATCGAAGGCAAGATCACGGCCCTCAAGCAGGAAGGCCGCGGCGGGCCGGTACTCGATCCGACAAATCGGTCGATCGAGGTCGTCCGCTCGCTCTCTCAGGCCGATTTTGGCCAAAATGCACCAAAAATAGCCGACGACGGCAAAATTGCGCTAAAATAGCCCCCCTCGGAGGTTCTCTTTTTTTGCATGGCTCGACCGCTCGTACTCGTGCTTGACGGCGTCGAATACCCTGTCGGCATCGTCAAGGTAGATCGCGATAAACTTTACGGCAGGATGGAGATCGAGGCCTTTGATGAAAAAGGCCGTCCGGCGGAGATCCGTGTGCTGGCGGCGGATGGCAAGACACTGATCAACAAGGGCGGCACCGCGCTTGCGAGCGTTACTGACAAGGGCGACTCGGTCGATCGCAATGCCCTCGTGCCTGTGAACGAGGAAGGCGAAAAGATCGAGCAGGCCCCATCATCATTCAATCAAAACAATATTCTAGAAAAGGCCGAGGTTGACGATTACCTCTTGCAGATCGTAAAGAGCGTATATCTGATGACGCCGTTCGAAGATGCGGACATCTCGCCGCTCCTCGACGAGATCACCGCGGGACAGATATACACGTTCCCTTTCAGCTATCGCGGGGGTGTCGAATATGACAGCGCGTATGTCATCGGCAGCGGCAAGGACGCGTTCATCGTAACGGGCAAGCAGGCCGAGCTCGATTTCATAAAACTCAACGAAAGCTCGGTCTTGAACAGCGACGAGGAAGACGAGATCTCCGTTGACGATCTTGATTTCGACCTGATGTAGATCTTGTAAACTCGATGTCGATCAATATTTCCAATCAAAAGAATCGTGATGCCGTCGTTGCGACAGAGGCATTGATGCCGCGTCGAGCCGTGCGTTACGTGAACGAAAAAGGGCGTCCCGTTTCGACCAAAAAGCTCTTGAAATCCGATGTCGAACACGATCTGCCGGCACTTCTTAAAAAGAGCAAGAAGATCGAGAAGGTCGCGTCCGCGCTCATCAAGGGCGACCCCGAGATCGACATCGAATCCTTCGGAATGTTCCTCTCAGACCTTTCCCGCGTTTATGTGACCGCGAAAGGCATCGTCCATTTGATCGAGGAGATCGAGGTCATTTACAACCCGGACGGCACGGAACGTGACCGCCGCCCGCGTATCAAAGAGCCGCAGAATATGAACGGCGAATATCCGATGCGTTGGACCGGCAAGTTCATAAAGAAGGAAGAGGCGATCCACAAGTTCGTTTTCACGAACAAGAAGCAGCTCGTGCATGTGAACGGCCTCACGTTCGATTTTCTTTACGATATGGCAAAAGAGCTTGCCGAGAAGGACGCTCTCCTTCTCTTGCGCGGCGGCGAGAAAGGCAACGAGCCGCTCATTATGAATCGCGGCGGCAAACCATACAACGCATTTCTCGAGGGCCGGATCAAAGGCGATGCCTACTGCCTGATCCTGCATCTCTCGAATATGGAGCTTAAGAGGCCAAAGGTCGCGGAAGATGCCTGATCTTAACTTCAACAAGAAGAAATTCACCTGCAAGTTCGATTATTGCACCGGCAAGGCGATCGACCTCGCTGACCCTTCGCTACATGTAAAGGCGCAGGAATATAAACGCCGCGTCAGCAATATGATGCGCGCGATCTCGGCCGAAGACATCTCGCGGATCCCGAAGGCACGGAACTATTCCGTTTCGAGGAAATATGACGGCGAGAACGCGATGCTCTTCTTCGACGGCAAACAGATGCTGTCGGTAAATGCGGGCGGCACGGTCCGCACCGGTTTACCGGCATTTGACGAGGCCGTTGAAATTCTAAAGAAAGCAAAGGTTAAGTCCTGCACGCTCTGCGCAGAGATCTACGTGCAGAAGGGCGCTTCAAAAGCGCACCCCGTGCAGCAAGTTGTTCGTGTTCTCCGCAATCCGCCGTCGAAGGATAAGCTCGAAGACCTCGGTGTTGCCGTCTTTGACGTGATCGAAGTTGACGGCGAGCAGGTTACGAGCGTTACGGACGTCTATAAATACCTCGCCAAGTGGTTCGGAAAGGGCAAACGGATACATCCGGCCGAAAATCGCTTTGTCGATAAGACGGAAGATATTCTGCAGGCGTTCACGGAATGGGTCATCGGCGAAGGTGCGGAAGGACTCGTAGTACGAAACGATCAGGCAGGCTGGTTCAAGATCAAGCTGCGGCACAACATCGATGTTGCCATCATCGGCTATTCAGAAGGAACTGACGACCGCAAAGGAATGCTCCACGACCTGCTCGTTGCCGTCATTCGCGACGACGGTACGTTCCAGGAATTCACACGCGTCGGTGGTGGTTTCACTGAGGAAGACCGCAAGACCATCGCAGCCGAAATGAAACGCCGAGTCGTTCCGTCCGATTACGTTGCGGTCAACAACGATTACGTCGCGTATGAAATGATACGCCCCGGGCCGGTGATCGAGATCTCTTGCCTCGATATGATCGGCGAACGCGCTCGCGGCGGCCCGGTGAAAAGAATGGTGCTCGATTGGGACGGCAAGCGTTATACCGCACTGCTTCGTATGCCGCTGGTAAGCGTTATCTCGCCGCAGTTCATAAGGATGCGTGATGACAAGCAGGCCGTCGCCGAGGACGTTTCGATCAAGCAGGTAACCGACCTCATCTCGATCGCCGATGCGGAAAAATCCGCGCACGCCGATGACGCCCTGGAAAGCGAGGTCCTTGAACGCACTGTTTACACGAAAGTGATGAAAGAAAAGACGATGGTGCGCAAGCTCCTTTTGTGGAAGACGAACAAACAGGATCGCGGTGATTTTCCGGGCTACGTCGTCTATCTGACGGACTTTAGCCCGAACCGCAAAGAACCGCTCGAACGCGACATCAGGATCTCAAACAGCGAACAGACCGCCCGCAAGATCTTCAAGGAACTTGCCGAGAAGAACTTCATCGGCGGCTGGGAAAAGGTCGAATAGCGTTCGCCTTAGGTTAGAATCTTTCTGTGGCTGCACCATTTTTCGAATTCGCGGGTGACAAGCGCCTTCTTTGGATCGCGCAGGAATGGGTGCGTCATTCGGACGAACTTGCCGATTGGGCAATGGAACGCCTCGTCAACCGCCGCGACGTCTGGAGCCAGTACACGCTTCGCGACGGCAAGATCGGCGTCGTGATGCTGCCCATTCCGGAACGCCGAAAGCTCGGCACCGATATGGTCACGCACACAAAGCTTGCACGGCATTTTGCCGCGAAGTCTCCCGCTCACCTGATCGGACTTTTCTCCATAAGCGACCACAGCACCTGCAAATGGTTCGCGATCGATGTCGATCTTCACGACGAGACCGTGCCGAACGCCGGTGAGATCGCCGGTGCTAATTTCGAGGCAGCGCACGCATGGGCCGAACGTCTTCGGGATATGGGAATGGACCCGATGCTTCTTGACAGCAACGGGGCGGGCGGCTACCACGTTTGGGTGCTTTTTGATAAGGAATATCCGCTTGCGGACGTTTACGATCTCGTGGACGAGATACGCAGCGAATGGCAGGATTTTAACCTTCCGCGAAAGCCCGAGATGTTCCCGCCAAAGCGTCAGGTCGGCCCCGATGACCTCCCGTACACGCTGCGTGTTCCCGGACGGCACCACACGCGGCATCATTACACCCGTATCTGGAATTTTTATGCTCTCGCCGGCGAGAACGATTGGCTCGAGGGCGGCGAAGCGATCGAGGCAATGATGGCGACACGGCCATCAAAGCTTCCAAAACGAAAGAAAACAAAGCAGAAGGCAACGCTCAAACCCGCCCCGAAACCGAAAGATCCGGCAAAGAAGGCTGCGACCCGCAAACCTCGTGTCTGCGTCGATCTTGACGGCGTTCTCGCTCAATACGACAAATGGCGCGGCGTCGATCACATTGGCGAACCCGTCGAAGGGTCTCTTCAATTTATGAAGAAGCTTGCACGCATTGCCGAGATCACGATCTTTTCCTCACGCTGTGCTCAAGACGTTCTTGAAGGCTCCGTCATCACGCCCGGCCAGCTGCGCGTTCGCGTGATCGAGTGGCTCGACAAGCATAAATTCCCATATACCGATGTCTATATCGGCCAAGGAAAGCCGCGTGCGGCCGCCTTTATCGACGACCGAGGCGTTACCTGCAGCCCGCAAAATGATCCGGACGCTTTCGAAACGGCGCTCGCCCAAACACGCATTCTTGTCAAAAAACCGCACGGCCTGCCGAACAAGACTGTAACGCGTTCGGCTTAAGCGCTTAATTTTTTCTTGTATTTGCCCACCGCGTGTGTTAGAAACATTCAGGTAACGTCTTCAGCAACCAAAGCTAAACATTGCAAGGAATATAATTTAGTGACCGAAAATATGTCATTCGAGTCGGATCCCGCAGTCGGGACACCTTCCGCACAGTCCGCGATCGTTATCGCAGGCGACTATCTGAACAAATTAACAGGCGAAAAGATCGAGCGTGAGTGTAGAGATAAGCTCAATGCCGGAGCACGCGAGATCGTAGTTGATTTCTCGGAGACAGAGATCATTAATTCGATCGGCATCTCGATCCTTCTGGGTGTGATCGACGATGCTCAAAATGCCGGTGCAAAGGTCGTCTTCTCGGACCTGAAGCCCGAATCCGCCGAGCTTTTCGATATGCTCGGCCTGACAAAACACGTAACGATCCAATAGCTCTCAACAACAAAAGATGATCGAACAAAGCCCAAAGCTCATCCATGCCTTCGGCGCTCTCGCTGAGCTAGGCCAGGAAGTCGCCAACAAGAACAATTTTCAAGAGACGATCCGCACGTCGCTCCATTTGCTTTCCGGCGCACTCGGAATTATGCGTGGCGGTGTCGCACGCTATTCACGATACGCGCGCGAAATGAATATGCTCGCGGTTCGCGGCCTAGGCGATGAGTTTCCGCTTTCGCTGTCGGTCTGCGTCGAGGACGAGCGGCAATTCCTGGCCAACGGGCTCAACGTGATCGATGCGCGCGCAGCCCGCGTGCTCCCGTTCTTTCAGGTCTATGCGACGAGTTTTGAGCGAAGGCGCGTCGAGCTTTTTGTGCCGCTCGTGATCCGCGACGAGATAGTCGGCGGCCTTTTCCTCGGGGAAAAGGCGACTGGTGAAGAATACTCGTCATACGAAAAGGAGATCATCTGCGCGATGGGCCGTCATATCGGCGTTGCTATCTCGCAAAGGAATCTTCTTGCGGAGATCGAGCGCCATAGCGAGGAGAACCGCAAGCTCTTCGACGATCTCCGCCGCACATACGCTGACACCGTAAAGGCATTTGCGACCGCGATCGACTGCAAGGACAAATACACGGAAGGCCATTCTGTCCGCGTCGGTAAATATACCGAGCTGATCGCTACCGAGCTCGAATGGTCGCCCGAACAGGTCGAAGGTGCCGCGACCGCAGGTTATCTGCACGATGTCGGCAAACTCACTGTCGAGCGCAAGATCATCAACGCTCCCTATCGCATCAACGCAAAAGAATCTGCCGAGCTCAACAAGCATCCGACGGTCGGCTACGAGATCCTGCAGGCGATACATCACCCTTTTACGGATGTGCCGCTCGCCGCCAAATATCATCACGAACGCCTCGATGGCCGCGGCTATCCCGACGGCCTTTACGACCGCGAAATTCCGTATATCGCAAAGATCGTGAATCTCGCGGATTCCTTCGACGCGATGACGACCGATCGGCCGTACAAAGCCCGACGCCCCGCGATCGATGTTGTTGACGACCTGCGCCGAAATGCCGGAAAGCAGTTCGCACCGGAACTCGTCATCGCTTTTATGCGTGGAATTTTGCGTGAGTTAAAGAGTGAGACCAAAGACCGCCGTTTCCGCCGCCTTTTGGGACGTGAGTATATGGAAGCCGAAGGCCTGATGCCCGCGATCTCCTCAGCCCTCAACGAACTCGAACCGACCTCAACGCTGACATATATCGCCGTGAATCAGGCTCAGTGATCAAGCGTTGCTCGTCGGTGCAAGCAGCGCGACGAATTTCTTAGCGGCGAGCGAGAGTTGGCGGTCGCTGCGGTAGATAACGCCGACCGTTCTGACCCAGTAGTCCTCTGCTAGCGGGACGACCGAGAGCAAGCCCGCTCGGCCGGCCTCACGCACGCTCGGCTCCGGCAAGATCGCGACCCCGAAGCCCACCTCAACCGCACGCTTGATCGTCTCGATATTGTCGAATTCAGCCACTTTCTTGACCTCGACACCGTGATCCTTAAGGATACGGTCAATTGCCTTTCGCGTCGGGACATCGCGTTCAAAATGCACAAAATCCTCGCCTTCGAGATCGTGCGCCTTCAGGTTCTTTCTGCCGGCGAACTTATGATCCGGGGGCGTGATCAGGACAAGGCGGTTCTCGGGCATATACGCGATCGTGAGACCACGGCGCGGTTCCGGAAAGGCAAGGACACCGAGTTCGACAACACCCGACAAAACGTCGCGTACTACGCGTGTCGTCCGCGAATATTCGAGGTCGATCTTCGCGGCCGGGTATTTCTTCATAAATTCGCGGACCTTTGCAGGCAGTTCGTGCAGCCCGACGCTGTAAACCGTCGAAACCTTTACAGTGCCGCCGATCTTGCCGACGACGCTGCGTAGGCTTTCCTGTAGATGGTCGTACGCGGCGAGTACGGAGCGTGCCTCGCGATACAAGATCTCGCCTGCGGGCGTGAGTTTTACATCGCGGCGGCCGCGGACGCGTTCAAGAAGGCGGCGGCTTATCTTCTCTTCAAGGCCGCGAATTTGCTGGCTTACAGCAGATTGAGTAATAAAATTTCGCTCGGCGGCGAGTGAGAAGCTTTCCAGTTCGACCAGATCGGTAAAAACCTTTAATGTCTCGATATGCATTGCCTTGTACAGCCTGCGGATTAGCAAATCTTTTTAATCCGCGTGATATTATTCATTTTACCTTATTTGAAGACCGAAGTATCATTGGACAGACTTAAAAAGTGTGCAGCGGATTTTATTTTTAGCAATATGTGACCTAATATTTTAGGCACCGGTCTCTTTCAAATCGAACAAACGGAAGCAGCTTTTTCCTAAAAAGAAAATGGCGATCAAATTTTCAACGACATTCCTTCTCCGAAAACTCCATCAGGTCACGGGGATCGTGCCGCTCGGCATGTTCTATTTCGTACATATCTATACGAATGTGACGGCGATGAACGGCCCGAAGGTCTTCAACGATCACGTGCAGGACATACACGATATTCCATTCCTGCTTTTCATCGAGGTATTCGGGATATTCCTGCCGCTTGCGTATCACTCGATCTACGGCGTGCTGATCTCGGGCGAGGCGAAGGTCAATGTGCTCTCGTATCCATACGCTCGGAATTGGTTCTATCTTTTCCAGCGGATCACAGGGGGCTTTTTATTCTTCTTCCTGCTGTTCCATCTGTTGAATTTCAGGTTCGGGCTGATACCGGGACTGAATATGACGCCCGTTGCTGGCCATGCACAGGAAGCGTTCTCGATCGTCTCAACAGAATTCCAAAAAGGCTGGATCGTCGTGGTGTATATTCTCGGCGTTTTGGCAACCGCCTGGCACCTCGGCTATGGGTTTTTCCTGTTTGTCGTGGACTGGGGCTTCGTGATCAGCGAAAAGGCGCAGAAGCTTACGATAAAAGCAGCTTTGGTACTCGCCCTTCTTCTTGGCCTCGTCGGCGTCAACGCAGTATTCGCGTTCGTCCGCCCATGCGGCCTGCTGCCTCAATCGCTTTGTGAATCATCGCACGTCAAGCGTACGCCCACTGCTCCGGCAAGGTTCTAAATAAATTTCTATGTCTTCTAGTTCGTTAAAAATTGCGATAGTCGGCGGCGGCCTCGCCGGGCTTTCTGCGGCAATGCGTATCGCTGAAGCCGGGCACGAGGTCGACCTCATCTCGGTGGTACCTGTCAAGAGGTCGCACTCGGTCTGCGCCCAGGGCGGTATCAACGGAGCCGTAAACACAAAGGGCGAAGGCGATTCGCCGGCCATTCACCTTGATGACACCGTCTATGGCGGCGACTTTTTGGCGAATCAGCTGCCGGTCAAAAAGATGTGCGACATGGCGCCGCAGATCATTTATCTTTTTGATCGAATGGGCGTGCCCTTTTCTCGCACGCACGAAGGCCTGCTTGATTTCCGGCGGTTTGGCGGAACCTTGCATCACAGAACTGCATTCGCCGGTGCATCGACCGGCCAGCAGCTGCTATACGCTCTCGATGAGCAGGTTCGTCGTTGGGAAGTAAAAGGGAAGGTCAACAAATACGAGGGCTGGGAAATGCTCTCGCTCGTCCTGGACGATAATCAGGTATGCCGCGGCCTCATCGCGATGAACCTGCAGTCGCTCGAATTGAAGGCTTTCTACGCCGACGCCGTGATCATGGCGAGCGGCGGCCCGGGACTGATCTTCGGCAAATCGACAAACTCGATGACCTGCACCGGCAGTGCCGCTTCGGCCTGTTATCAGCAAGGTGCAAGATACGCGAACGGCGAGTTCATACAGGTCCACCCGACATCGATCCCCGGCGAGGATAAGCTCCGTCTAATGAGCGAATCCGCACGCGGCGAAGGCGGCCGTGTTTGGGTACCCAAGGAAGACGGCGATAAGCGCGCTCCGCAGGATATTCCGGAGAATGAGCGCTGGTACTTCCTTGAAGATCGGTACCCGACGTACGGCAACCTTGTTCCGCGAGATGTCGCAACGCGCGAGATCTTCCAGGTATGTCTCGAAGGCCACGGCGTCGGCGGCGAAAATCAGGTCTATCTCGATCTCACGCACATCCCGGCCGACACCCTTACCGAACGCCTTGGTGCGATCCTCGAAATTTACGAGATGTTCGTCGGCGACGATCCGCGATATGTGCCGATGCGGATCTTCCCCGGCGTCCATTATTCGATGGGTGGACTTTGGGTCGATTACGAACAGAGGACGAACATCCCCGGATTGTTCGCCGCGGGAGAGTGTGACTATTCGATCCACGGAGCGAATCGTTTGGGTGCGAACTCGCTGCTTTCCTGCGTGTACGGCGGATTCGCGGTCGCACCGTCAGCGATCGAATACGCAAAGAACGTCGAACGCGGAAATTCCGAAACGAATGGCATTCACGAAGCCGAACTTCGACGCCAGCAGGCTTTGAACGACGAGATCGTCGCAAGCTCGGGCGGTGAGAATCAATACAAGATCCACGAAGAGTTGGGCAAGGTGATGACGGACAACGTTACGGTCGTCCGCTACAACGATCGTCTGCAGGCGACGGATGATAAGATCCGCGAGCTGCAGGAGCGTTATAAGAATATATCGATCAACGACTCGAACCTCTGGGCGACGCAGGCCGTGCCGCACGCTCGCCAACTCAAGAATATGCTCGAGCTCGCACGCGTGATCACGCTCGGTGCCTTGAACCGTAACGAGTCCCGCGGAGCACATTACAAACCGGATTTTCCGACACGCAACGACCCGGAATGGCTTAAGACGACCATCGCCGAATACAGCGGCGAAGGCCCTGTCTTCAGCTATGAACCCGTAGATATCTCTCTCGTCGAGCCGCGTGAAAGGAACTATAAGACGAGCGCACACTAAAAATGAGCACGAACGAACACATACACAAACAGAAGCTTACCGATCCGCCGAAGACGGTGAAATTCAAGATTCAGCGCCGCGAAAAAGAAGGTGCAGATTCCCATTGGGAGACGTTTGAAGTCGCCTATCGGCGGAATATGAACGTGATCTCGGCGTTGATGGAGATCCGCAAGAATCCGGTTACAACGGACGGCAAAGAAACGACGCCGCCCGTGTGGGATATGTCGTGCCTTGAGCAGGTTTGCGGTATCTGCACGATGGTGATCAACGGCCGCGTGAGGCAGTCGTGTTCGGCGCTGATCGATGACCTGCTCGTCGCCACGGGCGGCAATACCGTCACGCTCCAGCCAATGACGAAATTCCCGAACGTCCGCGATCTAAAGGTCGATCGTACGCGAATGTTCGAGCACCTGAAGCAGGTAAATGCCTGGATCGACCTCGATGGAAGCTACGACCTTGGGCCCGGCCCGCATATCTCGAGCGAGGTCGCTCACGAGCGTTATGTTTATTCTCGCTGTATGACCTGCGGCTGCTGCCTTGAGGCCTGCCCGCAGTACAGCGAAAACCAGTACATCGGCCCGCAAGCGATCGCACAGGCAAGGCTCTTCAATATGCATCCCGTCGGCATGACCGAGATGGACGAGCGCCTTAACGGCCTGATGAAAGAGAACGGCATCGCAAACTGCGGCAATGCTCAGAATTGCCTCCAGGTTTGCCCGATGTCGATCCCGCTGCCGCGGGCGATCTACGAAACGAATCGCGACATAACCGTAAATTCGCTGTTCGGCTGGCTAAAGAGATAGTCCGGCTCGTCGAAGTGCGGCAGGCACGCGCTTTTGCGGCGGTTTTGTTGCTATTCGTCGCTGAATGCGGCCCATATTTTATGAAAGCCCGGGGTGAAATAAGATGGGCGAAACCACACCCCGGGCTTTAATTTCTTCCGAATCGGTATCCAACTCCACAAACTCCCGAAACTTCCCAAAACAAGGCGTTGGTTGATTTCCGATTTCACTGCCTTTCCCTGTATAATTTCGAAGTTTGTAGGCGCGTTCGGGTTTTAGGTATAGGGCAACCTGCGACTGCAGGGCAGAATCCAAGAAGGGTAAAATTCTGTCGTTTCTGTTCCAGTTTTGGAGGCTGCCCCGATTCTCGCGTGCAAAGGCGTTCTATGTTTTCGGACTTTAAGGTCCCTTCCCGATAAATAAACGCCCGTATTTCAAGGATACTTCGGTTTTTATGCGTAATTTTCGTGCACTTTGGCTCCTGATCTCGGTGTTTCTGCTAACGGCCTTTTCGGCCAACGCCGGTGTTCTTAAGGGTGCCGAAAAGACTGCGGCCTCATTTCAGCAGGTCGTTGAGAGCGTTGACATCCAGGGAAATCGCCGCCTTCGCGACGAAGACCTGCTTTATTACATCAAAACGCGGCCGGGCGACCAATATGATCCCGCTGCCCTCGAACGGGACCTAAAGGAGCTTCTTTCGCTCAACCTTTTTGATAAGACCGCGACCCGTGTGCTTACAGAGGACGGCATCCGCGGGGGCGTCAACGTTATCTTCGAGGTCAAAGAGCTTCCGATCATCCGCGACTTGGTTTTCAAGGGCACGAACGCCATCAAAGAATCGGATATTCTCAAAGAGTTCCGGGAACGCCGCGTCGGCGTCTCAAAGGAATCTTTCTACGATCCCGTAAAGGCGCGGAACGCGACCCGTATCCTTCGCGAAATGCTCGCCTCCAAGGGCTATCCGAACGCAAAAGTTTCGATCAAGGAAGAAGAGGTTTCCGCGACCTCCATCGCACTTACCTTTGACATCGATCAGGGGAACCGCTCACGCATCGTCAAGATCGAATTCGAGGGGAACGAGCATCTTAAGGACGGCGAGCTTCGAAACGCCCTGCAGCTCGTAAAGCCGACCGGTATCATTACGCGTTTCAAAGGAATGGACATTCTCGACCTGAGAAAGCTCGAGTACGATCTGCAGAAGAATGTCCGCGCGTATATGTTCTCTAAGGGCTATTTTGAGGCACGTATAGGCGAACCGACCGTTGTCGGCCTCGGATACAAACGCACAGGCCTTCCGGTTTTGAAGATGTTCCCGCTGCCGCTCGTCACCTCAAAGGACGACACGTTGAAGATCGTCGTCCCGGTTACGGAAGGGCGGATCTTCAAGCTTGGGGACATCAAGGTCGAAGGCAACTCGATCTTCTCCTCGGAGCAGATCCTTGCGTATATCGGCCTCAAAAAAGGCGAGATCGCAGACGGCAAACGCCTTCAGGACGCTGTCTTCGACGACCTTAAGAAGGTGTACGGAAGCCAGGGATTTGTCGGCTATACGGCTGAATTCGTGCCGACTTTCCACGACATCCCGGGCAACACGAAAGAAGGTATCGTCGATATCGTCGTCAATATCGAGGAAGGCAAGCAGTTCACGCTACGCCGACTTGAATTCACGGGCAACACGTTCACGCGCGATCGCGTGCTCCGTCGCGAGTTCCTCTTGAACGAAGGCGATGTCTATAACCAGAATTTTCTGGAGCTTTCGGTCATGCGCCTTAATCAGACGCAGTATTTCGACCCGATCGACAAGGATCAAGACGTCGAAACGCGAACCGACGAAGAGAATGCAAACGTAGATCTGATCGTTAAGGTCAAGGAAAAAGGCCGTCAGCAGATCTCAGTCAACGGCGGCATCGCGGGCATCGGCGGATCATTCTTCGGACTTGAATATTCGACGAACAACCTGGCGGGCCGCGGCGAGGTGCTTTCGCTCAACTTCGGCCTCGGAAACCGCCAGCAGAGCCTGCAGTTCACGTATCAGGAGCCGTATTTCCGCGATCGCCCGATCTCGGTCGGATTCTCGCTCTTCGCAAATCGGTATCGATTCTTCGGCGAAGGAACGTTCCTAACGCAGAATCCCGACCTGATCAATGCTCTTTTTGACCCGTACGCGTCGATAAATACGGATTCGAGCAATCTGTTCACGCAATCGACCTACGGAGTTACGCTCTTTGGAACGGCACCGCTCTCCGAGCTTCTCTTTAAGAAGCGACGTTTTACGCAGTTCACGCGTATCGGTTTCCAGTATCAGTTTTCGGCAACGAGCATTCAGGACCCGAAGGTCAATTCCGAGGCGGATCCCGCGGCACATATTCCGGTGATCTATCGCCAACCGAATATCATTACGAGCCGAGTTACGGGTTCCTTTGTTTACGATACCCGTCAATACGCAAAGAACGGCATCGACACGACTCGCGGCACGGCATTTTCGGCATCGCTCGGGTTTGCAGGCCTCGGCGGCGATGTCCGCACATATCAGCCGCAGATAACGTACTCGCAATTCATTCCGATCAGAAAGAAAAAGAGCCGAAACCCTGAGGTTTTCGCATTCCGTCTGCAGGCCGGCACCATCGGCTCATGGTCGATCAGCAATAAGGTTCGCAATGCGAACTCGATCGCGTTCATCGGCGGTATACCGGCCTACGAGCGTTACTTTCTCGGCAGCGAGAACGATATTCGCGGATACAATTACCGTTCGATCGGGCCGATCGCTCCTTTCGACACATATATTACGAGCCGGAACGTTCAGGTCGCGAACAATGCGACCGGCACAGCAGATACAAACACGGGCCTTCCGCAGCGTACGATCGACGAGATCCGCACTATTGGCGAGCTGACCGGTGCGGGCGGTGCAAATCCGGCACTTTTCTCGCGAAACTTCCGCTTTATCGGCGGCGATACGCAGCTTCTTGCAAACGTCGAATATCGTATCCCGCTCTTTGGACCGGCTACGATGGCGATCTTTGGCGATATCGGCTCGGTATTCAATCTGCACAAGACCGGCACGCAGACGATCAATAGTGAGTTCCTGCCTGACGAGCAGCTTCTCGGTGCGGGCCGCCTGACCGCTCTCGGACTGATCAACACACCGGTCCTTGAGAGCAGTTTCGGCAGCCTTCTCTTCTATCGCGGCCGCGTTCTTACGAAGACCGACTATCTGAATGAGTTCTGCCGCGGCAACCGGTTCGGCTGTCCGACGAGCCTCTCACCGCAGATCCAGCAGCTTTGGCTCCGTGGTGAGGTTCAGCAGAATTCGCTCCTAAAGGTCAACGATGCAGCGTTTGCGAAGCTCGCAGATTGGAAGGCGAGCGTCGGCGTTGAGCTCCGTGTCCAAGTGCCGATCGTCAATGTGCCGTTCAGGCTTATCTATTTTTACAACCCGAACGCAAAGCTTGGCTTTAGGCCCGAGCTGCCCGGTATCTTCCTGCCCGGCAAGCGTCAGGGGCTGCGATTCACGGTCGGAAGGACGTTCTAGGGCGTTATTCCATTGACTTTGGTGCGACCTATCGCATAGTATCAACGTTTATTTTCGAGACGGGCAACAGTAAGCCTTAAATATGTCTCAAATAGGATATTGCTTACACGCGGGGCTTTCCTAAAGGCTCTGCAAGTAGTTCGAAATCAGGAGTAATTTTACAGTAATGAAAAGACTAGGTTTGATCGTCGCCGCTCTTCTGTTTGCGGGGATCTTTACACTTCAAGCGTCCGCACAGACTCAGGCCGGTATCAAGGTCGCGATCATCGATTCCCAGGCATTTGCCTCGGACAAGGGCATCACCAAATATATCAATGCCTTAAAGGCTCTCGATGCAGAGTTTGCTCCGAAAACAAAAGAGCTGACCGACATCCAGGCAAAGATCAATCAGATCGCCGAGGATATCAAGAAGATGCAGAGCAACCCGGCAGTTCCGGTGAACCCGACCGCCCTTCAGGCGAAACAGGACGAAGGCCAGCGGCTCGCTCGCGAATTGGACTTCAAGAAGAAAGATGCCGAGGCAAATGCGCAGCGTCGTTCTGAGGTCGTCCTTCGCCCAATTATGGAGGATATCGGCAAAGCTCTTCAGACCTATGCCACATCGAAGGGCTACACGGTCATTTTCGATTACGACAAGATCGGACAGGGCATCCTTGCTTTCGACCCAAAGGCTGACATCACTGCCGAGTTCACCGCGTACTATAATACTCGTCCGGCGACCGCGGCAACCGCTGCAGCCCCGAAATAACCTGCGAAAACAGGTAGTTTCCGACACCTATTCAGAAGCCGGCAAATTGATTTTTGCCGGCTTTTGGTTTATTTGTTCTAGATACGCTTGAGCGCACCTTTTTTGGAACCGATCCGACAAATGACAGTAATTTACGACACGATCGCCATTCAGGAGATCCTTCCCCACAGATTCCCATTCTTGCTTGTCGATAAGATCATCGAACTCGAACCACGCACACGCATCGTCGGCATTAAGCAGGTTACGATGAACGAGCCGTATTTTGCCGGCCATTTTCCGGGTGCACCGGTAATGCCGGGCGTTCTGCAGATAGAAGCGCTTGCTCAGGTCGGAGCGATCCTTGCCCTTCGGGAGTTCGAGGATCGAGATGCGAAGATCCCTTTCTTTAGCGGCATCGAAGGTGCAAAGTTCCGTAAACCCGTACTTCCCGGTGATACACTTATGCTCGAGGTCGTCGCATTGCGTACCGGCAGCCGCGTGCAGAAAATGCGCGGCGTTGCGACCGTGGACGGCCAGGTTACAACAGAAGCCGAGATAATGTCCGTCATTGCCGATAGGCCGGCCCGATAATATGGAAACACCGATTCATATATCCCAAACGCAGGCAATAATGTGGGTGATGCTCCTGAATGCCGTTATCGGCTTTATTCTGGGCCTGATCCCGTTGCTTTTCGGCTACTTTTCGAAACAGCTGAAGCTCGGCCTCCTCGCGATCGCCGTTACGACCATCGGCGGCGGCCTTCTCGGCATTCTCATCTCGATCCCGGGGACGATCATTTTTACCTGGCTTGTCGCCCGCAATGCCCGGCGGGCAAAGAATGTCGGTTTTCCACCGACCGAAGAATAGTTTCTAAATGTCCACCTTTATTCACCCGACGGCGCTTGTCGATAAAGACGCCAGGATCGGCGAAGGCTGTTATATCGGCCCGTTCTCGACGGTCGGAGCGGAAGTAACGCTCGAAGAAGGCGTCCGGCTCGAATCGCACGTCGTCGTTGACGGCCGCACAAATGTCGGCAAAGGCACGCACGTATTCCCGTTCGTCTCGATCGGTCTCGCCCCGCAGGACCTCAAATACGCAAACGAACCGACATCGACCGAGATCGGTGAGCGAAATCAGATACGCGAATTCGTGACCATTCACCGCGGGACTGCCGGCGGAGGCGGCATAACACGCATCGGCAATGACAATCTCCTGATGGCGCAGGCACACGTCGCACACGATTGCCAGCTCGGCAGCGGCATCATCATGGCGAACGCCGCAACGCTCGCTGGGCACGTCGAGGTCGCTGACCGTGCGAGCATCGGTGCATACTCGGGCGTTCATCAGTTTTGCCGCATCGGCCTTGAGGCCTTCATCGGCGGATATTCCGTTGTCGTCAAGGACGCGATGCCCTTTGCGACCATTCAGGGCAATCACGCAAAATGTTTCGGCCTGAACCGCGTCGGAGCAAAGCGCCGCGGCTATTCGCCGGAGACGATCCAGGCCCTGAACCACGCATTCCGCCTGCTGCTGAACTCAAAACTCAACACCTCACAGGCCATCGAACGCATCAGAGCCGAGATCGCGCACTCACCCGAGGTCGACCTTCTCGTCGAGTTCATCTCGACATCTACGCGTGGTGTCGTAAAATAGACACAAGATGGAAAATTCCGCTGAGATCATCGCCGAATTCGGCAAGCGCATTCAACGCTGCTACGGCTGCTTTATCGCGTTTCACCTGAAGGATATGTACCTGGGTGAGGACGTTACCTATTATTGCGAACATTGTAAGGACGACACGATGTTCCATTTCAGTGCTTTTTCACAACACGTCGATCTCTCCAAACTGAAAGAGATCGCGGAAGACCACCATCATTGATCCACCTCAAAGTACGACCATCCTTCTTTTGCATAGTCTTCGGGGCAGCATTGGAGTTGGATTTCGCTTTTGATGTTGAGGGTGCGAGCCGAATTTCGCTATGCTTATGAGCGATGCGGAATGTGTCGCTCCACATAAAGTCTCCCGACGGCGAGCGGACGTTGAAGCTCGATGGCGAAATTACCATCGGGCGGACGCCCGACTCCAGCGTTGTCATCGGTGATTCGGGACTATCGCGGCGCAATACGACGCTTTTTATCGACGGTGATGACATTCTCGTCGTCGATGAAGGCTCAACGAACGGCACATTCCTTAACGGCGAAAAACTCGATGCTCGGCCGCGGATCGTGCACGACGGCGATACGCTTCGGATCGGGAGCTCCACGACCATCCGGATCGATACCGGAGAAAAGCGTGAGGCAGCACCAGCCTCCGCACCCGTGCAAACGCCTCAAAGCCCTGTCGACACGCCATCGACGCCAACCTACATCGCGCCTGAGGCCGCCGCTCCGGCATTCAATACGAATCGGCTTTTGATCATCGGCGCCGTCGCATTCACTGTTTTGATAATCGCGGGAGCAGGCGTCGCTCTGCTCTTTTCACGCGAGAGCACAGCGACGACCTCGAACGGCAACGCCGGCCTCCCAACGCCGAAGATCAATACCACGCGAAGGATACCGCTGCGTGTGATCGACCCGCTCGGCAATCAGAACGAGGACGACCTCGACGATCTAATTGCATCCTGGGAAACCGCTGAAAAGGAGGTCGATGCCTCGACGATCGCAGATGTCTCCGTCGGTGCGGACGATGCGGCGGAGAGCGACCTCAATGTTCCCGCATCGCTTCTTGCCGACAGGCAAAAGAAGGCACTCGAACCACGCAATGCCGAAACAGGTATTCGCCCCGCCGGGCTCGAAGTACCGAAAGAGCTTTACGGCGACGGCGTCATCAAACAAAAGGCTAAGCTTCGCGAGATGAAGGCGGACGGATATCATCAGCCGCTTGATTTCCCCGACCTCGCAGAAAAACGCCTGAACAAGGAGCTCATCGAGATGCCGATGGCTGCACAAAGCTATTATCTTGATGTCGGCGGCAGTGCGAGCGACGGCCCGTTTCAAACCTTTGCCTTCCCGAATGTTCATGCCGACATCGTACCGGGCACCGCTGAGTATGCGGCCATCAGCAGGCTTGCAGAGAGTTTTGCAGGCCACAAATACGACCTCAACAATCCCGTCGATCGAAAGCAGATGCGCGTTCGTCTGCTAAGGATGTTCAACCCAAGAGCAAAGCCCATCCTGCTCGAGCTTGCAGAGGCGTATTACAAACAGTTCAATCGACCGCTGCGCGTAACTTCCCTGACGCGTTCGATGGACTATCAGATCGGGCTGAACGCAAGCAACGTGAATTCCTTCAGGGTGCGCGATGAAAATGCCCTTCCGCCGCACACATCGGGCTGCGCGTTCGACCTCGCACGAAAGCATATGACCGCCGCCGAGCAAAATTTTGTGATGAAGAAGCTTGCCGAGATGGAGGACGCGAAAAAGCTCGACGCTCTCATCGAATATGGCCAGAATGCGTGTTTTCACGTCTTTATCTACTTCGACGGCGTCGCCCCTAGAATGTAGCCACGCCTCGACCAAATTGATTCCCGCACCACGCGGTTCTAAACTCGTATTAGATGACCGAAGCCGATCAGGAATATGAGAAGCAGTCCATTACGGACCTTGCGAAAGGCCTCTCGCGGCTTCCGGCCGGAAAACGCCGTGCTGCGATCGAATCGAGCGCATCGATCGCGGGTGTCAGCCTGAAGGCGAGCCGTGCATTTGTCGCCGCCGCTGCCGACGCCGCAAAAATATTGTCCGCGGACGACCTTCGTGCCTGGGCTGATTTCGGACGGCGGCTTGCCATGGGCAAAGCTGAGACCGGAATGAGATTCTTCGCCGATGGGGCAGCGGGACTGAAAGCTGTTCCCTCGCCGCTTCGAAAGCTCGTTTTTGATATCGCATCCCGCCAGCTCGTCCTATCGAGTTCGATCGCTGCGGAGACCTTTACCCTTGCTCCCGATCTAGCAAAACAAATAAAGGACAAGGAGCTTCTTGAACGCTTTCTAGTTCTTGCGGTTCAGGTGGCGATACGTTCGGCGAAGCATTCTTCCGTCTTGTTAAAAGCGTCGCCGGAGGTAGCCAATGCCTTTCGGAGGTTCGATAGCGAAGCTCCGCCGGTCATCGATGCGGCGTTCACGCTTGCTGAGAATTTCGCATCGCGTACCGGTGGAATGACCGCCGATCTTTGGGTCGAACTTCCCGACGCTCTGGCAAAAGTTTCCGCCCGCGACGCAGTTCTGCTTCTCGAAGAGGCCGATAGGTTTCTGGATTTTGGCGGCAGCGTTACTCTGCTTCTTGTCTCTTCGGGAGCAGACGTTCTCATGGCGGGGCGAGAAGTTTTTGCCGAATGGATCAAGGCTTCGAGGAAGGTCGCGGAACACGGGAACGCAGTGCTTATCGCATTTCTGCGGGCAGCACCGGTGTTTCTCGCACGCGTGTCGCGGCACAAGACCGTAAATTCATTGGCGATCTCGCGCGTGCTTTCCCTCGTCGCAAAGATCGCTGAAACTGACGCCGAAAGCGCGCTTGCCGCCCTTCGTTCAAGCGCCGCGGCACTCGAGAAAGTTCCCGTAAAGCAGTACGAAGAATGGGTTCGTGCCGGCCTCGTCGAGCACGAGAACTCGTCATCGAAAGGCCGTCGAAGCTATTTCGCACTGGAAACACGCGAGTCTCGCGACAAACTCCAGCAGGCGAAGACCGGCATCTCGCTCGAGGCGGTTCAGAACATCCTGCGCATCTATGTCGAAGGCTTAACAGGCCGCGTTGTCGAGGTCGCACCGCTTTCTGCGATTCCCGAAGGAAGCCGCATCGGCGATGAAAAGACGATCTTCCTGCCTGCGACGGTCGCAGAATTCGGCGATGACGAGCGTGATTTCAAGCTCTACAAAGTACTCGCTGCACACGCCGCGGGCCAGATCGAATTCGGCACGTACGCCCGCTCTTCCAACGAGCTTAAGGCCGTCTATAGCGAACTCTCGGCGCTCTATTCCGCGACCGCCGACCAGCTTGATGCGTTCTCGCTCTCCGGGTACATCGAAGATGTGCAGAAGGGCGAACGTGCACGTCCCGATGATGAGATAAAGGCCATCGAGCCCAACCTCCCGAAAGACGGCGACTATCGCTCCGTGCTCTCGGTCTTCCCGGAACCGCGTCTTGCACGCCGCATCTTCGGGACGATGGAGAACGCACGGATCGATGCGTGCCTTCGCTCGCATTATCGCGGATTGCGAAAGGACCTCGACCTGATGCAGCAATTCTTGCGGGAGAGACGCCCGTACATTTTCGATGTGCCGGCGAATCAGGTCGCGTTCGAATTGCTCTTTCAGATAACGATGTGCGGCGGAGCGACCGACGATTCGATGCGTTTCTATCCGCAGGTGGTCGATGAGATAAACGCTGTCCTTGACCGCTTCGTTCGACAACAAGATGGGTCGCGGCCTTCGACCGTCGCGGATTCGCTCCTTGCCACAAGCCGCGTTTACGACCTTTTCCAGAACGTGATGCCTGAGCGTGCCGAAGAAACGGACAGTCAGGAAGACAGCGATGACGAAGGCGAATTCGCGTACGACGACAAAGAGGCACAGGAATCTATCACCGAGGACAAGGTGAAACGCGAACGCGAGGCTGCCGCCGAGAATGTTTCGGAACTTTTCAGCGCATGGAACAGCCTCGATGATGAAGGCGAACCGGACGACCTTCGCGGTGCGGAGGCCTGGGCCGGAGCCGAGATCCCCGAACAGGCTCTTGACGAAGGTGAAGTTGCCTTCGCTTATGACGAGTGGGACCGCGAGCTGAATGATTACCGCGTCGGCTGGAGCCGCGTGATCGAAAAAAGAGTAAAGACCGGCGATCGAACCTTTGTCGAACTGACGCGAAGCCGCTATCGCGGCGTAATATCGTCGATCCGGCATCAATTCCAATTGATGAAGCCCGAGAATCTCACGCGGATCCATCGACAGATCGACGGCGAGGATCACGACCTAAACGCGCTCGTCGATTTTGTTATCGACCGCAAGGCCGACGGCCGCCAGGACGAGAACATCTATACGAAACGCCTCCGCCGAGAACGCGATGTCGCTGTCTCGATCCTGCTAGACCAATCGAGCTCTACGGCACGCACGATCACGCGAAATCCGCTCCAGCCGTACACTCATCCCGGCCGACGCATCATCGAGATCGAGAAAGAAGGCCTCGTCCTGATGAGCGAAGCTCTCGATGCGGTCGGCGACGTTTATTCGATCAATGGTTTTACGAGCGAAGGCCGGCGAAACGTAAAGTTCTACGTCGTAAAGGATTTCGCAGAGAAATACGACGCCGATGTCGAGAGCCGCATCGGCGGCATTACTTTCGAGAATAACACGCGCCTCGGTGCTGCGATACGCCACGCCGCGAACAAGCTCTTGCGGCAGGAATCGCGGACGAAACTACTGATCGTGTTGACGGACGGACGGCCGTACGACCATGATTACGGCGATGCGCGATACGCGCGCGAAGACGTACGCGAGGCACTGACCGAAGCAAAAATGTCCGGCGTCACGCCGTTCTGCATTACGGTCGATCGTGAATCCGAGGCCGAACTCCGCGACCTTTACGGCGATGTCGGCTACACGATCATCGACGATGTGCTCTCGTTGCCCGAACGTATGCCAAATATTTATCGGCGCCTGACAACGTAGGAACGCATCATACTGTGAACATCCCACAGGTCTTGAAGGCTAATGTGATAGGGAGGTAGGTTATGAACATCACGTCGCTCACGGCATTGTTTGCACTCTGTTTTTCGATAGCGTGTTCGCCCGCGAATACGCCGGCTGATGCGACATTTCAGACGGCATCCGGCGATGTGAATTTCACTGTCGAGACCGTTGCAAGCGGGCTTCAGGTTCCGTGGGCACTCGCATGGCTTCCGAACGGAGACATTCTCGTGACCGAAAGGCCCGGCCGCGTCCGCATCGTTGAGAAAGGAAAGCTTCGCGAAAAACCTGTCTTCGTTGTCCCGGATGTCGAGCCAAGCAGCGAAAGCGGCCTGATGGATATCTCGCTTCACCCCGACTTCGCGAAGAACAAGTTCATCTATCTAGCCTATTCCTACAACACGGACGGCAAGAAAGTTAAGGTCGTCCGATACGTCTATAAGAACGGCGAGTTTACCGAGCCGAAGATCGTCATCGATAACATTCCCGGTGCTCCGAATCACGCCGGAATGCGTGCTCGTTTTGGCCCGGACGGCAAACTTTACATTACCGCAGGTGATTCGACCGACTGGGACCTCGCGCAAGATCTTTCGTCGCTTGCCGGCAAAGTTCTCCGCTTGAATGACGATGGCAGCATCCCGAAAGACAATCCTTTTGTTGGACGAAAGGATGTGCGTGCCGAGATCTGGACCTACGGCAATCGCAATCCGCAAGGGATCGCATTTCAGCCGGCAACGGGCCTCGTTTTTGAGACAGAGCACGGGCCAAGCAGCTTCGAAGGAAAAGGTTCCGGCGGCGACGAAGTGAATATTCTCGAGGCCGGCAAGAATTATGGCTGGCCGGTGATCCACCACACCGAGAAACGGGACGGTATGGAGTCGCCCTTGCTCGAGTACAGCCCAGCGTGTGCGCCGGCGAGCGCTATGTTCTACACCGGTTCCGTCTTTAAGCCGTTTGTCGGTAACTTTTTCTTCGGATGCCTTCGGGGACAGAGGATCATCCGCGTGCGTCTCGACGGCCGAAAGGTCGTAGGTCAGGAAGATCTCGTAAGCGGTGCGTACGGACGCATTCGCGACGTGGCCCAGGGCCCGGACGGCTTTATCTATTTCACAACTTCTAATCAGGATGGCCGAGGCCGTCCGGCAGCCGACGACGATCGCATCCTACGCATCGTCCCGAAACCCGTAGATCCGCCAAAAGCAAAGGAGAAGCCCGCGAATGCTCAATAACGCCGCACTTCGACTGTTCAAGCCCCTCGCCTTTTCGTTGATATTCATCGCCTGCGCGACCGTAACGTTTGCGCAATTAAAGCTCACGCCGCATAAGGTACAGCTAAAGAAAGGCAAAGCGTTCACGCTGAATCTGCCTGCCGACTTCGAGATCATTCCTGCGGCAGAAGGATTAAAACGCGTCCGCTTTATGACGCGTTCGCCCGACGGCCGCATCTTTGTGACCGATATGTACAACCTCACCGACAACAAGCGTGGTGCGGTTTACATACTTGACGGCTTTGATGCAAAAACCGGAAAGTTCGCGAGCGTTACACCGTATATGACCGGGCTGCGGAATCCGAATAGCTGCCAGTTCCACACGGATGCAAGCGGTCAGGTGTGGTTCTATCTGGCGGAGACGCATCAGCTCACGCGCCGCAAGTTCACGCTCGGCGAGACAAGGCCGACGGACTCAAAACCCGAGGTCTTGCGCACCTTTCCTGACTATGGCCTGAGCTACAAGTACGGCGGTTGGCATCTGACCCGCACGCTGTCGTTCGGCCCCGACGGCCGGCTTTATATCTCGGTTGGATCCAGCTGCGACGCCTGCGTCGAGAAAGAAAAAGTGCGTGCGAGCATTATTTCGATGAACCCGGACGGTTCGGACGAACGCGAGATCGCACGCGGACTTCGCAACGCGGTCGGCCTTCGCGTCATCGGCGAATACATTTTTGCTACGAATCAGGGCGTCGACCACCTCGGCCTTTATAAGCCAGACGAGACGTTTTACGCCCTCAAAGCGGGTTCAGATTACGGGTGGCCGTATTGCTATTCTTCCAAAGGCAAGATCTATCGCGATCCGAAATTCAAACGGGCGACGGGCTGCAAGGATGTACCCGCACCATATGCGTACTTCCCTGCGCATTCGTCGGCACTCGGATTTGATTATTTTAACGACGAGGGCGCGGACCCCGCGATAAAGGACGGCTTTCTCGTTTCCTTGCACGGCTCCACCGACAAACGGATCGGCCACGGCTACAAGGTTGTCGTGATGCGAAAAGGCAAAGCCCTGCAGGACCTTATCACCGGCTTCCTGACAAAAGGAAAAGTTCTAGGCCGCCCGTGCGACATTATGAAACTCGATGCGAACTCCTTCCTAATGACCGACGATAACAAGGGCATCGTCTATCTCGTGCGAAGGAAGATTACATAGGTTAGCCACCGATGAGCGTCGTTCTCGTCGCAGCAAGCGGAGGCATCCCGAGGAAGACGCCGCAGCCCGCCATATCACCGGATGGCGTCCAACGGGCGGCCGGTAGTCCGTGAATGAAGACGGTCGCCGACCCTTTCATGATCGGCGTCCCGAACGGAGGCGTCGGGACCGGCGGATGAACGATCCCGCCGGTAATAACGCCCGTACAAAGGGCGATGCAGCCTACGTGAGCGGCGGGCAAACCTTCGATCATCACCGGCCCCGATGGGCATGGCCCCGTTGCCGGCGGCCCTATCGCGCCGCACGGCACCAACAGATCGTGTGTCAACGGATCGCCTTTTCTTGCTGCTGGAAACATACACTTTCTTCTAAAAAAGCTTTGGTGAACTGCGTTCAAACTCTGTCTTGTAAGCAATTACGTCAACATCCAACGGGATCGTCTGCTCGGCAACGTTCTGGTAAGCTCCGTCCCAAGCGCCGCGAAGGGCAAGCACTTCTGTGCCGCCAACTTTGCGTTCGCTGACCTTCATCCCTTCTTGAGATGGTGTCCAGGCAACCATCAGCTTTACATTGGAGCATTTGACCGATCTTCCGTTCTCAGGCTTTAGTTCAGGAAAGAACGGACTGAATTCTTTCACTGGAACCGAAAGCTTTACCGACCCCGTCAGTTTACCCTTGGGTGGCAGTTGTCGGACGAACGGGATCTCCTTTCGGGCGACATCTAAGCCGGAAGGCAGCTCCAGGTCTGCCCTAATAATCCGCAGGGTATCGGGTTCCTCTAGAAAAACATATGCGGCGTCTTCGTCGATGACCTGTTCATTTCCTTCGTAACCGATCATTTGGTCCCAAACATAAACCTCACGGTCAGATAAACTTTTGATCTGATAATTTATGACCAACTTTCCGTCCGTGATACCGGCAGTCGCCTCAATCGTTATATTTGCATCATCCATTTTCTTATCATCCGAGTCCTTAGCTGATACGGGCGTTGCACCAATTATCTCCGAACGAGTCCCCGTCGATCTCGGGAGTTCTTCGTGCGGCTTCCGTGGTGAAGACGCTCCTACTCCGCAAGAGATCGTCGCCAGCAAGATCATAAAAACCAAGAACGTCTTTACCATATATTCTCCTACGGCGTCGTCGGTACGGTATGAACGGTTGAGTCATGATCATCGCGGCGCATGGGCTGATTCATATCACGCAAGATATTGTTCTCGGTCATCTCGTCGTCTGAATGGCCATGGATGCCTATCGTTTGGGATTCTTCCTCGTTACTGCCAGCTTCCGCGGGTTCGGGATTATTTCTCAGATTAGTTCCCTGATCATTATGAACGGCGTGGATCATTTCATGTCCAAGCGTGGATTCAATGGGAACCGTCTGATTATTTCCATTTTCATCGACATAGGTATTATCCACCAGATCAGGATTGTAACGTATATTAGTTCCGCTGCCGACACCCGGTGTAGTGGCTCCCGCACGATCGGTCGGCCCCGCCAGGGCCCCGTTCCGTTGAGCCGTTGCCATGTCGAGTTCAGTGATCGTCGTCTGATGCGTGCCATTATCCAATTCATTGATGATATTGTTTCCGGTTTGCGTACTACTCAGTGTCGAAAGATTCGTGAGCGTTTTATCGCAGAATTCCGGTGTACCCGCCACGCGAATATTATTACCTACCTGGAAACTTCCATCAGGGTTTTGCGTGATGGGAGGCAAACGATTACCCGTAAGTTTCTTGCTGCGGCGTCCTCCCGAACCGCCGCCGGACCGCGGCCTATCGAGATAACCCGGTTCACCTGTGTCAGACGTTTCGGCATCGAGCGGTTCTTCCATATTCGGGAAACTCGGGCCTGTAGCGACGCCGCCGGAGTTTATCCGCGTGATCGGACCCTGTATCGTTATACCTGACGGATCAATAGTTATGAAACTGGAACCGACCTTGAAGGTGATCTTCATATTCGCCTCATAAGTGATCTGAGGCGCCGTCATTTCGGCTTTTGTACCCACTTGAGTATGGAAAACCGATTGAAAATCTCGAATAACATCTCCTTTGACCGTGTGGTTCAATTTTCCGTCAATGCCGATGAACTGATCTTCTTTGACGTGAAGGTCGTAGTTGCCGCCGACGGTGATGGCGAGATTGCCGCCGGGCTGGTTATCCGATCGGACTCCGATGACCTCTTGGCGGTTGCCGCCGCAGGTCTCGTACATCGAGCCTTTTGCGCGCAGGTCGTATCGCTTTTGCGAATGGATGAACACCTGCTCTTTGCCTTGTTTATCC
>JAANMW010000150.1_pt1 | contig 75508 bp, 62 predicted proteins | sample 7279671 | NCBI WGS metagenome assembly JAANMW01 (sample SAMN14094541, study PRJNA606508) | bioreactor metagenome | isolation source: A lab-scale SPAN reactor treating ammonium-rich wastewater day 247 | place: Ireland: Galway | collected 2017-09-19 | reverse complement strand
CCGCGCCTACGCCCGGCAGGCGGTTTTGTTTGGCGCACAGTCGCCGCGCCTACGCCCGGCAGGCGGTTTTGTTTGGCGCACAGTCGCCGCGCCTACGCCTCGGCAAAAGGCTGTTCCGGCGGAGTTTCCGGAGTCATCACCAGTTCGGCGTGCAAAAAGCCCCCCTCGTCCAGAAAAAAGGTGGCCACCTCCACCCGGCCCCACACCCGGCCCCCGGCCAAAATCTCCACCCGCTGCGCCTGGATGTGGCCCTTGAACGCCCCGGCCACCGAGACCGTCTCCGCCTGAATGTCGGCCTGCACGCGGGCCTCCGCCCCGATCACGACATTGCCCAGAGTCTCGATGCGGCCCTCCTCCAGCACGCCATCGATGCGCACCGAGGCGTCGGTCTTGAGTTCGCCCCCGCGCAGGGTGACGCTGGGGCCAATGGTGAGGTCGATACGGTCAGGCGCCGGACGGCGGTCTTTGCGGAACATGGTTTCTCGTGGTGAATGAAGTGTGGTGCGACGGTCGATCCCCTCCCCCCGCTCCCCTGCGCCCTGCCCCTTAACCCAAATGCTTGAGCAGCGGGCTCATCGTCTCGCCGCTGTGGATGTGATCGATGGCCGTGGCCAACATCTGCGCAACCGACAACACCTTCAATTTGGGATGGTGTTTGCGATCGGGGATGTGGATGGTGTTCGTCACCAGCAATTGCTTGATGAAAGGCGCGTCCAGGCGCTCGAGCGCGCTGTCCAGCAGCACAGGATGGGTGATGGCCAGATACACTTCGGGCCGCGCCCCCGCCTCCACCAGCGCCCCCACCTGGGTGAGCACGCTGCCCCCGGCAATGACATCATCGAAGACGATGGGGGTCCTGTCCGCGATATCGCCGACGATAGCCATCGTCTCCACCGAACTGAAGCCGGTGCGGCGTTTGTGCATCAACACCAGGTCGAGATCGAGCAGACGAGCGAAACGCCCGGCCAGCTTGGCCCGGCCCACATCAGGCGCGACGACGACCGGGTTGGTCAGCCGCTCCACCTTGCGAAAATGCTCGGCAAAGACCATCATGGCCGAGAGGGGATCGACCGGAATGGTGAAAAAGCCCTGCGTGGCCTCGGCGTGGATGTCCACATAGATCACGCGGTTGGCGCCCATCGTCTCCAGCATGGTGGCCACCACGCGGGCGCTGATCGCCTCGCGGCCTTTGGCCATGCGCTCCTGCCGTCCGTAGGGAAAATAGGGGATGACCACATTGATGGCGTGCGCCGAAGCCCGGCGGAACGCGTCGATGTACAACAGCAACTCCATCAAATGATCGTTGACCGGCTGGGAGCAGGGCTGGATGATGTACACGTCATCATCCCGCACCAACTCGTCGATCATGACATGGATCTCCGAGTCGGGCAGTGTTTGGGTTTGACACTGGCCCAGCGGCTTGCTCAGGCAGGTCGCGATCTCTTCGGCCAACGGGCGGTTGGCGCTGCCGGAGAAGATGCGCAGAGGGTGGCGATTGCGTGACATAATCGATCCAGGAATGGCCGAAAGCGTTGTCTGGTCTGGCATTATATGTTAGCATTCGCGCCCCAGCCAAACCCACGACCCGCCTCAGCACATCACCTGCTGCCCTGTCCATGACCACGAAACTGTTGATCGCCACCCACAACCCCGGCAAAGCCCGCGAATATCAGGCCCTGTTGGCCGATCTGCCGCTGCAGATCACCTGGCTGGTGGCCGAGGGCATCACCTTCGAGGCCCCGGAGCAGGGCGCCACCTTTGCCGAGAATGCCAGGGCCAAGGCCAGGGCCTACGCCCAGATCAGCGGCCTGCTGACCTGGGCCGATGACAGCGGCCTGGAGGTGGACGCGCTGGGCGGCTGGCCGGGCGTGGCCTCGGCCCGCCATGCCGGCCCAGACGCCAGCGATTGGGATCGCTTGCAGATCCTGTTGCAGCGCCTGTCTGGCCTGCCCTACGAGCGCCGCGCCGCGGTCTTTCGCTGCGCGGTGGCCGTGGCCACGCCCACGGCCGACCTGTTCCTGGCCGAGGGCAGCAGCGCCGGGGTGATCGCAGAGCAGCCGCAGGGGGAGGGCGGGTTTGGCTATGATCCGATCTTCTATGTGCCCAAATTCGGGCGCACCTTTGCCCAATTGACCCCGGCAGAGAAGCACAGCATCAGCCATCGCGGCCGCGCGGCCCGCCGCGCCCGCGTCCTCTTGCAGCGTTACCTGCACGAAGAGGGGCCAGGGCGCTGAAACACGCCCCGGCCCCTGGCGAGAGCGAAAAAAGGGGGGATCAGCGCTCCAGCGCGGCTGCAAGCGCGCAGACAAAACGGCGGACAACCTGCAATTCGGCGGGGGTGAAAGCCTGCGCGGTGCTGTCCAACGCTTCCAGCGCCCCATCCCAGGCCGATTGCACCAACGCCTCGCCAGATGGCGTCAACTCCACCAGCACCGAACGGCGATCTTCCGCGAAACGTTGGCGCTGCACCAGTTCGGCGCGGGTCAGGCGGTCGATGATCCCGGTCATCGTGGCCGAAACCTGCTGCGCCTGCCGGGCCAGCGCGCCCATCGAGGTCTTGCCGCCCGCCCCCTGCAAGGCGCTGAGGGTGTAGAATTGCGGCACAGTCAGATGCAATTCTGCGATTTCTTGACCAAAGCGGCGATATTGTAGCCAGTTCAGACGAATCAAATCATCTCGTAAATGATTGGTGATATCGTTATCCGAAGGGGTCGACTGTGTCAGCATGTGCGCTCCTCGTGTGAAAAATGGGTTGCCAAAACACTTTACGACGCCAACAGTTTAGGATGATCCCCAACATTTCTCAAGCCCTTTGGCTTGCTACATCCTGACTGTTTCATTACAGGAGGGTAACTGCCCCGCCCGATGACAAAAAAACCCTAAAGGTTTTTGAAACCTTTAGGAGTTGCAGTTTTCAAACGCATCGATCACCATTCAATCATTGATCATCAATCATTAATCGCGCCAAAAAGCCACTGATCGCCCCGATCACCAGGCCCGGCTGCTCGATCATCAGCATGTGCCCCCCGCCCTCGATCGTGGTCAGATCGGCGTCGGGCAACTGTTCGCACAGAAACGCAGCATATTTCAGCGGCGTCATCTGATCTTGCGTGCCCCCGATCACCAGCGCCGGCAGCCGGATCTCGCCCAACCGGGCCATGCTGTCGAAGGCATTGCATGCCTGCCAGTCCCCGGCCAGCACCGCCGGGGGCACGGCCAGGAAGTGGCGCAGATACTGCCGTTTCTGTTCAGGCGTGGCCCGCTGGCCATGCACCCACTCCACCAGCAGCGCCCCCACCCTCGCCGGATCCTTCTCCACCTGCTGCAAGATGTCGGGGTGCACCCGCAGCCGCGCGCCCGTGGCCACCAACACCAGCCCCCGCAACTGCTGCGGATGGCTGAGGGCAAAGGCCTGGGCAATGGCCCCGCCCATCGAATGCCCGGCCAATACAAAGGGGGGCAGTCCCATGGCCGCGGCCCAGTCCCGCACCACCTGCACGTATCCCTCGATCGTATGCCGCCCCGGCCCCGGCGACCGCCCATGCCCCGGCAGATCCAGGGCGTAGACCGCACGCCCCGGCAGCCGGCGCAGGCCGGGCGGCCAGTGCATGTGCGTCCCCCCGGCCCCATGCACCAGCACCAACGGCGGGGCCGCAGGATGCGGGGCCGCAGGGTCGGCTGCGTGCGCGTGCGCGCTGTAGAAAAGAGGCTGATCGTCGCAGCGGATGAAGGGCATGATGGCCTCGCAAAAAGGGAGAGAATGGGGGCGCCGGCAGGGGCAGTGTAGCAGAGCCACCGCAGCGGGCAAAAAAAACGCCCCGCCGCAGGGGGCGGAGCGTTTATCAACCAGACGGGGGTGAGAGTCAGGCCGGCTGCAACGCCTCTCCCAAGATCTCGGCCCGCAACTCGGCGTACTGCTTATCCTCCAACTCGGTCAGGAACTTCTCCGCTTCCATGCCGGCCATCGTGCCCTGGCCCACACTGCTGGCCACCTGGCGGAAGCGCGGATCCTGGATCTCGCCGGCAGCGAACACGCCGGGCACGCTGGTGTGCATGTGCTTGTTGGTGACGATATAGCCATTTTCCATCTGCACCTGCCCTTCGAACATCCAGCCATTGGGCGTGTGGCCGATGAAAATGAACACGCCATCGGTGGGAAACTCCCGTTCGGCGCCGGTGTTCACATCTTGCAGCGTCACCGAAGCCACCGCGCCCCCCTCGCCGGCATGGATGCGGGTCAGGATCGTGTCCCAGATAAAGGACATCTTCTCATTCTCCAGCGCCCGTTTCTGCAAGATCTTGCTGGCGCGTAATTCACTGCGGCGATGCACCACCGTCACTTTGGTGGCGAAGCGGGTGAGGAAAAGCCCCTCCTCCAGGGCGCTATCGCCGCCGCCGACCACCACAACCTCTTTGCCGCGGAAGAAAAAGCCATCGCAGGTGCCGCAATAGCTGACCCCACGCCCGGTCAGCGCCTCTTCGCCGGGGATGCCCAGCTTGCGCGGGGTGGCGCCGGTGGCGATGATCAGGGCCTTGGCCTGATACACGGCCCCGCTCTGCGTGCGCACCTGGAAGGGATGCTGCTGCACATCCACCGCGGTGACATAATCATATTCGATGCGGGCGCCGAAGCGCTCCGCCTGCTGCTGGAAACGCTCCACCAGCTCCGGCCCAGTCAGTCCTTCGGGGAAGCCGGGATAGTTCTCGATCTCGTAGGTGATCGCCACCTGTCCGCCGATCTCGTTGCCGGTGATCACCAGGGGGCTGAGCTGCGCGCGGCCATTGTACAGCGCCGCCGTAAACCCGGCCGGCCCACTGCCAATGATAATGACATTTTCCACATTTTTTGTTGACATAGCTTTTATAGATTCCTATAATTTTGTAATTAAATAGATTAATGATTTTTGCACGATAGAGGACCAACGAAACACTTCTCAACAGTATACCATCGTCCATCGTCTTTCGTCCACCATCCATAGACGCGCCGGCGCAGCAGAGGTTACAGGCCGGGAGTCGGGCGGTCGAACTCGCCCAGGGCGGCGAGGGCCAACGTGAGCAAAAGGATGGCCGCGGTCTCGGTGCGCAACACGCGGGGGCCAAGGCCCACCGGCTCCACGCCTGCGGCCTGGGCCAGCGCCACCTCTGCCGGGGCAAAGCCCCCCTCCGGCCCCACGAACAGGGTCAGAGGCCAGCGCGGCTGCGCCAACGGGGTCGAGATCGGCGTGTTGGCCGCCAGCGCCGGGAAAAGGGTCAGACCCTGCCGGGCCGCCAGCGCCTCATCCAACGATTGCGGCTCGGCCAGCCGGGGCAGCCGCCCGCGGCCGCTCTGCTCCGCCGCCTCGCGCACGATGCGCTGCCAGCGCTGCCACTTCTCATCGCCGGGCGCGGCCCGCACGGTGCGCTGCGTCAACAGAGGTTGGAAGCGGGTGACGCCCAATTCCACCCCCTTTTGCAGTGTCCATTCGAAACGATCGCCGCGGATGATGGCCAGACAGAGGATGACCTCGCCGGCGGGTTCGCCCCCGGCGGGCCACGTCTCCAGGATGCGGCCGCTGCCCTCTTTCTTACCGAGATGCTGCAAAGCCACACGGTGGGCCAGCCCCTGGCCATCGCGCACCTCGATCTCATCGCCAGGATGCAAACGCAAAACGCTGCGTATCTGGCGCGTGATCTCATCTGGCAGCGTCACCTGCTGGCCGTGGATGGCGGCGGGCGGCAGGAAAAAACGGTGCATGATCAGGCGGTGCAGGCCAGGGCCACCCAATCGCCCTCGCGCTCCTCCGCTGCCACAGTCAGCCCGCAGGCAGCCAGGGCCAGATCGACCACATGGCTGCGGGCCGCGATGATCCCGGAGAGCAACAGCACGCCATCCGCGGCCAGGAGCCGGTGCATGCCCTCCTGCAGCAGCAGATCGGCGATGACGTCGGCCAGGATATTGGCGCAGATCAGATCGTAGGCCCCGCTGGCGGGCAGCGAGCCGGTCTGGCAGGTAATCAGATGCGCCACGTCGTTGGCCGCGGCGTTGGCCGTGGCAATGGCCGCTGCCTCCGGGTCGATATCGGTGGCCAGGATGGGGCCGGCGCCCAGTTTGGCCGCGGCAATGGCCAGGATGCCGGAGCCGGTTCCCACATCCAGCACCCGGCGCAGGGGCGGGATGTAGCGCGGCAACAGGCGCAGCAGCAGTTGGGTGGAGGGATGCATGCCGGTGCCGAAGGCCATGCCAGGATCCAGCCGCACCACCACCTCATCCGCGGCGCTGGCCGGGGTCAGCCAGGTAGGCGTGACCAGCACCCGGCCCACGCGCAGGGGCTGATAATGCGCCTTCCAGGCCTCGGCCCAATCCGCCGCGGCCAGGGGGCGGATCGAAAGCTCGCCCCACCGGTCGGCGTGGGGCAGTGCGGCCAGGGCCGCGGCCAGTTCTGCCAGCCGGGCGCGCGGATCGGGCCTGTCGGCCACATAGCCGCGCACGGTGAGCCGCGCCTGCTCCGCCTCGCCATACGGCCCGAAGCCGCCGAGTTCGATCGCCGCGCCGCCGGCGATGAAGCGATCGAACAGGGCCGCCGCGGCCTCCGCCGCCTCTGCCCCCGCCTCCGCCGCGGCCAGCGTCAGGCTGATTTCGAGCAGATCGCTCACAGCCCCAGCGCCTCGCGCATGCGGTCGAAGAAACTGCCCTGATCGTTCCGCTCCATGTTGGCCGGGCCCAGGCTTTCGGCCAGTTTCTCGAACAGACGGCGCTGTTCTTCGTTCAGATGGGTGGGAATCTGCACATTGATGGTGATGAGCATGTCCCCGCGCCCGCTGCCGCGCAGATGGGGCGCGCCCAGGCCGCGCAGGCGCAGCACTTTGCCCGGCTGTGTGCCCGCGGGGATGCGCAGCGGCCGCGGCCCATCCAGCGTCGGCGCCTCCAGGTCCGCGCCCAACACGGCCTGGGCAATGTTGACCGGCAACTCCAGCAGGATGTCATCCTCGCGGCGCTGGAAGATCTTGTGCGGCTTGACGCCGATGAACACATAGAGGTTGCCTGTGGCGCCCCCGCGCAGGCCGGGCGCGCCCTCGCCGGGCAGGCGGATGCGGGTGCCCTCATCCACACCGGCAGGGATCCTGACGCGCAGAGTGCGGCTGACATCCACCAGCCGGTTGCCGCGGCACTCCTGGCAGGGTGTCGTCACCACTTCCCCTTCCCCGCGGCAGCGGGGGCAGGTGGTGACATTGACAAAGGCGCCGAGAACGGTCTGCTGGCGCTGGCGCACTTCGCCGGCCCCGTTGCAGGTGGGGCAGCGCATGGGCGAGGTGCCCGGCTCGGCGCCGCTGCCCTCGCAGCGGGGGCAGGCCTCCTGCCGGGTGATCTCGATATCCCTTTCCGCGCCCAGCACAGCTTCCTCGAACTCGATGGTGAGGTTGTAACGCAGATCGTTGCCCCGCACCGGGCCCCGCTGCGGGCCACGGCGAAAGCCAAAGCCGCCGCCGAAAATCTCTTCGAAGATGTCGCCGATATCGGAGAAGCCGGGGCCAGGCCCGCCCCCCACGCCCTGAACGCCGGCATGACCAAAACGGTCATAGGCGCCGCGTTTTTGGGGATTGCTGAGGACTTCGTACGCTTCGTTGATCTCTTTGATGCGTTCGTCGGCGTCTTCGCCTTTGTAGATATCGGGATGATAGCGCTTGACCAGGCGGCGATACGCGCTTTTTATATCTTCAGCCGCGGCAGTGCGGGCCAAACCCAGCACTTCGTAGTAATCGCGTGGGGTACTCATAGATGGTGTGCAGTGTCAGGATTCGGGTTCGTTTGATTCGTAGTCGTCAGATTCCGCGGTTTCCCAGCCGATGATCCAGATACAAAGGGCAGCAAGGCCCAAGGTGGCCAGGGCCAGCGCCGCCCATTGGCTGGCGGAAAAGCCCACATGCCGGGCCGAAAAATAAAGGATGATCAACATCCCCGCGGCCAGGAAGAGGAAGGAACTGAGCGTGGGACGTTCGCGCCACAAGCGTTTCAGGGTTTGCATCGGGGCAACCTCAGGCGGGAGTGGGAAGGGGCAGGCCCAGCGCCTGCCACGCGGTCTGCACCTGCGCTTCCAGGTGCGCCAGGCTGCCGCTGTTGTCGATCACCACATCGGCCTGGCTGATCTTGAAGGCTTGCGGACTCTGCGCCCGCATACGCGCCTGCGCGGCGCTGCGGCTCATCCCCCGCTCCCGCATCAACCGCTCGATCTGCTGCTCCTCCGGCGAGGTGACGACCCAGATCACATCGCAGATCGTGGCCGACATCCCCGCCTCCAACAGTTTGATCGCCTCGATCACCACGACCGGCGCCACCGCGGCCTGCACCTCTGCCTGGATGTGGGCAAAGATCACCGGGTGCAGGATCTGTTCCAACTGCGCCAGCTTGTTGGGGTCGGCAAAGACGATCTGGCCCAGGCGGTTGCGTTCGATCTCGCCCCGGCGGTTGCGGATCTCCTCGCCGAAGGCCCGGACAATGGCGTCGAATGCAGCGCCGCCGGGCTGCATCACCTGATGCGCCACCTGGTCGGCGTCGATGGTGTGGGCGCCGTAGCGCCGCAGCAGGTGCAGGACGGTGGTCTTGCCTGTGCCGATGTTGCCGGTGAGTCCAATGATGGTGGGTTGCATTTGTTGGTAGATTGGTAGATTGGTAGATTGGTAGATTGGTAGATTGGTTTGTTGGTTTGTTGGTTGGTAGATTGGGGGGGGATCGTTGGATGTCGGCTTCTCGTCGCCTCAGCGCCTTGTCAGGAGGCGAGGAGGGCCCAGGTTTCGACGAGTTGGTGCAGGCGCTGTTCGACCCGGCCGTAACGTTCGCCCAGGCGCTGCACTTCGCCCAGTTGTTGGCTCAGACTGGCGCGCTGCAACGCCGCCGCGATCTCGGCCAACTCCGCCTCGGCCGCGTGGATGTGCGCCTCCATCTCGGCCACTTCCGCGGCCTGTTTCTCCTCTTGCCGGCGCTGGCGCCGCGCCTCTTTCGATTGGCGACGATAGGCCTGCGCCTCGGTCAGGGGCGTTGCCGCCGCGGCGGCGGCCTCCTTCTCGGCCTGTTTGGCCGCCAGATACTCGCTGTAGCCCCCCTCGTACGCGCGCAGCTGCCCGGCGTCGATGGCCCACACCTGCGTGGCGAGGGCATCGATCAAATAGCGATCGTGCGAGACAAGCAGCACCGTGCCGTTGAAATCGGCCAACATCTCCTCCAACACTTCCTGCGATTCGATGTCGAGGTGATTGGTCGGCTCGTCCAGCACCAAAAAATTGGCCTGCTGGCGGCTGAGCCGGGCCAGGGCCAGGCGGCTGCGCTGCCCGCCGCTCAGCGTCTGCACTGTTTTGAACACATCTTCCTGGCTGAAGAGGAAACGGGCGAGGATATGCCGCGTTTCCGCCGGCAGCAGAGCGGGATCGGCATCCATCAGCGCGTCCTGCACCGTCCATTCCGGCTGCAGCGCCGCCTGCACCTGCGCCAGGTAGCCCAGCCGCACGCTGGCGCCGACGCGCAACTCCCCGGCCAGGGGCGGGATCTGGCCCAGCAGGGTCTTGACAAATGTGGTCTTGCCGGCGCCGTTCGGGCCGATCAGGCCCACGCGCTCGCCCCGCTTGCACACCACCTCCTCGGCCACGAACAACAGGGCGTCGTCGGGGCGGGTGTTGCCGTTGGCCGCGTACACATAGCCGCCAGAGCGATCCATTTTCGGGATCGGCTGCGGCTTGGCCTGATAGCCGATGGCCAGGTGGGAGCAGGCCAGCACCAAACTGCCGCTGCGCAGCCGCGTGCGCCATTGCAACGACATGCGCCGCCGCTGGCGAGGGGGGGCGATGCGGCCTTCGGCCAGCATGCGTTGCAGCCGCGTGCGCCGGCCCTGCGCCTGCCGCGTGTTCTGCCCGGCGATGTTGCGGCGGATGTAGTCCTCTTCTTTGGCGATGTATTCCTGCTGCGCCTCATATTCCTTGTGCAGCCGCTCCAGCCGGGCCTCGCGCTGCACCACGTAGGCGCTGTAGTTGCCGCGGAAGGGGGTCAACTCGCCCCAGGCCATCTCCCACACCTTCGTGGCCACGCGATCGAGGAAATAACGGTCATGCGCCACGATGATCATGCCCCCTTCCCAGCCCAGCAACGTGCTTTCCAGCCATTCCACCGCCTGCAAATCCAGGTGATTGGTCGGCTCATCCAGCAGGAGCAGATCGGGCTTATCGAGCAAAAGGCGGGCCAGCAGGCCGCGGGTGCGTTGGCCGCCGGAAAGCTGGCGCAGGGGCTGATGGAACTGGTCGGGCGAAAAGCCAAGCCCGGTCAGGGTCTGTTGGATGCGCAGGGGATAATCATAGCCGCCGGCCAGATCGAAACGGTGTTGGCGTTCGGCATAGGCTGCCAGCGCGGCTTCCCCCTGTTCCGGATCGGCCATCTGCGCTTCCAGCGCCCGCAACTCCGCCTCCTCCGCCCGCAGGGCCGCGAAAACCTCCAGCATATCCTCCCACAAGGTTTTGGCCGCGGCGGGGGGCGGGTCTTGCGGCAGAAAACCGATGCGCAGGCCCTTGCGCCGGTGCACCACGCCCTGCGTGGGCTTCAGGTCGCCGGCGAGGAGGCGCAAGAGGGTGGTCTTGCCCTCGCCATTGGGGCCGACGAAGCCGATACGGTCGCCGTTGGCCACAGCCAGGCTGACCCCTTCGAACACATCGAGGGGGCCGAACGAGATGGCAAGGTCGTGGGCGGTGAGCAGGGACATAAGCGGACGTCGGGTACAGACGGCCGTTTATTATACATCAGCGCCTTGGAGCGAGGCCAACGGAAAAGGCATTTCGCCGCCGGGAATGGACGTTGGCCTCGCCAGCGGTCGGAGCGCTGCGAGCGCTCCGACCGCTCACGCCTTGACCACATCGCAAAGCAGGGCTTTGTACACGGGGAAGCCGGAGATGGGGTCGCGGTTCTCCATGTCCGTCAGGTCGTTGACTGTGGCCCGCCGCCAGGAAGCCGCGGCAATCGGCGAGCCGCCGCCGCTGTTGGCCTCGATCACACCCGGCAAAATGTCGGGGGTGACGCGGGCCTTGAAGGGCACGCGCCCTCGCGGGGAGAGGACGATCACCTCGTCGCCGTCGCAGATGCCGCGGGCCGCCGCGTCCTGCGGGTGCAGCATCACCAGCGGATCGGGCTGCATCTTCAGCAGGCCGGGGATGTTGTGATGCTGGGAGCGAAAATCGGTTTGCAGCCGGGCGCCGGAGTTGAAGACCAGGGGATAGGTCTGCGCCAGTTCCGGCGCGGCCAGAGGGCCTTCCACCGGCTCCACATACACGGGCAGGGCGTCATAGCCGTACGCGGCCAGCAGGCTGGAGGCGATCTCCAATTTGCCGGAGGGGGTGTTGAAGCCGGGCCGGCCATCGGGCCGTAGCAGGCCCAGTTCCCATTTGCGATAGCGCATGGCCGGGGGGGGATGGCCGATGCCGTCGGGGCTGGCGCGCAGGTCATCGGCGCTGAAGCCGCTGTCTTGCAACACGAAATCGAACAGCGCGTCCTGCGATTGCGGGTACAGATGGCCGTAGCCCAGCCGCCGCGCCAGCTCGGCGTAGATGGCGAAATCGCTGCGCGCCTCGCCGCGCGGGGCCACCGCCCGCCGCCGGTGCTGCATGCGCCCGCCGTGCACCATGTAGGATTCGATCTCGTACATGGTGGTGGCGGGGAGGAGGATGTCGGCGTACAGCCCGTCGGCGGTGGGGAAGCGGTCGATGACAACCAGAAATTCCAGGGCCTCGAGGCAGCGCCGCCACAGTTGCGGCTGGGGATAGGCGGTGAGGAGGGAAGAGCCGCCGATGATCAGCCCGCGGATGGGGTAGGGATCCTGGTCGAGGATGGCCCGCGGCAGCTCCATGCTGTGCGCTTCGTTGCGAAAACGGTGATAAAGGGGGTATTTGTCCTTGCCGATCGGCGCGATGCCCGCGGGCGGGGGCACATTTTCCCTGTGCAGGGGGAAATCGCTGCCCGGCATCTTGAAAAGCAGCCCGCCGGGGCGGTCCAACTGCCCGGCCAAAGCCCAAAGGATGTGCACGGCCCGGATGTTCTGCACGCCGCTGTTGGTGTATTCCAGCCCGGCGTAGCTGACCAGCGCGGCCCCGCGGGCTGTGGCAAGCGTCCGCGCCAGTTCGCGAATAGTCTGCGCCGGCACCTGGGTGATCCGTTCCACCTGTTCCGGGCTGAACGCCTGCACATACGCTTGCAACTCGGCGAAGCCCAGCGTCCAGTGGGCCGCGAAATCCTGATCGTACAGGCCCTCGGCGATGAGGACGTGGATCAGGCCAAGGGCGAGCGCGCCATCGGTGCCGGGGCGGATGCCGATCCACTCGGCGGCGGTGGCTTTGGCCGTCTGGCTGCGGCGGTGGTCGATAACGAGGATGCGCGCGCCTCGCTTGCGCGCCCGCACCAGGGGCCGCAGGGTGGTGGGGGCCACGCCGGCCGGGTTGGCGCCCCACACCACGATCACCTCCGCCTGATCCAGATCGAGGGTCATCTCCTTGCCGTAGGCGCCGAAGGTGGCCTGCGGCGCGATCATGGCGTGGGCCACATAGCAGATGGCCCCCACGCCGGTGGTGTTGGGCGATCCCAGGGGAAAAAGCAGGCTGGAGGCGGAGGATTCGGGGGGGCCGGCGGGCGCGAAGATGTCGCACAGCGCCCGTTCGAAATTGCCGCGGCCGGTGTAGGTGCACAGCGCCTGCGGGCCATCTCGATCCGCGATCTGGCGCAGCCGCTGCACGATCGTTTCCAGCGCCTCATCCCAACTGATGCGCTGGAAGCGGCCCTCGCCCCTGGCCCCGATCCGTTTGTGCGGGTAGAGCAGGCGGTCGGGCGCGTAGACGATCTCAGGCGCGTGCATGCCGCGCGGGCAGCAACCGCCGAAGGGGTGATCGAGCCGCGGGCTGACGCGGGTCAGCGTGCCATCCTCCACGGTGACGCTGACGACGCAGCCGGCGTCGCAGATGCCGCAGACGGTGGCGATGGTTTCTTTCTGAACAGGCAGGGATCCAGGAGCGTACATCATGCCTCTCTTTGCCGGCGCGGGGCCGCAGGTTGCAGGGGAGCGTCAAATCTGTCAGAATGGGGGTGTGGGTTGCCACATGCCGGCCCAGCATGCCAGGGCCATACCGACATACGTCAGCATCGGCGCCGCGAAGGTTGCGGCTTGCAGCAACGTCTCTTTCCCGTTTGAATTGTCCGTGCGATCGCAGCGCCGACCCACTGGCAGCGCCCCGATCCTGGGCGCTGTTATAACATGACTGCGGTCAGGACACAAACGCGGCTCAGGGAACTCTGATAAAACGCTAACACAATTCTGATGCGCCGCATATACACCTCTGCTTGAATAGGCTTGGCCTGTCTCCGCTTTCTGCCGGGCCTATCCGCGGCGTGGCCGGCCATGAGGCCGCCGCACCGCCCACTTTCCTTTGCACCCTCTCCCATACCATGAGGTTTTGATGTTTCACGATCTGTTCAGCCACACCCGCAACGAAGAAAAGAGCCTGCAAGATCTGCTGCCTGACGCCCTACCCATCCTGCCTCTGCGCAATCTGGTTGCCCTGCCTATGGCGGTGATTCCCCTGGCCGTGGGCATCCCCCGCTCGGTGCGGCTGATCGAGGACGCTATGACCGGGGCCCGGCTGATCGGCCTGGCTGCCATGCGCGATCCAGAGATCGAGGAGCCGCGGCCGGATGAAATCTATCAGACCGGCACGGTGGCGCTGATCCACAAAGTGGTGCACACAGAAGATGACTCCCTGCAAGTGATCGTGCAGGGGTTGGAGCGCTTCCGGGTGGAGGAATGGCTGGAGGAATCGCCCTATCTGACGGCGCGGGTGGCGCTGGAGCCGGAATATACCGAGCAGAATCTGGAGGCCACGGCCCTGCGCCGCAGTCTGCTGGAGCTGAGCAATGAGCTGGCAGCGCTGCTGCCCAACATCCCCGAAGGAGCGGTGGCCTTCCTGGAGCAGGTGAAAGACAACCGCCAGTTGGTCTACATCATCGCTTCGAACATCCGCATGGAGATCGAGCAGGAGCAGGCGATCCTGGAGGCGGATTCGGTGAATGAGAAGATGCGGCTGCTGCTGGCGGTGATGACGCACGAGCGCGAGGTGCTGGGCCTGCGCCGCAAGATCGCGGAGGAAGCCTCGGAAGAGTTGAATAAAACGCAGCGCGAGTATTATCTGCGCCAGCAAATGGAGCAGATTCGCAAAGAATTGGGTGAAAGCGATGAGCAAGAAGCGGAAACCGCGGAATATCGCCGCAAAATCGCGGAAGCGGATCTGCCGGAAGAGGCGCGCAAGGAGGCAGAGCGGGAGATGAAGCGGCTGGAACGCATGCCCCCGCAGGCTGCCGAGTATTCGGTGATCAAAACCTATCTGGATTGGCTGGTGGAGCTGCCCTGGCGCAGCGCCAGCGAGGACAATCTGGACATCGCCCACGCCCGCCAGGTGCTGGATGAGGATCATTACGACTTGCAGAAGGTGAAGGATCGCATCCTGGAGTTCCTGGCCGTGCGCAAGCTGGTCAGCGAGCGGGGGATCGAGCCGATGGAGGGCTTCGAGGGGGAGGTGCAGCAGGCGATGGGCGCCATCCTCTGTTTTGTAGGCCCGCCCGGCGTGGGCAAGACCAGCCTGGGCAAAAGCATCGCCCGCGCGCTCGGGCGTGAATTCACGCGCATGAGCCTGGGCGGCATGCGCGATGAGGCGGAGATCCGCGGCCATCGCCGCACCTACATCGGGGCCATGCCTGGGCGCATCATCCAGGCGATCAAGCGCGCCGGCACCCGCAATCCTGTCTTCATGCTGGATGAGGTGGACAAGATCGGCATGGACTGGCGGGGCGATCCCTCCTCGGCCCTGCTGGAGGTGCTGGACCCGCAGCAAAACAACGCGTTCCGCGATCATTATCTGGATGTGGATTTCGATCTCAGCGATGTGATCTTCATCACCACGGCCAACACCCTGGAGACGATCCCCCCGCCCCTGCGCGATCGGATGGAGATCATCACCCTGGAAGGGTACACCGAGTATGAGAAGCTGCGCATCGCCGAAGGCTACCTGGTGCCCCGCCAGCGCCGCGCCAATGGCCTGCGCCAGGAGGAAATCACTTTCAGCGAGGATGGGCTGCGCGCCATCATCCGCGATTACACGCGCGAATCGGGCGTGCGCAGCCTGGAACGGGAGATCGGCAAGGTCTGCCGCAAGCTTTCGGTGAAGATCGCGGCCAACGAGGCGACAGGGGCCACAATCACGCCCGAGGTGGTGCGCGAGTACCTGGGCCGCCAGCCCTTCTTTTTCGACGCGGCCCTGCGCACCGAGCGCCCCGGCGTGGCCACCGGCCTGGCCTACACACCTGTGGGCGGGGATGTGCTGTTCATCGAGGCCACCAAGATGAAAGGCAAGGGGGATCTCACCACCACCGGCCAGTTGGGCGAGGTGATGAATGAATCGGTGCGCATTGCCTTCAGTTGGGTGCAGGCCAACGCCGAGGCCCTGGGCATCGACCCGGATTTGTTCGAGCGGGCCAATTTCCATGTGCATGTGCCCGCCGGGGCCACGCCCAAAGATGGCCCCAGCGCCGGTGTGACGATGGCCACGGCTCTGGTCAGCCTGCTCACCGGCCAGCCGGTGCGGGCCGATGTGGGCATGACCGGCGAGATTACGCTGCGCGGGCAGGTGCTGCCGATCGGCGGCCTGAAACAGAAGGTGTTGGCCGCGCACCGCGCCGGCCTGAAGACGGTGATCCTGCCCGACCGCAACGAGCCGGATCTGGAAGACCTGCCGGTAGATGTGCGCAACGGCATCCAGTTCGTGCCGGTGGATTGCATCGAAAAGGTAGTAGAAACCGCCCTGCGCCCGGGATGACGAAGGACGAAGGACGATAGACGATGGACGATGGACGATGGTTGGTAATCGTTAATCATTGATTGTTGATTGTTGATTGTTGATTGTTGATTGTTGACTGTTAGCCGCAGATCGGCGCCAATTATATTTAAGACGGATCAGCTACTGGCTAACAGCTATCAGCTACCGGCTATCGTCTATGGCCAGGGCATGCTACAATCCCGGCCATGTCTTCACCTGTCGCGCCCGAATCAGCAACCTGGCAAGCTACGCCACGCCCCTCCCTGATGCGCCGCCTCTCGCGGGCGCTCAGCGGCTTGATCGATCGCCGCCAGCCCTCCGAAACCAGCGTCCTGCTGTTCACGGCTGGGCTGGTGGGGGTGATCACCGGCCTGCTGGCCGTGGCCTTGATCGAGGCGATTCATCTAGCGCAGCGCCTCTTTTTTGAAGGGATCGCCGGCGCCTGGCCCGGCCTGGGCCGCGGGTGGGTGATCCTGCTGCCGGCGCTGGGCGGGCTGATCGGCGGCCTGATCCTGACCCGCGCCGCGCCGGAAGCGCGGGGCAGCGGCATTCCCAATGTCATGGAAGCGCTGATCTTGCACGGGGGCCGCATCCGCGCCCGCGTCGCCCCCCTCAAACTGTTGCTGACGGCGCTGACGGTGGGATCAGGCGGTTCGGCAGGGCGCGAAGGCCCGGTAGTGCATATCGGCGCCTCGATCGGCTCGACCCTCTCCGGCCTGCTGCGCTTGTCCACGCATCGCACCCGCAACCTGGTGGCCTGCGGCGCCGCCGCCGGCATTGCCGCCTCGTTCAATGCGCCCATTGCCGGCGTGGCCTTTGCCATCGAAGAATTGGGCGGCGAATTGGGGGTGAGCATGCTGGGGAATGTGGTCATCGCCGCGGTTTCAGCCTCGATGATCAGCCGCTCGTTGCTGCACAGCGCCGAGTCCTTTGCCATCCCCACCTACCAACTGGGCGATCCTGTGCTCATCCTGGGCTATGCCCTATTGGGCGTGGTCACCGGCTTGTGGGGGGTGCTGTACATCAAGGTCTTCTATGGCATCAGCGACTTCTTCGACGCGCTGCGCCGGCTGCCGGCGTGGGTGAAACCCGCGGTCGGCGGCTTGTGTGTGGGGCTGATCAGCTTCCTCTATCCGCTGGCGCTGGCCGCGACGGGCATGGATGCCGATCTGGCGCGGCTGGGCACGCCGGTGGCCGATTTCATCCCCCACATCGCCGGCGTCGGCTTTGATCTGGTCGAGATCGCCCTGCGCACCCCACTGCCCTGGCTGCTGTTGCTGAGTTTACTGGCGCTGAAGCTGATTGCCACCTCGATCACCCTGGGATCAGGCGCGGCCGGCGGGGTGTTCGCCCCGGCCCTGTTCATGGGGGCGATGCTGGGCGGGCTGTTTGGGCAGATCGGCGCCTTCCTTTTCCCGCAGGCGGGCATCCAACCGGGCGCCTTTGCCCTGGCGGGCATGGCCGGCGTGCTCACCGGCGCGGTGCGCGCGCCCCTGACCTCGATCCTCATCGTCTTCGAGATGACCAACGACTACGCCTTCGTGCTACCGTTGATGGCCACCACCATCGTCTCGGCCCTGGTGGGGCAGGCGGTGCATACCGAATCGATGTACAGTTGGTGGCTGGTGCGGCGGGGCGTCCACGCCCGCCATGGTATGGATGTCGATGTGCTGGACGGGGTGCTGGTGCGAGAGGTAATGGATCTGACGCCGCCGACGATACGCCCGCAGGATACCTGCCAGACCCTGCAAAAGCTGCTGGTGGCCAGCCATCATCACGGTGTGATCGTGGTCGATGGCGCACAGCAAGTGCGGGGCATCGTCACCTTGAGCGATCTGGAACGGGTCATGGGACAGCCAGACTGGGAGCAGGCGCCGATCCAACAGATCATGACTGGGACGGTGTTGACGATATGCCCCGATGAAACGATCGGCGCGGCCCTGCAGCGCATGGCGGTGCGCGATATCGGGCGCATGCCGGTGACGGAGAACGAGCACTCGCGGCGGCTGGTTGGCATGATCCGCCGCACCGACATCGCCCGCGCCTACCAACGGGGGCTGCTGCGCCGGGCCGAATTGATCGATCGCGCCAGCCAACTGCGCATCTCACGCAGCGGCGGGGCCGAATTCGTGGAGCTGCACGTTCAGCCCGGCGCCCTCGCGGCCGGAAAGCGTGTGTCCGAGTTGAGCCTGCCGCCCGAATGCCTGCTCACCACCCGCCGGCATGGCGACCAGATGCACCTGCTGCATGGTCAGGACAGGATCGAGGTGGGAGATGTGGTGTTGGCGCTGTGCGAACCGCAGCGCGTGGCCGATCTGGAAGCGCTCTTTGCCCGCCGCGCTTGATCGCGGCCACCGCGGGCGCGTGTTCTTGGGCCCGCGATTGGCAATTTGCGGGGATGCAGGCATAATCCACAGATTGTTGCCGTCCTTCTTCGCCCACGCTTCAAGGAGCCGCCATCATGTCTGCCCACGCCCACGCCCACGCCCCAGGCGACCGCCGCGAGATCCGCGGCTGGATGATGTACGACTGGGCCAACTCCGCCTTCAGCACCACCGTCGTCACCACCCTGCTCGGCCCCTATCTGGCCAGCATCGCTCGCAGCGCCGGCGGGGTCAACTTCCTCGGCTTTACGTTCGAGCCAGATGCATTCTTCCCCACCTGCGTTTCCATCTCGGTCATCCTGCAAGTCCTGCTTCTGCCCCTGCTGGGCGCCATCGCCGACTATTCCACCCTGAAAAAGCGCTTGCTGCTCAGTTTCGCCACCGCCGGCGGTGTGGCCACCGTGCTGCTCTTCTTCATCCAGGCGGAAATGGGATTGCTCAGCGCCAACGGCGCGGTGTTGTTGGGCGGGCTGCTCTTCATCATTGCCAATCTCTCCTTCGGCGCCGCCATCGTCTTTTACAATGGCTTCCTGCCCGACATTGCCGCGCCGGCAGACCGGGATGTGGTCAGTTCCCGCGGCTGGGCCATGGGCTATCTGGGCGGCGGGTTGCTGTTGGCCATCAATCTGGCCATGATCACGCTGATGGAGAACACGGGCCTGGCGGTGCGGCTGAGTCTGGCCAGCGCCGGGCTGTGGTGGCTGGGCTTCACCTATCTCTTCCCGGCGCGCACGCTGCGTCAGCGCCCCGCCCTGAAAAAGCTGCCGGCCGGGGAAACCTTCCTCAGCCAGGGCGTCAAGCAGATCATCAAAACCCTGGGCGAGATCCGCACGAAATACCCGGAAACGTTGCGCTATCTCATCGCCTACCTGCTCTACAACGACGGCATCCAGACCGTGATCGTCGTCGCCACCCTGTTCGCGGCCACCGAATTGAAGGCGCCGGAGGAGAGCCTGATCCTGCTGGTGCTGCTGATCCAATTCGTGGCCTTTGGCGGCGCCCTCTTCTTCGGTTGGCTGGCGACGCGGCTGGGGGCCAAGCGCTCCATCGTCATCAGCCTGGTGATCTGGTCGCTGATCGCCATCGCCGCCTACGCCCTGCTCTACGAGATCTGGCAACTCTACGTGCTCGGCGTCGCCGTGGCCATCGTGTTGGGCGGCTCGCAGGCCCTCAGCCGCTCGCTTTACTCGCAGGTCATCCCCCGCGCCAACGAATCGGAATACTTCGGCTTCTACGAGATCAGCGAGCGCGGCACCTCCTGGATCGGGCCTATCTTCTTCGCCGCGGCTGTGCAGATCACCGGCAGCACCCGCGTGGCCATCCTCTCCGTCATCCTCTTCTTCGTCGTCGGCCTGATCCTGCTCATCCCCGTCAATGTGCGCAAGGCCATGGTCGATTCGGGCAACGACCCCGCAGGCGTGGTGCTGTAACCGGCGGCGCGACCCATGACCCGTCTTCTCTCCCTCCTGCTGATCCTCTTCTTGCTGCCAGGCGCGGCTGCCGCAGCCGCGCCCGCACCCGCAGCCGCGCCCGCGCCTGGCGAGGTGGTGATCTTCTACCGGCCAAGGCCGCAGGCCGCGCAAATCGCGCCCGCGGCCCTGGCCGGGGCCGAGTTGCTGTACAGCACGCCCGCCCTGAACATGCAGCGCTATCGCCTGGCCGATCCTGCCGATCTGGCCACAGCCCTGACCCGGCTCAACGCCGATCCCGCCATCGCCTTCGCCGAGGCCAATGACTATCGCTTCCCCCACTTCGCGCCGGACGACCCCCTGTACACCAGCTACGCGGCCAACGATGGCGTCGCCAACGGGGGCTACCTCAATCGCCTGAACATGACCGCGGCCTGGGACCTGGCCCGCGGGCATGAAGCGATCATCGTGGCCATCATCGACAGCGGGCTTGACCTGGATCATCCTGATCTGGCCGGCGCCCTCTGGCAGAACCCCGGCGAAATCCCGGATGACGGCCTCGACAACGACGGCAACGGCTACATCGACGATGTGTACGGCTGGAATTTCGCTGCGGACAACGCGGATGTGGATGACTGGCACGGCCACGGCAGCCACGTCGGCGGCATCGTGGGGGCCCGCTTCAACAACGGCATCGGCATCGCCGGCATGGCGCCCAAGGTCAAACTGATGCCCCTGGGCGTGTTTGGGTTGGTCAACGGCCGGGCCTTGGGCACCTGGGCGGATGAAGTCGAGGCGATCCTCTACGCCGTGGCCCACGGCGCCCGCGTCATCAACCTCAGCCTGGGCAGCAGCGCCTACAGCCGCGGGGAGCAGATGGCGATCGAGTACGCGGCAGCGCAGGGCGTGGTGGTGGTGGCCTCGGCGGGGAACGCAGGCCGCGAGGTCTATGGCTGGCCCGCCGCGCACGAGGCGGCCATTGCCGTGGCCGCCACCACGGCCAACGACGCCCTCGCCACCTTCTCCAGCCGCGGCGCGTTCGTGGATGTGGCCGCGCCGGGGGTCGCGGTCGCCTCGCTGAGCCGGGTTGGCGGTTATGTCAATCTCAGCGGCACCAGCATGGCGGCCCCGCACGTCTCCGGCCTGGCCGCGCTGATCCTCTCCCGCAACCCCACCCTCCAGCCCGCCCAAGTGCGAGAGATTTTGCAGACCACGGCAACCGATCTGGGCGAAACGGGCTGGGATATGGGGTTCGGCCACGGGCGGATCGACGCGCTGGCCGCGCTGGAAGCCACGCCCCCCTACACCGGCGTGCTGCCCGCGCCCTGGCCCCTGCCCGATCCCGCCCCCATCTGGCCCGAAGTGTGCCAGGAACTGGTGCAGGCGGGCGATTTCGAGGCCAACGTCGAGGCCAGTTGGGTGTTGACAGGCACGGCCACGATCAGCACCAGTCTGGTCGCCGGCGGCCAGGCGGCGCTGCATCTGGTCAGCACACCCGGCGCGTTCGGCGCCGCCGGCCAGACGCTGCGCATCCCCGCCACCGCGCGCAGCGCCACTCTGGCTTTCGCCGGCTACGCGGCCAGCCGTGACCGCGGCTGGGGCAGCGATCCGGCCCTGCCGGGGGAGGATCAGGTGCGAGCCTGGCTGGCCACGACCGGCGAGGAACCCCTGCTCGACCTGATGCGCGGCAGCAACATCGGCGCGGCCGCGGCCTGGGATGAGACCCTGCATCTGTTCAGCCCTTCCGATCTGGCGCTGCTGCGGGAGCTGGGCGAGGTGACGCTGTGGTTCTCCGGGCAGAATGACGCGGACGCCGACGCCACCACCTTCCTGATCGATAATGTGCGCTTTTGCGTGGGGCTGGATCCGTTGTATTTGCCCCTGATCAGGATCAAAGATTGACGATAGACGATAGGATGGCGTCGGCGTGAAACAATAAGTTTTTTAACGCAAAGACGCAGAGTTTTTTAACGCAAAAACTCTGCGTTTCTCTGCGTTCCTTCGCGTCTTTGCGTTAAAAAACTCTGCGTCTTTGCCTTAAAAAACTCTACGCTCCAATACCGGCGAAGTCGAGAGCGCGGTTCCAGGTGGCGCGCTCGCGGCCTTCATCATCGAAGCGAGGCCCGCGCGGCGCGCTCACCCCGGGCAAGCTCAATTCTTTGGGCAACTGCGGGGGCCGAAATCCCACCAGCGCCAGCATATCGAGCAAAGAGCGCACATTCAGCCAATAGCGGGTGCCCCAAGAGCCGCGGTAATCGAGCAGCCAGGGCGCCTCGTCCAGGTGGATGCGACTGCGCCACGCGTCATAATCGAGGGTGAAATCGTCGCCGGTGGCGTAATCGACAAGATTGTAGAAGGCCATCAGGGGATACTGCCGGGCGTTGGGATAGCTGGCGTGGGAGCCTGCGGCCACGTAGACAACCGGATGCGTGCCCTGTTTTTCCACCTCGCGGTGCTGCCACGGCTTGGTGATGCGGGAGTGATGGCCAAGATAGGTGATGAATGCAGGCGGTTCGATCACGCGGTCGCCGTCGAACTTGAAGAAGAGTTGCAGGCCCTCCCAGTCCCCTTCGTGATCGTTGAACCCGCCAAAACCGTTGGCCCAGTCGTTGTACGCGTAGAAAAACCAGTATTGCAAGTTAAGATAGCCGCCATGCGCTACCATGCGGTAGTAATAGGTAAAATTGGCATGAGGCGACTGGCTTTCCTGATACGCGGCCAGAGCCGATTGACGCACATCGTCGGGCAGATGAAAGCGGGGCAGGTCTTCACGGCTGAGCCGATTTTTATTCAGGCCACGGAAGAGGAGATCGTTCCACCAGAAGAGTTTGGTCGCGTCCCTGGTCTTGTCGCTGAACCACTCGTACGCCTGCCGAGCCAGACTCTCGGACCAGGCCAGCGTCGGTTTTTGCATCCAATCGTAGAGCAGGCGCAGGGTGGCCGCGCTCCACTGTCGCACCACCTCCGCCCCTTCGAAGGGGCCGGCATCAACCGAGCGCAGGAAAGTCTCGGTGTGGCGGCGGCGCGGGGCCAGGCCCGTGGGCGAAAGCGCGCCGCGCGGCACCAGGGGCTTCTCCGCTCCCTTGGCGTGCAGGGCGCTGTAGGTCAGGAAATCGGCGACCGACATGGGATGGAAGTTCTCGCCGCGCGAGAAATGCATGATCGGCGCGTATGTGTGGTGCAGACTGGGGATAGACATGGGCTGTGACAGGACGAGAGGGTGGACGGCTGAGGGACGATCGGCGGGTATCAAGCCGCCGCACGGGCTAGACGGACAAGACGATTTGTGCTATTGTCCCCAACATCTTAGCAGATTCTTTCGCAAATGCCGATTTCGATGTCATTACGTCGCTTGTTGCTGATCAGTTGGGCGCTGGCGCTGCTTTTCTGGGGCGCGCTGGCCGCGATCGTGCATTTTTTTGCGCCCAGTCAGGTGTGGCAGGCCGCGGCGCTGGCCCTGGTGGCAGCGGCAGTGACAGCCACCACCACGCCGCTGTGGTGGCGGGTGCAGCAGCGCTTGGATGCGCAGACGCCGCAGGCCGAGCTGCCGTGGCTGGCCCTGCGCCAGGGGCTGTGGGCAGGGCTGTTTGCGGGGGTGGTGCTGTTGCTGCGCCTGCTGCAAGCGTTGGATGGGGCGCTGGTGTTCGTGTTGCTGGCCCTGTTCGTGATGTTGGAGATGCTGATTCAGCAGCGCCAGCAGCAAGCCCAGCAACCTGCGCCCCCGCCTGCCGCCGCGCCGCCGAAGAAAGCAGTCGATAAGCAATCCTTTGCCCGTGCGAACCCTGCCAAAGCGAGCAAAAAGCAAAAAAAGATCAATCATTAATCGATTGATGATTGATTAATCGAAAAACGTGGGAAGCTGCTGCGGCGGGGGCGCGGCGGTGCGGCCGAGGTGAACGTCGAGGGCGTGGGCCAGGGCGATGCGGTCATCCCAGGGATACTCGGTCTCGCCAAAACACATCGATTGTTCGTGCCCTTTGCCGCAGACGATGACCAGATCGCCGGGCCGGGCCTGCTGCAGGGCCAGTTGCATGGCCCGGTAGCGATCCGGCTCGGTCAGAGGCGCGCCGCCGGCCGCGCGACAGGCCTGTTCGCTTTCGGCGATGATGGCGGCCAGGTCTTCGGTGCGGGGATCTTCGGCGGTGAGGATGACGACGTCGGCCAGCCGCCCGGCGATCTCACCCATCATCCGCCGTTTTTGGCGGTCGCGTAATCCTGCCGAGCCGAAGACGACGAGGACGCGCCCGGACGTGAGGGTGCGGGCCGTTTCCAGCGCGGCTTGCAGGGCAAAGGGCGTGTGCGCGAAATCGACGAGGGCGGTGAACTCCTGGCCACGGTCGATGCGTTCCATACGACCGGGCACGGGCGGGGCCGCGGCCAGGCCGCGCTGGACAGCTTCGTCGGACAGGTCGAGCAGGAAGCCGGCGGCGACGGCGGCGAGGGCGTTGTAGACGTTGAAGCGGCCCACGTGCGCCAGGGTGACATCCAGCCCGCGGTGATCGCCCCAGCGGGCATGAAATTTCGTGCCGCCGGGGGTGTGCTGGATGGCGCTGGCGCGCACGTCGCCGGCGGCGATGCCGTAGCTGAGCAGGCGGGGCAGGGGAAAGCGGCTGAGGGGGCCGAAGGAGCGGTCGTCGGCGTTGAGGATAGCGGCGCGGGGTATGCCCGGTTTGCGCTCGGAGGCGGAGAGCAGTTCGAGCAGGCGGGCTTTGGCCGCGAGATAGCCGGCGTAGTCGCCATGTTCGTCCAGGTGTTCGTGGGTGATGTTGGTGACGATGGCGATGTCGTAGGCGACGCCGGCCACGCGCCATTGGCTGAGGCCGTGCGAAGTGGTTTCGAGCACGGCCCACTGGCTGCCGGCCTCAACCATCTGGCGGAGGTAGCGTTGCAGGTCGGGGGCGTCGGGGGTGGTGGTATGCAGGCCGGTGTCGAGGGCGCGGTCGCCGATCTGGGCATTGACGGTGGTGAGCAGGCCGGCGCGCAGGCCGGCGGCGTTGAGGATGCTGTGAATGAAGGCGCTGGTGGTGGTTTTGCCGTCGGTGCCGGTGACGCCGATGACGCCCATGGCCCGGCTGGGCTGGCCTTCCCAGGCGGCGCAGAGCAAACCGAGGGCGCGGCGGGCGTCGGGCGCGAGCAGGAATGGCACATCCAGGCTTTGCGGCTCTTCCCCAACCACCCCCGCGGCCCCGGCCGCGAGGGCGGCAGGAATGAAGCGGTGGCCATCGGCGCTGACGCCGCGATAGGCCACGAACAGGGCGCCGGGCGTCACCTGCCGCGAGTCGGCGGTGATATGGGTGATGGGGCGGTCGGGCTGGTCGGTGCTGAGGTCGAGCGCAGCCGCAAGCAGGCCGAGAGAAAGGGTCATGGGTAAGCTAAAAGCGGGTATTGGATATTGGATATTGGATATTGGGTATTCGGTACTAATGGGAAAAACCTAAAGATTTTTAAAATCTTTAGAGTTTCATGTTTTCGTTAATATCTAATACCCAATACCTAATATCCACTATAAAATAACAAAAATCATTCGTATTTGAGTGCTTTCAGTGGATCCAGCGTGGCGGCGCGCAGGGCGGGATAGATGCCGCTGATCAGCCCGACCAGGGTGGCAAAAAGAATCGTGATCAAGATCAGCCACAGCGGCGTGTAGACGATGTCGGCATCGGCAGGGCCGAAGGGATTGCCGCCGCCGCTCTGCTGCATGTAGCTGAGTGCCACAAGATTGCCCAGCCGGCTGAGGCCCCAGCCCACGCCCGCGCCCACCAGCCCGCCCAGCAGGCCAATCGAGGCCGCCTCGCCCAAAAAGATGCTCATCACATCCCGGTTGCGCGCGCCCAGGGCCTTCATCAGCCCAATTTCGCGCGTGCGTTCGAGGATGGCCATGCTCAGGGTGTTGATGATGCCAAACGCAGACACCAGCAACGCGATGGCGCCAATCCCGCCCAACACCGCCTGCAAGATGGTGAAAAAGCTGTTGATCGATGCCAATGCGTCCATCGCTGAATAGGCCTGATATCCCAACGCCCGGATCTGCTCCTGAGCAGCAGCGACCTCGCGCGTGCTTTGGGCCACGACAATGGCCTGGTTGTAGCCCTCGCGCGTGCGGTCGATGCGCTTGCCCGTGAACCATTCATTCAGCTTTTGCACCTCGCGCTGCGGGATGAAGACTTGATAATCGCTCTGTCCGCCCTCTTTCAGCACCCCCACCACGCGCAGGCGCAGGGTGCGCTCGCTCATCTCGCCGGTTTCGCTCCAGCGCTGGGCTACCAGGATGATGGTCTCGTCCAACAGGTTGGAGATGGGAACATTGCTACCCCGGATCGGGTCGTAGAAGTTCTCGTGCACGCGGGCGCCGACCACCATCTGCCCGGAAAGGAGCGAGAGCTCGCCCTGCACGATTTGCATGCCCAAAGCGGCCATATCGTCCAGAGAAATGCCCATGATCTGGCTCCAGCCCACCGCCCGGCCCAGCTTCATCTCCACCCCGCCCATCAGCTCTTCCGTGGGGATGACGGCAGCCACGCCAGGTACGCCGCGCAGTTCTTCCAGCCGCTGCTGCGTGAGCCCGCGCGGCTTGTTGCCCTGGCCGCCCCCCTGCTTGCCCGGCGCGCCCCCTGGCTCTGTGACCATGACAGGAATGTCTGACATCTCGGACGGCATCACGTAGATTTTCTTCAGTTCGCCGATATCGCCCAGGGATGAGATGGCGCTGCGTTGCAGGCCCGCGCCCAGGCTGACCAAGACCAGCACCGCTGCCGCGCCGATCACGACGCCGAACGCGGTCAGCGCCACCCGCCCGCGCATGCGGTTGAGATTGGCCCAGATCAGGCGGAGGAGATCACGCGTAGACATGTATTCAGTGGTCAGTATTCAGTGGTCAGTGTTCAGTGGTCAGTATTCAGTATTCAATGTTTGATATTCAATACTCAATAATCTTTATTCATTTATTTTTCTTACGCAATTCAAACATTGCTTACCGCTTACTGAATACTGAATACTGAATACTGACCACTGAATACTGACCACTGACTCACCGCGCGCTGCCGAGGCCGAGGAGGCCGCGGAGGAGGCGCAGGAGGAAGGGGCGGGGCGAAGGCTCTGGCTCGACCGGGGGCAGGCCCCCGTCGGGGCCCAACGGCTGCTCAGGTTCGGGGAACAGGTTTTCATCGACCGGAAAGCTGAGCGCGTCTTCGTAGGTTTTGATCTGATTGAAGTCATCGACGTACTCGATCCGCACGATCAGCCGCGCTTCGCCAGGCGTCAGGGTCATGCCCGTAGCGTCGACGGTGGCCGAGGAGCCGCTGTCGATGGGCCCGACATAGTGCGATTGCGCCTGCACGTCCAGATTATCGCCGCTGAAAGTGATGGTGGTGCTGTTGAATCGGCTGCGGCCGATATTCAATATCTCGATCGGCAGATCGATAGGCTGGCCGGCAAAAACCTGGCCGATGGGCCGGTAGAAATTGAGCAGCAAGCGCGGCGCCGCCACCACTTGCAGGCTGATCTGTTCGGTGCGCGAGATTTTGGCGTCTTTTTCATCGATATAATCGATACTGACCTCGGTCACATAAACACCGGAGGCGGTGGCGCCGCTGGTGATGAAGGGGATGGAGACTTCGGCGGTTTCGGCGGCAGGGAGGCGGGCGAGGAAGCGGACATTGCCCGTGCCCAGGGGGGCCACGTCGATGCTGCTGGTCTGATTACGGGCGCTGCCCATCTCCACCGTCACCTGGCGGGCCGCGGCCCCGCCCACATTGCGCACATGCAGCGTCAGTGTGAAGGGCGCGCCGGGGGAAAGGGTGGGCGGAGTCACCTGATAGGTATCGATGATGACGAGCGGCTGCGGCGACGGCTGCGGCTGGGTCACGGCCCCGACCTGGAGGGCGATGCTCTGCTGGCTGCTGGTGTGCTCGCCTGCCCAGTTGTCATAGTCGAGGATGAGGGGGTGGACATGCAGCCCGGTTTCGGTGCTGCGGTCCGCCACCAACTGCAGCGCGGTCTGGATGGTTTCCTGCCAGCCGATAGCCCCCACCGCCGTCACATTGCCCGACCCCACAGGTGCGAATTTGCTGGGCGAGCCGTTGGTGAGGAGGATGTTGCGGGCGGCGCCTGTGCCGGAATTGTGCAGGGTGAGGGTGAGCGTGAAGGGATCGCCCGGCGTGGGCAGAGCAGGGTCGGTAGCAAAATTTTCGATCACGATCTGGGGGCGTCCGGCTTTGACCGCCACCGTGGGCGTGGGGGTGAGGATGGTCACGCCCACGACTTCCTGTCTGGTGTAGCTTTCGCCGCCGGCATCTTCGTAATCAAGGGCGATGGTGATGCTGTGCGCGCCCCCCTCGATGCTATCGGCGGCGCGCAGGCGCTGGGAGATGACGCCATGTTCATCCGGTTGCAGGCTGGGCACATTTTTCACGCTGCTGCTGCCTTCGGGGATGAAGCCGGCCCCGGAGAAGCTGACGAAGATATTCTGCGCCCCGGCGCTGCCCACGTTGTGCAACTCTACGAACAGTTCGAACACGCCGCCAGGGGGCACGGGCGCAGGCTCGGCCCGGCTGCTGCGCACGAAGATGTAAGGCTTTGGCCCCTCCTGACCACGCGCAGGCAGGGCGGGTATCATCGTAAAAACAAGGATAAGCGCAAAAATTAGAGATCGTCTCATGGCTTTGGTATTAAAAGAATATTGGGTATTGGATATTAGGTATTGGATATTGGTTATTGGGTATTATTGGTTAAATTCGACATCTTGTAAAATCAATACCTGATATTCAATAACGAATACCCAATACCCAATACCCAATATCAAACATTTTCCACAATCAACCCATCTTTCATGTGCACGATGCGGCCGGCGTAGGCGGCCACGGCGGGGTCATGCGTGACGATGAGCAGGGTGAGGTTCGATTCGCGCTGGGCGCGCAGCAGCAGGGCCATGATCTCGGCCCCGGTGTGCGAATCGAGATTGCCGGTGGGTTCGTCGGCCAGGAGGATGCGCGGCAAATTGCTGAGGGCGCGGGCAATGGAAACGCGCTGCTGTTCGCCGCCGGAAAGCTCGGTGGGTTTGTGATCGATCCGCGCTTTCAGTCCCACCGCTTCCAGCAAATAGCGGGCGCGGCGCTGGCGTTGACGTGGGGAGACGTTGGCGAACATCATGGGGAATTCGACATTCTGCAATGCCGTCATTGTGCTGACCAGATTGAAGCTCTGAAAAATGAAGCCAATGGTGCTGCGGCGATACGCGGCCAGTTCATTTTCGTCCAACTGGCTCACTTCTCGCTCGTTCACCTGCAAACTGCCGGCGCTGGGCCGATCCAACCCACCGATGACGTTGAGCAAGGTCGATTTGCCGGAGCCGGAGGGGCCCATCACGGCCACGCAGTCGCCGGCAGCAACCGCCAGATCGACGCCGGCCAGGGCGTGAACCTGATTGCGGCCCATGCTATAGGTTTTACGCAGACCTCGAGCCTGGATCATGGCTCAGAAGCCTCCGGTCATGCCGCCGAAGAGGAGAGGGAGAAAGGCGGGAAGGAGGGTCAGCCCGGCGTAGAAGAGGATGACGATCAGCGCCTTGCCCCGGCTGAGACCGCCGGCGATCAGTCCCACCAGCAGCAGGCCCAGGAACCACAGGGTGTAAAGATCGATCCGGCCCAGGAAAAGGGAAAGGGCCGTGGGCGCAGCGCTCCCGCCGCCGGCAACGGCAGACACCATCCCGCCTCCGGCGACGAGATTGCTGTCTGCCGTGGATGCGGCCAGCCCCGAAAGCCCCGACCCCTCGATCAGCGAGTGGGAGAGGCGCATGTACAGCATCTGCACGGCATCGCGCAGGATGAGGGGAAAGCCGGCCCAGGCGCCGACGCGGTACAGCCCGGCGAAACCCTGCCGCCCGCCGAAAAGCATGCTGCCCAGGTGGAGGATGCCCGCCCGCGCCAGCCAGCCCAGCACAATGCCTGCCAGCCCGGCCACCAGGGGCAGTGTGATCACGGCGGAAAGGGGGGGTTGGTGAACCTCGAAGGCTTCGGGGGACAAAGATTCGCGCATTTCGGGGGGCATGTTGGCCATGCTCTCTTCCTGCATCTGTTGCTGCTGCGCTATCTGCTGCTCGATTTGCAAAGGGCCGGCCACGAGCACACGGCCGATCAAGAACGCCGCCGCCAGCAGCAGGGGGATCAGCCACACCCAGCCCGGCCCGGCAGCCACCGCGGCCAGCGTGGCCCGCGGCCGCACCCAGATGCCGAGCAGCAGCTTGAGCAGGTTAGGTCGCGGCGCTTCCGGCGGCGCCGCAGCAATAGCTTCAGGGTCGAGCGTCAGAGACATGGGGGCGTAATGCGTAAAACGTAAAACGTAATGCGTGCTGTGTGGACCAATCTACCAATCTACCAACCAACCAACCAACCAACCAACTAACCAACCAACCAACTAACCAATCACCCTAAAACCGAATTGCCGTCCAATCGGTGCCAAAGAGGATGGAACAGGCAAAGATCAGGAAAAGGCAGAGGAAGATGAAACCGCAGCCGCAGCCGCTGATCGAACAGCCTTTGCCGAAGCCGAAGTTGTCTTGCAGCCAGTCAAAGATCCAGGTGAGGAAAGCGAGTTTGAGAATGCCGGAAAGACAGCCGGCGTCGCGATCGTCCATGACAGCTCCATTGAATGTAGAGGAATCTCGCCGCCATTATAGCGCAGGCAGCAGCGCCAGAAAAGAGACCTTGCATGGCCGCGATCCTGGTCGGGCGCTGTGCGGCATGTTTATTTCACAGCGGGCCGTGCGTGGCATCTATCTCTGCCAACCGTTTGCGCAAATCCAGCCCTTTTTCAGGCTGGAACGGGCCGCGGGCGCGCCACCACACCGCGCCCGCGCGGTCGATGAGTAGGGCATAAATCGTCTCGACATCCTCGATCTCCAGCGCTTGCAAGAATGCATTCATGTCAACATACAAGGTCATCGTGCGCTCGCGGGCCGTGCTGTTGCGGATGCCGGCGCGCATGCCCTCGTTGATGAACAACTGGGCCAGGGAATTGCGCGCCGAAATCGTGGGGAATTCGTAATACTTGACCCCGCCCGCGGTCTCTGCCTCCAATGCTCTGGCGAAATCCAGCCAGGTGTCGACCAAACCCTGGTGCCACTGCCGAAACGCGATCAGCGCCAGGTTGAAACGCCCTTCCAGATCGGTTGGCGCCGTCAGGCGCTGGCGCTGGAGATTAGCGGTGGGGATGGCAGGAAAATGCATGTTGGACGCCACGGTAGAAAAAAGCCCACTCCGGGGGAGCGGGCTTTTCGTCACGATTTAATGATTCATGATTCATTATTGATGATTAAAAGTCTCTCTCGTACACGACGCTTTAATCCTTAATCCTTAATCTTTAATCTTTAATCTTTAATCATTTTTCAAGAACAGACTGCGGTGGAATGAATCATGCCCGATCAAGATTACATCCCCGATACCAGCACCATCTCGACGGAACGGCTGATCCAGGTAATGAAGGGTTGGGCGGCGATGCCGATCACCAGCACCATGATCCCGCTGATCGCCAGGGCGGCGCTGAGTCCGGCGGCCACAGAAACCGGCTTCTGCTCTTCGCTCTCGACAAAGAACATGGCCCGCACGATGTTCAGATAGTAGAACGCGGCCACCACGGCATTGACCGCGGCAATAGCGGCCAGCGTCAGCAGGTTCCGTTCGACCACGGCGGCAAAGACGAAGAACTTGCCGAAGAACCCGGCCAGGGGCGGAATGCCTGCCAGCGAGAGCAAGAACAGGGTCATCCACAGCGCCAGGGCCGGCGCCCGTTTGATCAGGCCATTGTACGCGGCCAGATCGACGCTGCCGCTGTGCTGTTCGATGGCCATCACCACCAGGAACGCGCCGATGTTGGTGAAGAGGTAAGCCAACAGGTAGATCAACAGGCCGCCGACGCCGTCGAAATCGCCGCCCGGATTCAGCGCGGCCAGCCCCAGCACGATATATCCGGCCTGAGCGATGGAGGAATAGGCCAGCAGCCGCTTGAGGTTGGTCTGCTTCAGGGCCACCAAGTTGCCCAGGGTCATGGACAGGATGGCCAGACTGCCGAGGATGGCGGTCCAATCCGCGACCAGATTGGGCAGGGCCACCATGAACACCCGCCCGGCCACGGCAAAGCCCGCGGCCTTGGACGCGGTGGAGAGGAACGCAGTGATCGGCGTGGGCGCGCCCTCGTAGGTGTCGGGCGCCCACTGATGGAAGGGCACGAGGCTGGCTTTGAAGCCGAATCCGGCCAGCAGCAGGATGATGGCGGCGATGCCCAGCAGTCGTTGATCGCCCTCCGCGCTGAACAGTGCGCCCACCGTGGCCAGGTCCACCGAGCCGGTGGCGCCATACAGCAGGGAGATGCCGTAAAGCATCACCGCGCCGGCCACGGCCCCGTACAGGAAATACTTCACGCCCGCTTCCTGCGAGCGCAGATCCTGCCGGAAATAGCTGGCCAGGATGTAGGAGGTGATGGAGAGAAACTCGATGCCCAGATAGACCATCACCAAGTTGGTGGCGCTCACGGCCAGGCTGATGGCCAGGGCCGCGAAAACCAACAGGGCGTAGTACTCGCCGAGGTAGCGGCTCTTCCCGCGCATGAAGCTGATCGAGGCCAGGATCACCAATCCCACGCTGACGATGGCCAACGCCTTGAAGAAAAGGCTGTAGGGATCGATGGCCAGGGTGAAGGCCTCGACCGTGCTGGTGCCGGCGAACGCCAGCAGCAGGGTGGCGACCAAGGCTCCGCCCAGGCCCAGCAGGGCGATGGTGGCCGCGGTGCGGCCTTCATCCCGCCGGCGCATGGCCAGATCCACGCTCACCACCACAAAACCGGTCAGCGCCAAGATCAGCTCAGGAGAAAGAAGCTGCAAAATGTCCAATGCGTTCAAGATGAGGCTCCTGTTGATCAGTTGGGTTGGTTGGTTGGTTGGTTTGTTGGTTGGTTGGTTTGTTGGTTTGTTGGTTAGTTTGTTGGTTAGTTTGTTGATTTGTTTGTTTGTTGGTTAGTTAGTTAGTTGGTTGGTTGGTAAGGTTTCCCGTCTACCAACTAACAAACTAACCAACTAACCAACTAACCAACTAACCAACCAACCAACTAACCAACTAACCAACTAACCAACTAACCAACTAACCAACTAACCAACTAACCAACTAATTTACCAATCTACCGAGAAGTGCAACGGCGGTGGTGTTGAAGAAGTTGAGGACGGGGGCGGGGTAGATGCCGAGCAGGATCATCAGAGCCACCAACGGCCACAGCGTGACCTTCTCGAAGCGCATCATGTCGGTAGGCCCGTCCGCGTGCTCGCCGGCGCCGGTGCTCCAGTGCGTCAGTTTCTTGGCGTCATATTCGCCCAGGAACACACTCTGGATGATGCGGTAGAGGATGTAGGCGGCGGTGATGACGATGCCGATCACGCCGACCGTGGCCAGCACCGGCACGATGCCAAAAGCGCCGCGGAAGGTGAAGAACTCGGCCCAGAATCCGGCCAAACCGGGCAGGCCCAGCGAAGCAAAGCCGGCAAACATCATCGTGGCATAGAACACAGGCACCACGCTGCTCAGGCCGCCGAATTGCGCCAGATCGCGGGTGTGCGCCCGCTCGTAGATGACGCCGACCAGGAAAAACAAGGCCCCGGTGATGATGCCGTGCATGAACATCTGCAAGGCCGCGCCGTTGATGGCCATGGCAGCGTTGTTCAGCATGCCCTCGCCGCCATTGCTGTTCAGGGCGAAGGCCGCGGCCCCGATGCCCAGCATCACATACCCCATGTGGCTTACCGAGGAGTAAGCAATCAGCCGTTTGAGGTCGGTCTGGGCCAGGGAGACGAAGGCGCCGTAGACGATGCCGATCACGCCCAGCAGGGCCACCACCCAGCCGAAATAGGCGAAGGTCTCCGGGAAGATGGGCAGGAGGATGCGCAGGAAGCCATACGCGCCCAACTTGAGCAACACGCCGGCCAGGATGACGGAGCCGGCCGTGGGCGCGGCGGTGTGGGCATCGGGCAGCCAGGTGTGGAAGGGGAAACTGGGCACTTTGATGGCGAAAGCCACGAAGAAAGCCCAGAAGCTGAGCGTGGCCGCCAGGGTGCCGGCGGCCCACACACCCTTCTCTGCCGCCTCGATGATGTCGAAGGTGCCGGCGCTGAGGTAGATGCCGATAATCGCCAGCAGCATGAACACCGACCCGGCCAGGGTGTAGAGGAAGAACTTGATGGCGGCGTACTGCGGGCGATCCTTTTGCTGGCCCCAGATGCCGATCATGAAGTACATCGGCACCAGGCCGATCTCCCAGAACACGTAGAACAGGATCAGATCGAGCGAAACGAAGACGCCGAACATGCCGGTGGACAGGAAAAGAAAGAGCGCGAAGAACTCCTTGACCCGCTTTTTGATGGTGCGGGCCGAGTAATAGAGGCCCAGGGTGGTCAGCAGCGCGGTCAGGAAGATCAGGGGCACGCTCAGGCCATCCGCGCCGATGTGGTAATGGACATCGAGCGCCGGAATCCAGGGCAACTTCACCTCGTAGGCCATGTCGCCGGCTCCGCGGGCCACAAAACCAACCCAATAATCCACCGCCAAGAAAATGGACAGGGCCAGGGGCAGCAGGCTCCACCAGGTGGCGAAGCGCTTGATGCCCCTTTCATTTTCTTTGGGCATGAACATGACGACAATCGTTCCCACCAGCGGCAGAAAGACGATCAAAGTCAACACGAGATTGCGTAGCAAATCCATTGAATCTCCTCCTCGGGGTATTGTTTGCGGAGATGACTGATGATGATGATCGAGAAGCCGGCTACCAACGCAGGGGGAGCAGCCAGCCGGATGTCTTAGACAAACTGGGCCAGACCCAGGAGCACAAGGACGGTCAGCAGCAGCACCAGCAGGTAGTTCTGCGCCTGGCCGGTTTGTAAGAGGCGCAGGGCCGAGCCGGCGGCGCTGGCAACGAGGCCGGCGCCGTTGACCGCGCCATCGATGATCGGCTCATCCACAAAGCGCCGCAGCGCGCCCGACAGCCAGCGGCCAAAACGCCCCACGCCATCGACAATGGGGTCGATCAGCCATTGATCGTCGAAGCGGAAGCTGATCTGCGACAGCCACTTGGTGAAGCGCACGATGGTGGCTGCGTACAACTCGTCGAAGTAATATTTGCGCTGCAAGATGGTGTAGACCGGGCCAAGCAGCCGGGCCACGGGGTCTTGCTGGCCTGTTTGCAGGGGCCGGCGGCCATAGACCAGCCAGGCCAGGAAAATGCCGCCCAAGGCCACCACCAGGGAGACGCCGAGGGCAAAGCTGCTGAAGACCTCTTCGGCGTGCAGCCCGTAATGCTCGGCCTGACCCTTCATCAACGAGCCGAAGGGGTTGTTGAGGAGGCCGCCCAGCCCAGGGAAGATGGAAGGGATGCCCACCCAGCCGCCGGCCACGGCAAAGATGGCCAGCAGCATCAGAGGCAGGGTCATGGCCGACACGCTTTCGGGCGCGTGGGCCGCGGCCTCGGTGCGGGGCTGGCCGAAGAAGGTGAGGAAGACAGCGCGGAAGGTGTAGAAAGCGGTCAACAGCGCCGCCGCAGCCAGCGTCCAGAAGACGAGGGTGTGGCCGTTGACAAAGGCATCGGCCAGGATCTCATCCTTCGACCAGAAGCCGGCAGTGAGCAGGGGGAAGCCGGAGAGGGAGGCAGCGCCGAGGATGAAAGTCCAGCCGGTGCGGGGCATGCGCTTGAGCAAGCCGCCCATGTTCAGCATATTTTGCGGGTCGAAATAGGCGCCGTGGCCGTGGCCATCATGATCATCGTGGCCGTGGCCGTGCGCGTGGGCGTGATGGTGGCCATGCTCGACGCCATGAATGACCGAGCCGGAGCCGAGGAACAACAGAGCCTTGAAAAAGGCATGGGTGAGCAGATGGAAGATCGCCGCCACCCAGGCGCCGATGCCCAGGGCCGCAAACATGTAGCCCAATTGCGAGATGGTGGAGTAGGCCAGCACCTTTTTGATGTCGTTCTGCGCCAGGGCGATGGTGGCGGCGAAGATGGCCGTGAACGCGCCGATGAAGGCCACGAAGGTCATCGCCCCATTCTCGCCATGATGATCCGCCGCGAACAGGGGCAGCATGCGCACGATCAGATAGACGCCGGCAGAGACCATGGTGGCGGCGTGGATGAGGGCGCTGACCGGGGTGGGGCCTTCCATGGCATCGGGCAACCACACGTGCAGGGGGAACTGGGCCGATTTACCAATGGCGCCGAAGAAGATCAGCACGGAGATCAGCACGGCCCAGGAGACTTCGCCAAACAGGGGCAGGGTCACGCTGGCCTCGGCGAGGTGATGCAAGGTTTCTGCCGCGAAAATGTACTGGAAATTGAGGTCGCCGGCCTGGATGAAGAGGAAGATCAGGCCCATCATCAGCAACACATCCCCCACGCGGGTGGTGAGGAAAGCCTTCAATCCCGCCTCTTTGGGGGTGATCTGTTTGGGATCGGGATATTTTTTCTCGTACCAGAAGCCGATCAAAAGGTAGGAGCACAATCCCATGATCTCCCAAAAGATGAAGAGCATGAGCAGGTTGTTGGCCACCACCAGCCCCAACATGCCGGTGGCAAAGAGGGAGATGTAGGCAAAAAAGCGGCTGTAGCGCGGGTCCAGGCCATCTTTGTTCAGGGCCGCAGCCAGATGGCCGGGAAAGGTCATGTAGCCGGAGCTGTAGATGAAGATCATGGCCAGCACGAACCCGACCATGAATAACATCCCCGCCGTGACCGCGTCCACAGTCACGCCCATGCTGAAGAGGGTCGTGCCCGTGGGCAGCCAGGGCACCGCCACATCGAAGGGATGCTCGATGAACTCGGGCTGCACGAAGAAGGCAAAGGCTACCAGCCAGGCCAGCGCCCAGGAGATGAGGATGGCGCCAATGGCCACGTTGGAGCTGAGCCGTTTGTTCTTGTTGGTGAAAAGGATGATGGCGAAGAAGGCCAGCAAGGGGGGCAAGGGCACGAGCCAGGCCAGGTTGAGGAAGGTAGGTGTCATAGCGTGACCTCGTTGCTGAGTCGAGCGAACGTGGCGTCAGTCGATGGGGGGGCGGCGGTGTTGGAACCAGGCATTGGCCAGGAGAAATCCCAGGACAAGGCCGACAAAAGCGAGTAACAGGCTTTGCCAATCTTGCCGCAACCCCGCGGCGCGGCTGAGGGCAATGGCAAGGATGGCGGCAAGCAGGCTGAAGAGGAGGGTGAGGGTTTGTTCGCGGCGGGCGATCCGGGCCTGATGGTAGATCTCTTGGATGTTGCCATAGTCGGGGGCGACGCGCAGGATCTCTTTGGCGTAGTGAACGGCCCCGCTGTAGCGGCCCTCGGCCATGCGCTGCTCGACCAGGGCATACACAGTCGCCAATTGCTCTTCCAGGCTGCCGCTGAGCTGCGCTTTGGCCATGGCCGGAGATTAGCCTTTCATCAGATCCAGCGCATCCACCTGAATGGTGCGGCGGCTGCGGTAGATGGAGATGATCAGGGCCAGACCGACGGCCGCCTCCGCCGCGGCCACGGTGAGGACGAAGATGGCGAAGATCTGCCCGGTCAATTCGGCAGGGTGGATAGCCCGCCAGAAGGCCAAGAGATTGATGTTCACGGCGTTGAGCATCAATTCCACGCCCATGAGCACGGCGACGGCATTGCGCCGGGCCAGCACACCAAAGAAACCGATGCTGAACAGCGCCGCCGCCAGAATGAGATACCAGGATAGGGGGATGACCACTCTGTTTCCTCCTCGCAATCGTTCATCACGCGCATATAAGCGCACTTCTGAACAGAGAACGGATGATAAAAACGTTACGTTGGTTAGCTGTGGCGCTCGCGGGCGATGAGGATGGCTCCGACCAGGGCCACCAGCAGCAGGATCGACGCTACTTCGAAGGGGATGACATACTCGGTCACCAACCCGGCGCCGATGAGGGCGATGGCGTCTTCGGGCACGGGCTGGGCAGTCGAGCCGAAATCGACGCGGCTAAACAGCCAGGCCAGGGCCGCAAAGAGCAGGGCCGCGCCCAGGGCGGCAAAAGCCCACTGCCGGTTCATCGGGCTGCCGTTCTGCCCGGTGACGCTGCGGCTGAGCATGATGGCGAAGATGATCAGGGTGGCAATGGCGCCGATGTAGATGATGATCTGCGCCACGCCCACAAACTCCGCCTCGAGCAGGAAGTAGATCACGGCTACGCCGGCAAAGGAACCCACCAGGAACAGGGCGGAATGGAAAATGTTCCGGGAGGTGACGGTGCCCAGGGCCATGCCCAGCGTGAACACCGCCATGATCAGGAAGAGTGCTTGCTGTGCCATAGAAAAATCCTTACAAGCGGGGGAGTTCGGGGGCGAAAGCACGTTTGCCGGCGCCGACAGAGCGTTTCTGCGCCCGGCTCACCAGCGCCAGGGTTGCCAACAGGATGACCAGGTTCAGGCCCAGCAAGGCCACACCCTGCACCGGCTGGGGCAGACCCAGTTTCAGCGTTACCGCCACGGCGATGAACAGGAGCAGCGCCATCGGCACCAACACCTTCCAGCAGAAACTCATCATCTGGTCGATGCGCAAGCGGGGGAAGGTGGCCCGCACCCAGGCCTGAATGAAGAAGAGGAGAAGGGTCTTGGCGATGAAATAAATCACCCCCAGGGCCGGGATCTGCGCCACAAATGGCCCTTGCCACCCGCCCAGGAAGATGGTGGCGCCCACAGCCGCCAACACCCAACTGTTGAGGAAGAAGGCCAGATAGAACCAGGCGAATTTCATGCCCGAATATTCGATGTTGAACCCGGCCACGATCTCCGACTCCGCCTCCAACAGGTCGAAGGGGGCGCGTTCCCCCTCGGCCAGGGCGGCGATGAAGAAAATCAAGAAGGCGGTCGGCAGCGTCCACACATACCACCCCAACCCGAACCACCCTCCCTGCGCCTCTGCCAGACCATTCATGCGCATGGTGCCCGCCACCAACACCGGGATGAGCATGGCCATGACCAGCGGGATCTCATAGCTGAGCAACTGCGCCACCACGCGGAAGCCGCCCACCAGGGCATATTTGTTGTTCGATGACCACCCCGCCATCAACGCCGCCATGGCCCCAACCGAGCCGATCGCCATCAGGTAGAGCACGCCGATATTGACATCGGCCCCGATCACACCGTTGGCAAAGGGAATGACGGCCATGGCCATCATCACCTGGAATACGGCCAACGCCGGAGCCAGGTTGTAGGTGACGCGATCCGCCTCCAGGGGGGTGATGTCTTCCTTGGTCAACAGCTTCAGCACATCGGCCACCATTTGCAACAGGCCATACGGCCCCACCCGGTTGGGCCCCAGCCGATCCTGCAAACGCGCGGCCAGCTTGCGCTCGATCCAGATCAGGGCAATGGCCAGGGTGAGGGCGAAGATCAGCAGCAGCAGCGCGCCCACCACCCAGTTGATCAGGCTGATGATGCCGGGCGCAAGACCGGCGCCGGCCAGCATGTTGTTGAACCAGACGCCGATGAGACGCAGATCAAGTTGCGATAGATCCATAAAAACACTCCACCTTGCGTGAGATGGGATGATTAAAAAAAGCTACGATGCAAAATCCCCAAAAAATAGCAGCCGATCTGGCGATCTACTGCCACTCCAGCGCCTTTTTCCTCCAGGCATAGAGCAGGCCATCGGCCAGCAGCACCACGAAGAGGATGACGTAGAAGACCTGCATCATGTCCAGCCGCTGAAACGCCACGGCAATGGGGAAGAGGAACATGATCTCGACATCGAAAACGACGAAAATCAAAGCAAAGAGATAGTATTGCGCCCGAAATTGCACCCAGGTATCGCCGATGGTCTCGACGCCGCACTCGTAGACCGAGTTTTTGATCGGGTCGGGACGTTTGGGGCGCAGCAACCAGGCGACGCCTACGCCGACAAAGGGAAAGATCAGGGCAATGAGGGCGAGTGCACCGATCAAGCCATAGTGCTCGAGCATGAAGCTCCTCCTCTAGATGCGTCGATGAGCAAAAGAAAAGGCGCCGTTTACGACACCTTTTGCGATTGATGAGGGTCCTACCAGAAGATGGGGGCGATTATAGCACAGGGTCGCGGCCAAGGGAAGTTTTTCACATGCCAGCGTAGAGACAAAGCCGCGAGGGCCGGCGCTGTACGACGCCGGGCAGTGTAGCATGTCTGGGCGCAGTCGCCAAGCGCCTGCCCCCCTGTTGCATTTCGCTTCGCCTCTTCTGCCCCCGTCGTGCTACAATCTGGCGCACCCTGTCTGTTCGCCATCCGCATGCCCATCGATCCGCGCACTTCTCTTCCCCCCTACCAGGTCGGCCCCGATCAGTTCGAGACCGACGCGGCCCGTATGCAACAGGCCCTGACGCGCTACGACGAGGGCAAAGGTCTGATCCGCGGGGACCCGCGGCAGCGCCCACGCTGGCTGCATCCTCTGCCTGCCGAACCTGCGCCCGCCTTTCGCTTGTTGCAATCCAGCCCCGAACAGTTGCAGCGCCTGCACGCGTTCCTGGCCGCGGCCCCGCTGGAGGTGGAGATCGGCAGTGGGCGGGGCGAGTTCATCCTCGATTGGGCAGCGCGCCACCCCCAGCACCACTTTCTGGCCTTCGAGGTGCGTTGGAAGCTGCTGCAACGCATCGCCCGCAAAGCCGAGAAGGCAGGGCTGGCCAACCTGTGGGTGTCGGATGATGACGCCCGCTACGATCTGCCCCGCTTGCTGGCGCCGGATAGCATCGCCGCCTGCCACATCCTCTTCCCCGATCCCTGGTGGAAGCCCAAGCACCAGCCCCGGCGGCTATTCACGCCCCCCTTTGTGGCGGCGCTGGCGCGGCTGTTGCGGCCTGGCGGCCTGCTGCGAGTCGCCACCGACGTGCCCGGCTACGGCGCCCACATCGCGCAGTTGCTGCACGACCATCCCCATCTGCATCCGGCTGATCCCGCTGCCATCGCGCTCTATGCCGCTGCCCTGCCCAGCTCGCGCCAGGCTTTCTGCGACGAGATCGGGCGGCCCTATACCTTCTATTACTTCACCAAATCCTCACTCCTGGAGACCCCATGACCCGCACCATCATTCACACCGAACACGCCCCCGCCGCGGTTGGCCCCTATTCGCAGGCCGTGCGCGGCGGCAACTTCCTCTTCACTGCCGGGCAGATCGGCCTGGACCCGGCCACCGGCGTCCTGCGCCAGGGCCTGGAGGCGCAGACGCAACAGGCGCTGGCCAATCTGCAAGCGATTCTGGCCGCGGCCGGGGCCACGCCCGGCGATGTCGTCAAGACCACCCTCTTCCTCACCGACATGGCCGCGTTCGCCACGGTGAACGGCATCTACGGCAGCGTCTTCGGCCAGAACCCTCCTGCCCGCTCCACGGTAGCTGTGGCGGCCCTGCCCCTGGGCGCGCTGGTCGAAATCGAAGCTGTGGCCCTGCTGCCTGCCGCCGTCTGATCCCCCCACGCAATTTGGCAGGGTAATCCGTTTGCCTTTTAAAAACAGGCGCGCTATACTTCCTTCTCCAATCAACTGGAGGATACCGCTCTCATTTATGAACAACTCTCAAACAACTCTTGAAACGCTCGAAATGGAGGTGGACGCAGACGTCTCCTTTTCCGACACCGAAGATGCTCCCCCTGCGTTCGACCTGGACCACGAGGACATCCCTGCCGGCGTCCACCCCATGGAACTGCTCCTCAGCGAGGACACCTATAACTTCCGCGAACTGGAAGTGGGTGACAACATCGAGGGCGTGATCGTGGGCATGCGCGAGGGTGAAGTCCTCGTCGACATCGGCTCGAAATCAGAAGGGGTGATCCCCGCCCGCGATCTCGACCGCGTCGATCCTGAAGTGCGCGCCAACTTGAAGGTCGGCGATACCATCTACATCCAGGTGGTGCGGCCCGAAGGCCGCGAAGGCCATGCCTGGCTCTCCCTCTCCCGCGCCCTGCAAGAATATGACTGGAAGCGGGCGGAAGAATTGATGGAATCGCAAGATGTCTTCGAAGGAGAAGTCGGCGGCTACAACAAAGGCGGGGTGATTGTCTTCATCGGCAAGGCCCGCGGCTTTGTCCCCGCTTCCCAACTGGTCAGCGTCGAAGGTCGTCGCCAGCGAGACAATGACGAGCGCTTCGCCGATGTGGTGGGCAAGATGTTGCAGCTCAAGGTCATCGAGATCGACCGCAGCCGCAACCGGCTCATCCTCTCCGAACGCCAGGCCATGCGCGATTGGCGGCGGGTGCAGAAGGAAAAACTGCTCAGCGACTTGCGCGTCGGCGACGTGCGCCGGGGCGTGATCAGCAGCATCGCCTCCTTCGGCGCCTTCGTCGATCTGGGCGGGGCAGACGGTCTGATCCATCTCACCGAAATGTCCTGGGGCCGCGTGCAGCACCCCAACGAAGTGGTCAACATCGGGGATGAGGTTTCGGTGAAGATCATCAGCGTGGACCGCGACCGTCGCCGCATCGGCCTCAGCCTGCGCCAACTGCAACCGGAACCCTGGACGGTGGTGCACGAACACTACGCGGTGGGCCAGTTGGTCGAGGCCGAGATCACCCGCCTGACCAGCTTTGGCGCCTTCGCCCGCGTCGATGGCAAGATCGAAGGCCTGGTGCACATCAGCGAGCTTTCTGACCAGCGCATCACCCATCCCAAAGAAGTGGTGCATGACGGCCAGAAGCTGACCCTGCGCATCATCAAGATCGATCCGGACAAGCGCCGCATGGGCCTGAGCCTGAAAAGCGCGGACGAAGAACGCTATGCCGTGGTGGATTGGGCAGCAGAAGATGCTGACGCCGAAGGCAATGAAGGTCCCACCGCCATGGGCGAAGCGATGGCCGCAGCCGAAGCCGCGGCTGAGCAGCTTGCCGAAATCGCAGAAGCGCCCGAAGCCGTAGACGCAGAAGCGCCCGAAGCCGTAGACAGCACTGAAGACTGAACCCTCTGGGCCAGGCTTGCATAAATCGTATAGTCGTACTACATTGGGGCTGATCTTCACCAGGAGATCAGCCCCTTGCTTTTGCCGGGGCAGACCGGAGAAAGGTTACTGGTCGTCTGATCCTCTTTGGTATAATAATCCTGTCTCACGCGTTTTCCCACGTGTCCATTCCGACCGCTACTATGAGGTGCGCTCATCATGGCTGACAAATTCGACCGGTTCACCAAAAAGGCCCGACGGGTTCTGCAACTGGCGCAGGAGGAAGCACAACGCCTGCATCACAACTACATCGGCACAGAGCATCTGCTGTTGGGGCTGGTGCGGGAGGAAAATGGCGTCGCCTCCAGGGTGCTGTCCGAATTGGGCGTCGATCCCATCCAGGTGACGCGGGCGGTGGAGCGCACGGTGGGCCGGGGCGAGCGCCCACCCTTTGGCAAACCGACCCTCGCCCCCCGCACCAAACGGGTGATCGAGCTGGCCGTGGACGAGGCGCGGCTGATGGGGCATCACTACATCGGCACCGAGCACCTGCTGCTGGGCATGGTGCGCGAGGGAGAGGGCATCGCCGTCAATGTGCTGCGCGGGCTGGGCGTCAGCCTGGATCGGGTGCGCACGCAGACGGCTCGTTCCATCCTCCAGGCCGCGCACGAACCGGCGGAAAGCGGCAGGAAGACAGATAGCGACACGCCCCTCGTCGATCAACTGGGGTTGGATCTGACCGCACGGGCGGCGGAAGGGAAACTGGACCCTGTGATCGGCCGCGAAACCGAAATCGAACGGGTGATCCAGATCATGGCCCGGCGCACCAAGAACAACCCGGCCCTGATCGGGGAGCCGGGCGTAGGCAAAACCGCCATCGTGGAAGGGCTGGCGCAGCGCATCGTCCTGGGCGATGTGCCAGAGCCGCTGCTCAACCGGCGGCTGCTCATGCTTGATGTCGGCTCTCTGGTGGCGGGCACCATGTACCGCGGCCAGTTCGAGGAGCGCCTGAAAAAGGTGATCGAAGAGATCACCAACGCCGGCGCGATCCTGTTCATCGACGAAGTGCACATGCTGGTGGGCGCGGGGGCCGCGGGCAGCAGCGTCGACGCCGCCAACATCCTCAAACCCGCGCTCAGCCGGGGCGAATTGCAGGTGATCGGGGCCACCACGCTGGATGAATATCGCAAATATATCGAAAGTGACGCGGCCCTGGAGCGCCGCTTCCAGCCGGTGTTCGTGGACGAGCCGGCGATCGAGGAGACGGTGCAGATCCTGCGCGGCATCCGTTACAAATATGAAGAACATCATCGCCTGCGCATCAGCGACGAGGCCCTCTCGGCGGCGGCGCTGCTGGCCGCCCGCTATGTGCCCGACCGCTTCATGCCCGACAAGGCGATCGATCTGATCGATGAAGCGGGCAGCCGCGTGCGCATGTACAAAACCCCGATCGCCGCCAGCCTGCGCGAGACCTTCCGCGACCTGAAAAGTTTGCAGCGGGAGAAGGAAGAGGCGCTGGCGCAACAGCGCTACGATCAAGCCATCGGCCTGCGCTATCAAGAGGTGGAGCTGCAAGGCAAGCTGGAGATGATGCGCGCCAGTTGGGAACGGGCCGAACAGCCCGTGGTCGGGCCTGATGACATCGCCGAAGTGGTGGCGATGTGGACCGGCATCCCCGTGGCCCGTATCGCCGGCGAAGAGAGCCAGCGCCTGTTGCAGATGGAATCCTATCTGCAACAGCGCGTGATCGGCCAGGCAGAGCCGGTGCGGGCCATTGCCAAGGCCGTGCGCCGCGCCCGCGCCGGGCTGAAAGACCCCAAACGGCCCATCGGCACCTTCATCTTCCTGGGCCCCACCGGTGTGGGCAAGACTTATCTGGCCAAGCATTTGGCCGAATTCCTGTTCGGGTCGCAGGAGGCGCTGATCAAACTGGACATGTCCGAGTTCATGGAGCGCCACAACGTCAGCCGGCTGGTGGGGTCTCCGCCAGGTTATGTCGGCTATGATGAGGGGGGACAACTGACCGAGGCGGTGCGCCGCCGGCCCTATTGCATCGTCCTTTTGGATGAGATCGAGAAAGCGCATCCCGAAGCCTTTAATATCCTGTTGCAGATCATGGAAGATGGGCATCTCAGCGACGCCAAGGGCCGCCGCGTCGATTTCCGCAACGCCATCTTGATCATGACCTCGAATGTGGGCGCATCCTTGATCCGGCATGGCGGGCGGCTGGGCTTTGCCATCACCGATGACGAGGTGCGCCGCAAAGAAAGCGACTACGACGACATGAAGAAACGGGTGATCGAGGCGCTGGAGCGCACCTTCCGGCCCGAATTCATCAACCGGCTCGATGGCATCATGGTCTTCCACGCGCTGGACAAGGAATCGATCAAGGCGATTGTCGATCTGGAAATGCAGCGGGTGCTGGATCAGTTACGCGAACATGAGATCGAGTTACAGATGGAGGAATCGGCCAAGGAATTCCTGGCCGAAACGGGCTACGACCCGAAATTCGGCGCCCGTCCCCTGCGCCGGGCCATTCAGGAGCATGTCGACGATGCCCTGAGCGAGGCGCTGCTGGCAGAACGCTTCCACGCCGGCGACGCCATCGCCGTGTATCATCCGCCAGAGAGCAAGACCCTGGCCTTCCGTCTGCTGGAGCGTCCCATCCGCGTGGAGGAGGACGAGACGCAGTTGGAGGGCCTGTTGATCTGACCGCGCCCCTGCCCGCGCCCCTACCCGCGCCGCCGCAGCGCCGCAGCGCCGCCTGCGCCCCTGCTTGCCCCATGCTCTCCCCTGCCAGACTTCGTCCCCTGCGGAGTCTGGCAGTTTTTTTCACCAACACATCAAAATCGTCATTGATTAATGATTAATGATTAATGATTAATCAATACCAAATACCAAATACCGAATACTGACCACTGAATACTGAATACTGACCACTGACCACTGCCCACTGCCCACTGCCCCCATGCCCACCCTGCCCGTCACCCTCACCGACGTCCTGGCCGCGCGGCGGCGCATTGCCCCTTACCTGCGCCCCACGCCCCTGTACCACTATCCCAGCCTGAGCGCCATGCTGGGGCTGGATCTGTGGATCAAACATGAAAATCACCAGCCGATCGGGGCCTTCAAGGTGCGCGGAGGCGTCCATTTGGTCAGCCGGTTGCCACAGGCGCAGCGCCAGGCCGGGGTGATCACCGCCAGCACCGGCAACCATGGCCAATCGCTAGCCTACGCCGCCCGGATCTTCGGCGTGCAGGCCCGCATTGCCGTGCCGCTGGGCGCCAACCCCGCCAAAGTCACCTCGATGCGTCATCTGGGCGCGGAAGTGATCTTCCAGGGCCGCGATTTCGACGAGGCCCGGCTGTGGGTGGAGGAGGAAGCGGCGCGGCAGGGCTATCGCTATGTCCACTCTGGCGATGAGCCTGACCTGATCGCCGGCGTCGGCACCTACGCCCTGGAAATCCTGGAAGAGGCGCCGCAGATCGACGTCATCCTCACGCCGGTGGGCGGCGGTAGCGGCGCGGCCGGCGTGTGCATCGTGGCCAAGGCGATCAACCCCGCCATTCAGGTGATCGGCGTGCAGGCGGCGGAAGCGCCGGCAGCTTATCATTCCTGGCAGCAGGGCGCGCTGATGACCGCAAGCACGAACACCTTTGCCGAAGGCCTGGCCACGCGCACCGCCTTTGCCCTGCCGCAGAGTATTCTGCGGGCGTTGCTGGATGATTTCGTGCTGGTGAGCGAGGATGAGATGCGCCGGGCCATCGTCATCCTGCTGGCGCACACCCGCAACCTGGCCGAAGGCGCGGGTGCGGCCCCTCTGGCCGCGGCCATCAACCTGCGCCGCCGCTTGCAGGGCCGCCGCGTCGCCCTGGTGCTCAGCGGCGGCAATATCAGCATCGATCAGTTACGGCAGGTGCTGGCCGCCGAGGGCGCGCCGGCCTTCAGCCTCACCTGATCCCACTCTCTCACCCTTTACGAGGTTATCATGGCTCCTACGATTTTGATCATCGAAGACGATCCCTCGATCGGCAAGCTATTGCGCCGCGCCCTCATGCTCGAAGGCTATGAAACCGAGCTGGTCGGGGATGGCCGGGAAGGCCTGGCTGCGTTCGCGGCTCTGAAGCCCACGCTGGTCATTCTGGATCTGATGCTGCCCGGCATGGATGGCATCGAGGTCTGCCGCCGCATCCGCGAGGAAAGCGCCGCGCCCATCCTCATGCTCACCGCCCGCGATGCCGTGGATGACCGCGTGCTGGGCCTGGATAGCGGCGCCGATGACTATGTGACCAAGCCATTCGACATCGATGAACTGCTGGCGCGGGTGCGGGCGCAGTTGCGCCGCGTCGAGGCGCAGCCCCAGCACCGCCTCTATCAACTGGCCGACCTGGTGATGGACACCGGCGCCCGTGCAGTGCGTCGTGGCCCCCGCGAGATCGACCTCACCGCCCGCGAGTTCGACCTGCTGGAACTCTTCATGCGCAACCCCAATCAGGTGCTCACCCGCGCCCAAATCTACGACGAGATTTGGGCGTATGACTTCGGTGGGGAGTCGAACATCATCGAGGTTTACATTCGCTATCTGCGCACCAAGCTGGAGGCGGAGGGCGAGCCGCGGCTGCTGCACACCAAACGCGGCGTCGGCTACATCCTGCGCGAATAACCCCCCCGCTGTCATTTGGATATTGGATATTGGATATTGGATATTAGCTAATGATTAATGATTAAAAAAATCTGTTTCCTATAACATAATTTAATCTGCATTCTCCCTCACCACCAACCCACCAACCTACCAACCCACCAACCACCCAACCACCCAACCCACCAACCAACCAACCACCCAACCAACCAACTCCCCCCGTGTCCTTCCGCCTCCGCCTCACCCTCTGGTACAGCCTGCTTCTGGCCGGGTTGCTGCTGCTCATCGCGGCCATGGCCCTCTCGCGGTTACAAGTCAGCGTCTCCACCGACATCGACCGCAGCCTGCGCGAGCGCGGCGACCAGATCGCCCGCCTGCTCCAGATCACCCTGCCCAGCGGCCCCCTGACCGAAGTCCTCTTTCCCGCGGTCGGCGAAGCGTTCGAGCCGGATCTCTACACCCAGGTGCGGGCGCAGAACCTGCGCATCCTCTACCGCTCCCCCAACCTGGCCAACCTGGCCATCAACCTGCCCCCGCCCTACCAGCAGCAGGTGCAGCAGGGCCGCGGGGGCTTCTACACCCTCACCCTCGACGACAATACCTCCCTGCGCGTCTACTTCACCCCCATCCTCTTTGGCGGCGAGATGGTCGGCGCCATCCAGGTGGCCCGCAACCTGGCGCCGGCCAACACCATCTTCAGCCAGCTTGCCGCCACCTTTTTTTGGATTACGGCCCTGGCCCTGGCCGTGGGCGCGGGCGTCGGCTATTGGCTGACCGGCGTCGCCCTTCGTCCCATCCAGGAAGCCACCGCCACCGCCCTCGCCATCACCCGCACCGGCCGCCTGGATCGCCGCGTCGCCCTCACCGCCGCCCGTCCGGATGAGATCGGCCTGCTGATTGCCACCTTCAACGAGATGCTCGACCGCCTGCAAGAGTTGTTCGACAAACAGCGCCGCTTCTCCGCCGACCTCTCGCACGAACTGCGCTCCCCCCTCACCACCATCCTCGGCAACCTCAGCCTGCTGAAACGGGGCGAGCGCCTGCCCCCCGGCGAGCGCGCCGAGATGCTAGGGGAAATCGAAAGCGAGGCCCAGCGCATGAACCGCATGATCTCCGACCTGCTGCTGCTGGCCCAGGCCGACGCCGATCTGGTCATCGCCCGCCAGCCGGTGGAACTGGACACCCTGCTGCTCGACGTCTATCGCCAGGCCAAACGCCGCGCCGGCGGCCGCGACCTGCACCTGCTACACGAAGACCAGGCCATCGTGCGCGGGGACGCGGACCGCCTGCGCCAGGTGCTTGTCAACCTGCTCGACAACGCCATCCAATACACCCCCGCGCATGGCCGCATCGAGATCAGCCTACAATGCCTGGGCGAACAGGCCCAGATCACCCTGCGCGACAATGGACAGGGCATCGCCCCCGCGGACCTGCCCCACATCTTCGACCGTTTCTACCGCGCCGACAAAGCCCGCTCCCGCGCGGGCGGGGGCGCCGGCCTGGGCCTCTCCATCGTCAAATGGATCGTCGACGCCCACGGCGGCCAAATCGACGTCGCCTCCACCCCCGGCGTGGGCAGCACCTTCCGCGTGCGCCTGCCCCTGGACAAAGGCTGCGCCCCCCATCCCCCGGCATGAGCCTCACCCCTGCCCTGCTGCGCTGGCTGCAAGAAGAAGCGGCCGATCTGCTGGCGGCGCTGACCGCGGCGCCGCCGGACGAGGCCGACCTCCTCCCCCTCCTCACCCGCCTGCGCCGCGACCATACGCCGGCGCAGGCCGCGGCCCTGGTGGAAACCGCCCGCCTGCGCGGCCACGCCGCCGCCAAATTCCCCCAGGCCGCGATCATGTTCTTCACCCGCGCCGCCCTGGAGCAAGCCACCTCCGCCCTCGTCGCGGCCCACACCGCCCGCCGCTTCGCCGGAGCAGGGAGCGGCCTCCGCTTTCCCTGGGTGGTGGATCTGGGCTGTGGGCTGGGCGGCGACAGCCTGGCCCTGGCCGCGGCCGGCTGTCACACCCTGGCTGTAGACCTCGATCCCCTGGCCCTGGCCCTGGTCGCGGCCAACGCCCGCAGCCTGGGCCTGGCCGATCGCATCACGCCCGTGCAAGCAGATGCCCGCGCCCCGGCCTGGCGCGGCCCCGCGACCTGGGCCGACCCTGCCCGCCGGCAAGGAGAGCGCCGCATCTTCGACCCCGACCACCTGCGGCCTCCCCTCGCCAGCCTGCTGGCCGGGGGCCGCGGCCCCTCTGGCCGGCCGGCCGCCATCGGCATCAAGCTCATGCCCGGCCTGGCCCACGCCGCCATCCCCCCCGAAAGCGAGGCGGAATGGATCAGTCTGGCCGGCGAACTGAAGCAATGCGTGCTGTGGCGGGGCGATCTGGCCCGCGACTTCTGCCGCCGGGCCACAATCCTGCCCGCCGGGGCCGAGATCGTGGCAGGCGGGGCCGCGGCCCCTCTGGCCCCGCCCGGCCCCTTCCTCTACGAGCCGGATCCTGCCATCCTGCGCGCCGGCGCGGTGACCGATCTGGCCGTAGCCCTCGGCCTCTGGCAGATCGACCCCACCCTCGCCTATCTCTGCGGCGACGCCCCCATCGCCACCCCCTACGCCCGCGGCTGGCAGGTGCTGGAACACCACCCCTTCGACCTCAAACAGCTCAACCGGCGGCTGCGCAGCATGCAAGCGCGGGTGATCGCCGTCAAAAAACGGGGATCGCCGGTCGATCCCGAAGCCTTCCGCCGTCGTCTCAGCGCCCACCCCGCCGGCCGCCCGGTGATCGTCGTCCTCACCCAAGCCCAGGGCCGCCCCTGGATGCTGATCTGCCAGGAGATGCACACCCCATGACCCACTTGCCCACCCCTTCCGACCTGTACAACGCCAGCGCCACCCTGGCCGCGGCCCTGATCGCCCGCGGCCTCACCCTGGCCACGGCCGAATCCTGCACCGGCGGCCTGCTCTCCAGCCTGCTCACCGATGTGCCCGGCAGTTCCGCCTATTTCCAGGGCGGCGTCATCTCCTACAGCAACGCGGCCAAAATGACGGTGTTGGGCGTGAACGCGGAGTTGATACAAACGCAGGGCGCGGTCAGCGCGGCCTGCGCCGCGGCCATGGCCCAGGGCGTGCGCCGTCTGCTGGCCGCGGATGCCGGCATCGCCATCACCGGCATTGCCGGGCCGGGCGGGACCGGGCCAGAGAAACCGGTGGGCCTGGTCTATCTGCACCTCTCCACGGCCGTGGGGGAATGGGCGGAAGAGCACATCTGGCCGCACGACCGCCAGGGCAACAAACAGGCCTCGGCCGCGGCGGCGCTGGCCCTGCTGCACCGCCATCTTGCCCCCGTGCAACCGGCGCCGACCCGGGCCCCCCGCGCCCGCATGCTCGACCGCCCCGTGGTGGTGGAGGCCACCTGGCGGGCCGGGCAATGGCAGCCGCAGGCCCTGTGGCTGCAAGAACGGCGCTGGGTGTTGATCGGCTGGGGCCGGCAGACGGAGACCGCGAACGGCGGCCTGCAAATGCTGGTGGAAGCGGAGGAGGGCACCCGCTTCGAGCTGCTGTTGGATGTGGCCGCGGGCCAGTGGCGGGTGCGGCGGATGTGGCCGTCCCGGCGCGCGGCGTAAGGCGTCCCAAACCCTAAAGGTTTTAGAAATCTTTAGGGTTTGGAGGCTTTCAGAATCAGAGGCGTGTACAGGGGCAGGCTCTGCAGCCGGAAAGAGAGGTTGGTGGTCTGGCCGCCAATGACATACGCGGGCTCGACGATGGCAGGGACGTGGGCCACGCCCATGGCCTGGACGCGGTACGCGCCCCAGCCCACCTTAAAGCTGACATCGCCGAAGGCGTCGCTGATCTTTTTGGCGACCAGAACACCGCTGCGATCATAGATGCGCACCGTGGCGCCGGTGATGGGAACGCCGTGGGCATCGGAGACGCGGGCGGCGAGGAAACCGGGCTGGCTGAGCGATTCGATGGCGCGACGGGCATTGACGATGCCCCAGCCAAAGCGGTTGTTGGGTCGGCCGCTGGGATCGCCGCCGCAGGCGAAGTCGATGATGGGATCGGCAGTGTGGGTGAGGATGGCTTTGATCAGATCCGTATCCCCGCGCAGGCTGGGCTGGGCGTGGATCAGCAGGGCGGCGACGCCGGCCACATGCGGCGCGGCCATGCTGGTGCCGGTGCTGGTGCTGTATGCATCGCTGCCGCGGCTGGAGAGGATACTGCTGCCGGGCGCGGCGATGTCGGGCTTGAGCAGGATGCGGCCCTGATAGGTCACCGGCCCGCGGCTGCTGCTGCCGGCCAGAGAGTCGGAGCTGGTGGTGTTGCCGGTGGAGAAAGAGCGGGGATAGATGGCGGGAGGATCGAGTATCGTGCCGCACACAGGCCCATAGTTGCCGGCAGAGACCACGACGAGGATGCCGGCGGCATCCGCGGCCTCCACCGCCGGCTCGATCAGGCCGATCTCATCGGCCGCGCACTCGGTCGGGCCGGGGGAGGTGGGCAGGGGGCAAGACCAGGAGTTGTTGATCACATCGGGGGCTTTGCTGGGGTCGCCATCGCCCAGCGGATCGCCGCCGAAGGGATAGGGCGCGGTCAGCCATTCGAAGCAATCGAGATAGGTGGAAACGCGGCCCACGCCCTTGTCCATGTTGCGGCAGCCGATCCATTTGGCGCCGGGGGCGACGCCGATAGCGTGCTCGGCCCCGGCCGGCCAGGCCGCGTCTGTGGGATCCAGGTCATTGCCGGCCATGGTGCCCATGGTGTGGGTGCCGTGGCCGTTATCGTCGCAGGGGATGAGAGAGCCGTAGCCGCAGGGGTTGGTGACGCCGCTGATCGGGGTCTGGATGGCGTCGCGCCAGTTGTAGTTGTGGTCGAAGACGCCGCGTGCGGGATCGTAGCCGCGGTAGGTGTTGATCAGGGCGGGGTGCTCCCAGGTGTAGCCGGTGTCTTGCCCGGCCAGCACCACGCCGGCGCCGGTGAAGCCGCGCTGCCAGGCCCAGGGCGCTTCCACCCGCTGCACGCCCCAGGGGATGCTGGCCGGGGCAGCCGCGGCCAGTTCTTCGGCAGGCAGGGGGCTGATGCCCTGGTGGATGGCATCGGCGCGCACCGCGGCCACGCCGGGCAGGGCCAACACCGCAGTCAGGGCGCGGCGATCGAGCCGGGCGAGGATGGCGTTGGCGGCCCAAAAACGGCGGTAGGAAATGCCCGCGGCCTGTAATTCGGCCAGCACCGGGGGCTGGCTGCGGGCCGCGGCCGCAGTGAGGGTCTCGTACACCCAGCGCCCGCGCGCTTCTTTGCTGCTCAGCGCATAGGCGGGGCTGAGATCGGGGCGCTCGGCCAGGAGGATGAGGGCGTCGGCGCTGCCCTCGCCGGCGATCTGGGCGAGGACGCGGGCGTCGATGCGGGGATCGGGCCGGGCGGCGCTGTCGCCGGCCCCGCCCAACAGGGCCAAAGCCAGCAAAAGCAGCCCGGCCAAAGCGATATGGCGAATGCGAGAGGGCATGGGGGAGTGTCCTTTACAGAGTGGGGGTACGTATTGCGTATTTTGTGGTTTTTTGGTGTTTTTTTTCGGGTATTTGCGCAATAACGTGGAGTAGTCGCCGTAAAAACCCTGAAAGGTTTGGAAATCTTTAGGGTTTTTTCGGCGGCTACACTGGTTTGAGATTGGCCAGGGAGGCGAGGAAGCGCTTGACGCCCTGGCTGCGAAAAGCGACAGAGACTTCTTCATCCCCACCCATGAGGGTGGAGGTGATGACCGTGCCCTCGCCGAAGGTGGGGTGGCGCACGCGTTGGCCGGGACTGAACTGCAAGCGGTTGCTGGGGCTGTGGCGAGAGGCCGGCGCCTGAGGCTCGCGGCCCCACGTGGTCATGCGGCGGTGGGCGCTGCCGGGGCGGTGGCCGCTGGTGACCGAGGCAGGCAGATCGCGCAGAAAACGGGAGGGAGCGCTCGGCTCGGAGCGGCCCCAGGCGCTGCGGCGGAAGGTGTGCAGCAGATAGAGGCGGTTGGCGGCGCGGGTGACGCCGACGTAGGCCAGCCGCCGCTCCTCTTCCATGCCATCGGGGTCCTCGAGAGAACGGCTGTGCGGCAGCAGGCCCTCTTCCAGGCCGGTGATGAAGACCACGCCAAACTCCAGGCCCTTGGCCGCGTGCAAAGTGAGCAGAGTGGGCGCGTTGCTGCTTGCTTCGTAATCATCCACATCGCTGACCAGCGCCACCTCTTCCAGAAAGGCGGCGAGAGCCTGATCGCGGGGCAGGTCATCGTAACCGGCGCTGACGGTGCGCAACTCCAGCACGTTGTCCCAGCGCTCCTGGGCCTCCTCGCTGCCATCCTGCAACCAGTCGCGATAGCCCGACTCGTCGAGGATGCGATCGAGCAGTTGGGCGGGGGTGAGCACGCTCCCCGCCGCGATCCAGCCTTGCAACAGGGTGTAAAAGTGCATCAGGGCGGTGCGGGCGCGGCCGCTGAAGGGATGAACCCCGGCGCGGGCCGCCAGTTCAGGCTCAGCATCGCCGCCCAAGAGGCGCAGCCCGGTGTACAGGCTGGCGTCGAGCGTGGCCGCCCAGCTACTAAGACGATCGACCGATGCGGCGCCGATACTGCGCGGGGGCACATTGATCACCCGGCGCAGGCTGACATCGTCGTGCGGGTTGTGCGCCAGCCGCATGTAGGCCAGCGCGTCCTTGATCTCGCGGCGGTTGTAGAAGCGGGTGGCCCCCACCAGGCGGTAGGGTACGCCGCGGCGGATGAAGGCCTCTTCCACCGCGCGGGATTGGGCGTTGGTGCGGTACATGATGGCGCAGTCCCCCGGCTGGGCCGCGCCCTCCTGTTGCAGGCGGACGATCTCATCCAGGATGAAATTGCCCTCGTCCTGCTCGTCGAAGGCCTGATGCAGCACGATCTTGACCCCGGCCCCACGGTCGGTGAAGAGTTTTTTGGGTGTGCGGTGAAAATTGCGGCTGATCAGGGCATTGGCCGCGTCCAGGATGATCTGGGTGGAGCGGTAATTCTGCTCCAGGAGGATGACTTTGGCGTCGGGAAAATCCTGGCGGAAGCGCTCGACGTTGCGGAAATCGGCCCCGCGCCAGCCGTAGATCGATTGATCTTCATCCCCGACCACGAAGACATTGCGCTGCCCCTCGGCCAGCAGGCGCACCAGTTCGTATTGGGCGCTGTTGGTGTCCTGGAATTCATCCACCATGATGTATTGCAGCCGCTGCTGATATTGCCGGCGGATCGGCTCGTGGTCGCGCAGCATGAACACGGCCCGCATCAGCAGGTCGTCGAAGTCCAGGGCGCTGCTGAGCGCAAGCAGATGTTGGTAGCGCGCGTAGACGCGGGCCGCGATCTCTTCGTGATGGGTGGTGATGGGAAACGTTTCGGGGGTCAGCAGTTCATTCTTGGCGTTGGAGATGGCGGCGTGGATGGCGCGAGGGTTGTAGCGTTTTTCATCCAGATTGAGGTCGCGCAGCGCCTGTTTGACGACCTGCAACTGATCATCGCTGTCGAAGATGACGTAACGCGGGTTGAGGCCAATGGCCACCGCCTGCATGCGCAGGAAACGGGCGCAGATGCTGTGAAAAGTGCCCAGGATCATGCCGCGCAGGCCCTGCGGCGAGTCCAGCAGGGCCGCGGTGCGTTCGCTCATCACCCCCGCGGCTTTGTTGGTGAAGGTGACGGCCATCAGCCGCCACGGTTCGACGCCGAGTTCCTGGATCAGATACGCCGCGCGGTGGGTGAGCACGCGGGTCTTGCCCGACCCCGGCCCGGCCAGCACCAGCACCGGCCCGGTTGTGGTCGTCACCGCCTGCCGTTGGGGGGGGTTGAGGGTGGAGAGAAGGGTCATGGTGAGGGTTTTCAGTCGTCTCTTACGAGGAGGAGGGAGGTTTGTCTAGGTTATTTTTGCTAGACTCCTTCATCATCAATCATCAAGGTTGCCACGGTAAAGGCGTTGGTAGCTATCCCAGCGGTGGGGGTGGATGAGGCCGGCGGCAAGCGCGGCCTGCACCGCGCAGCCCGGCTCGTGCAAATGCGTGCAGAAGCTGAACTTGCAGTCTGCGGCGTGGCCGCGGATCTCCGGGAAATAATCGGAAAGCTCCTCGGCGCGGATGTCCCACAGGCCCAGCTCGCGCAGGCCGGGCGTGTCGGCCAGGTAGCCGCCCCCGCGCAGGGGCAGCAGTTGGGCGGCGCGGGTGGTGTGGCGGCCCTTGCCGATGTCCATCACCTCGCCGGTGCGCAGTTTCAGGCCCGGCTGCACGCAGTTGATCAGCGCGGATTTGCCCACGCCGGAAGGGCCTGACACCACGGTGATATGGTCAGCCAGGCGCCGGCGCAGGGCTTCGATGCCGATATCACGTTTGGCGCTGGTGTAGATCAGGGGGTATCCCGCCTGCTCGTACAACCCGAAGATGGCCCGGGCCCGCTCCTCGCCGCTGATGTCGATCTTGTTGATGACGATGAAGATCTGCAGTTCCGAGGCCTCCGCCGCCACCAGGAAGCGATCGAGCATGCGTAGATGCGGCTCCGGCTCGGCCGCAGCAAAGACGATCATGATCTCGTCCGGGTTGGCCAGGATCACATCTTCGAAGGGATGGCCGCCGCCGGGCCGCACCCGCGAGAGCACGCGCTGCCGCGGCGCGATCTCGACCACCAGGCCGGCGCCCGCCTCGACATCCACCGGGTCGAACTGCACACGGTCGCCGGCTGCCAGCAGGGTGGTGTGCAGCTTCTGCCGTTTGAGACGACCGGCGATCTTACACTGCCACAGGCTGCCATCTTCAGCTTCGATATCGTAAAAATCAGAATAAACGCGTAAAACCAGGCCTTTAGTCATTAGTTATTGGTTATTGGTTATTTGTTATTGGTTATTCGTCATTTTTCATTCGTCATTGACCATTGACCATTGGCCATTCTTCATTCGCCATTGGCAGCAAGAACCGCCGAGACGGGCGCAGGCGTCAGGCCAGGCAGGGGCAGGGGGCAGGCCGGCGGCGCTGAGCAGATCGGCGACGACGCCCAACGGCAGGCCCATGATCGAGGCGAAACAGCCCTGAAAATGGGCCACGGGCTGAAATGTGGGGTGCTGAATGGCATAGGCGCCCGCCTTGTCCAGGGGATCGCCGGTGGCGATGTAGGCGGCGATCTCGGCGTCGCTGTACGACCGCATCGTCACCAGGCTGGTGTGCGCGGCGGTCACGGTCTGGCCCTGATGCGCCAGCGCCACCGCGGTGATGACTTGGTGCGTCGCGGCCCGCAGGCGGTGCAGCATGCACCGGGCCTCGGCGGGGCCGGCAGGCTTGCCCAGGATGCTTCCATCCTGCACGACGATGGTGTCGGCGGCGAGGACGCATGCCTGGGGATGGCGTGATGCTACCACCTGCGCCTTGGTTTCGGCCAACCGCAGCACGTGCGGCAGCGGCGCCTCCGCCGGCAGGGCTTGCTCGTCGATGTCCGCGCTGGCGACCATGAAGTCCGCGGCCAAAAAGGCCAGCAACTGCCGCCGCCGCGGGGAGGCCGAAGCCAGGATCAGGGAAGGAGAGGAGGTCATGCCGGCCCCTTCACCCTCTGCCGCACCTGCTCCACGGTGTTGAAGGCGATGGGGCAGATGCGGGCAAATTCCACCAACTGGCCTAGATGCGCGGCGGGCGTCTGGCCTGCGGCCTGGGGAAAATCGCGGCAGGGCCGGGGCCGCGCCGCGTACACGGTGCAGAGCAGGCCATCGTGCAGGGGGCAGGGCGAGGGCAGCAGCCACACCTGCTCATCCTCCGCCGCGGCCGGCCACAGCGGGCGCAGAAAGCCGCGGCGGAACAACTCCGGCTGCAACCCCAGGGCGGCGGCCAGGGCGGCAGCCTCCGCAGCCTCGACTTGCGGGCCCATCTGCCGGCAGCAGCGGCCGCAGGTCGTGCAATCGATAGCGGCGCTGACCGTGGCCAGGGTGGTGGTCAGGGCTGCGATCAGATCTGGATCACCGGCCGCGGCCAGCGGCTGCACTTGATCGTACCAGGCCCACTGCTGCGGGGCCAAAGCCTGACCGCGCGCAGCCACCTGGTCAGGGTCGGCGACAAAAAGGGGCAGGGGATCATTCATGGAGTGGGCGGGACGATCCCGCAGCGCGATTATGCCGGAGCCAGGCAGGCAGAGGCAAATGGGCCGATGGAAGCTGCACCACCAATCTGGCCCCGCGGCGATGCCGGGCGCGCATCCCGCCCTCTGCCCTCGCCCTCCGCCCCTCTATTTCTGCGGCCTGCACCTCTGAATAGCGCGCCGGCCCACTCAATGCATGGACGACATGCCGCTCATCTCCCGCACTTCCACCGAGAGGGTCTGCGCGGGGGCGTTGGCAAAGGTGAGGGTGAGATCGAAGCGCGCGCCCGGTTCCAGCGGCTGTTTCAGGCCCATGAACATGATGTGCAACCCGCCCGGCTGCAATTCCACCTGCCCGTTGGCGGGGATGGGGATGCGCTGGCCTGCGACCGGGCGCATCTTCATCACGTCATTCTCCATCTGCGTCTCGTGCAGCTCCACGCTGTGGCAGATGTCGGTGCTGGCTCCGATCAGGGCGTCGTCCGCGGCGCCGTGGTTGTGCAGGATCATGTAGGCGGCGCTATTGCCGCCGGCGGGGGCCTGCCGCGCCCAGATCTCGCTGACGACGACGCCAGCGGTGGCCGTGTCGGTGTCTGTGGCGCCGGCGCAGGCGGTCAGGAGCAGCGCCGCGGCCAGGAGGAGAAGGAGAGGAAGGAGGAGTCGGATGCGCATGGGGGTGTCCTTGCAGAGAGAGATAGAGAGGGGAGATAGAGAGGGGAGATAGAGAGGGGAGATAGAGAGGGGAGATAGAGAGAGCAGATAGAGAGGGAGAGAGGGGGAGGGTTAGGGGTGGAGGGCCATGGATTGCTGCAGGGAGGCCTGGGCCTGGAGGTGATCGAGCAGGTCGCCGCCGAATCCCTGCCGAAAACGCTCGCCCTCGGCCCGGCTGGCAAAGCAAAGGATGGTGGGCGCGCAGCAGAGGGAGAGTTCCGGCCCCACCAGGAAGGCAGCGTCGCGCACGTTGATCATGCGGCCGTGCAGGAAATCCGCGGCCAGGGCCGAGACCACATCCCCACGGCCGGCCAGCAGCATCAGGCCGCAGTGCGGGCAGCAGGCGTGCAGACGGGCGCCATCCGCGCATTGCAACACAAAGGCGGTGCGCTGGCGCAGCCGTGCCCCACACATGGCGCAGCCCCCGGTAGGGGCGCCGGCTGCCGGCTCCACGCTCTCTGTTTCCATGGCCACCGCGCCGCCAAAAACCTTGCGCGCCCAGCCGCGGGCGTGCAAATAGGCCAGATCACGGTGGATGGTCATGCGCGACACGCCAAAGTGCGCGGCCAGATGCGCGGCCTGCACCTTGCCGGCGGCCTGGATCTGGGCGAGGATGTGTTGGCGGCGTTCTTCTGTCAGCATAGATGTGTTACAATTTGTTATATTATGGTAAATTGCACAAACGATACCACAGGGATTCTGTGCTCGCCAAATCCACTGCAATGACAGCGGCGGTTTGGACATCCTCTGCCGCCAGCCTATAATTGAGATGAAATCTCATTTGCGTTGCGCACTCCGCCATGGCCCACCTGCTCGACTGGCTCCTCTCCCCTCTTTCCTACAGCTTCATGGTGCGCGGGCTGCTGGCGGCCATGCTGGTGGGCGTTGTCTGCGCCACGGTCGGCTCCTACATCGTGCTGCGAGGCATGGCCTTTTTCGGCGACGCCTTGGCCCACGCCATCTTGCCCGGTGTGGCCGTGGGTTATCTGCTGGGCGGGGGGGCGCAGATCGCGGTCTTTTGGTGGGCGCTGATCACGGCCCTGCTCAGCGCTTTGGGCATCGGCTTCATCAGCCGGGGCGCGCAACTGAAGGAGGACACCGCCATCGGCATCGTCTTCGCCGGCATGTTTGCCCTGGGCGTGGCCCTCATCTCCAGCGTGCGCAATTATGCCGTGGACCTGGCCCATTTCCTCTTCGGCAATGTCCTGGGCGTGACCAACAGCGATCTGGGGCTGATCCTCGGCTTTGGCTTGCTGGTGATCCTGGCCATCATCCTGTTCTACAAAGAATTTCTGGTGATTTCCTTCGACCCGGTGCTGGCCGAGACCCTGCGCATCCCCGCTCAACTGCTCAATTATCTGCTGCTGGCGCTGATCGCCATCACCATCGTGGTCTCATTGCAGACGGTGGGCATTGCCCTGATGCTGGCGATGTTGGTGACGCCGCCGGCCACGGCCTATCTGCTCACCCGCCGGCTGCCGACGATGATGCTGACCGCCGGGCTGATCGGCGCGTTTGCGGGGGCGGCGGGGTTGTATCTCTCCTTCTACATCAGCATTGCTTCGGGCGCGGCCATCGTGCTGGTGAGCACGGCCCTTTTCCTGCTGGCCTTTTTGTTTGCGCCGGGCCGGGGGTGGGTGTGGCAGCGGCGAGGGTGGCCGGCCAGAAAGCCCGCCCCATCTCACCAGGACTGACTCACACGCGGGCACACCCCGCAAAGCGAAGCTGTTTGTGTTTGATAAAGTAAAAGTTGCCGGAGATAGTGCTGTTCGTCACCGTCACACTGGCGGACTTGGCGTAGATGCCGCCGCCACGTCCGTCCGGAAAACTGCCGCCGCTCACCGCCACGCTGCTTAAAGTCAGGTTGGCGACGCTGTTGGCAGCGAAGATGCGGAAATTGGGCGCTGCCCCATCCCGGCTGATCGTGTGCCCCGCCCCCTCGATCGTGATCTCGCTGCTGACAACGGGCAGGCCGGTAGCGCCATAGGTCGAGTTGTGCACTGCTGTCAGGGTCACGTCGGTGACCAGGGTGATGGTGTCGGCGCCGCTGCCCGCGGCGCAGTCGGTCGAACCGCTCTGGTCGTTGGCATTGGCGTTGATAATCGCTTCCGGCAGCGAACAGCCGTCGCTGTTGGCAACCGTGCTCGTACCGTTTGTTACCGTCATCGCCCCGTTGGGCGCGCTCAGGCCGGGCGAGCCGCTGAGGGCCAGCAGCAGAGCAGCCCCGGCCAGGCCCACGCCCAGCTTGCGTTGCAGGCGGCGTAATTGGCCCGGCCGCAACTGGAGCAGGCGTTGGTACGCCGCCCGGAAACGCAGATACAGGGGTGCACCCTGTTCGCCGAGCAGGCGCAACAGCCAGGGTTTTTCCGTGCGCCTCGGCCAGCAGGGACTGCCAGGCGCTGGCGGGGTCAGCGGCGATGGCTACACCCTGCGGCTCATGGGGTGGGGATGCGTTCATGGGTGATTTCCTCTCCGGGTGGTGAAACGATTTTGGATTGTTGCACTTGGATCGGCACATGGTGGCAGCGATGCCTCGGAGTCTCTGCATACCGAAGGGGGCGACCATAACACACATGACAGGTGCGGTGCAAAGGGCCTGTTTGGAAGCGGCATCACGCCTTTGATACGTGATGCGTAAAATGTGATCGTCGTTCTGTCTCACGCATCACGCTTCACCCATCAAGTTCCCCAACCATTTTTTACGCTCTCCAACCACCCGCCAACCCCGCCAACGCCTCCCTCACCTCGGCCATCACACTCGCCCAATCCTGGGGCCGGGACTGGCGGAACAGTCGGGCGGTGGGATACCAGGGCGAGTCGGGGCTTTGTCCCGAGCCTGTCGAGGGACGGTCGAGCAGCCAGCGCCAGTCGGGCGCGTAACACAGCAGCACCCATACCGGCTTGCCCAGCGCCCCAGCCAGATGCACCACGCCCGTGTCCACGCTGATCACCAGATCCAGCCCGCTGATCACCGCCGCCGTATCCGCCCAATCTTTAATCTTTAATCCCCGATCCTCAATAATCAATGATTGATGAGTAATGATTAAGGCTTCCAACTCCGCCCGCTTTTCACCCACTTGCAGGCTGTGCCATTCGATGTTCTGAATATCGAGCAGCGGTGCAAACTCGGCCAGCAACGCCGAACGATTGCGGTCGTTGCCCTGCGTGGGGCTGCCCGCCCAGGCGATACCCACCCGCAGCGGATGTTCCGGGTTATTCGTTGACTGTTGCCTGTTGACTGTTTGCTGTTGACTGTTTCGTACACCGTACTGCGTATTGCGTGACCCGTCGTCCATCGTCCATCGCTCGTCGTGCGGAGGCCTGAGATACGGAACCTGGTCGGGCACAGTCTCCAGCGTCGTGCCCAGCAGCCCGGCCACCGTCATCATCGGCACGTAGGCGTCGAAAGCCGCGGCGGGAACGTCTCCCGGCCCCCGGATTTCGTCCACGCCGTCGACGCCGGCCAACAGTCGTTGCAGCGGCTCCGGGGCCACCAGCAACACCTTGCCCACGCGCTGCTTGATCAGCGGCAGATAGCGGGCAAACTGGATGGTGTCACCCGCGCCCTGTTCGGTGTGCACCAGCAGGGTTTTATCCGGCATGGGCGAGCCGTCCCAGCGGGGCTGCGGCGGCAGGAAGGGCGTGAAGAAACGGGTCTGCCAACGCCAGTCGAATTCGGCGAAGCCGCGGGGCAGATCGCCGAGCTTGAGTAGGGCCATGCCCAGATTCATGTGGGCGTCAGGGAAGTCGGCCTGTAAAGCAATGGCCTTTTCATACTGCTCGACCGCATCGTGCAGGCGGTTCTGTGCGGTGTAGGCGTTGCCGATGTTGTTGTAGACCACGGCGGCGTTGGGATTCAGGGCCTGCGCTTGCCGGAACTGCGCCATCGCCTCCTCCACCTGATCCTGATCGAGCAGGGCGGCGCCCTCGTTGATGGCGGCGACGAAGGCGTCGGTGGGGCTATCGGGCCGGGCGGGTTCCCTCAACACGGTCGGGACATCCCGCAGGGCTTCGTCCGGCACCACATACGAGGTATTGATCAACGCATCGCCGAATTCCAGCATGTCGGGGAAGCGATTGGGCAGGATTTGTACGGCGAAGATCTCCTGCACGCCCTCCTCGAAGCGTAGAAAGGCGATGATCTCGCCCGTCTGCACGTTGACGACCCAGACGCCGCAAATGCGCTCGTCCAGCCGTTCGACGAGGGGGATACCGCTGAACACCGCCGTTTCCCGCACCTGCGAGAGGCCGATGAAAGCCAGCGGCCCGGCGAAATCGACGCCGCGAGTGAAGCCGGGCAATGTGGCGACAGTGTGCCAGGTGCGATTCGGCAAATCGGCCCAGGCCAGCGTGCCCTGCCCCGATTCCAGCAGCCACAGCCGGCCCGCCCACTGCCGCGGCGAGTGCGGCATCGACAGCCCCCGCAGCAGGATTTCGTTCGTGTCCACGTCCATGAGGATGCCGCCGTCCCGCTTGTTCACCCGCCAGGCCCCGGCGGCGTCGGTCTCGCCCAGGGCAGTGACGTATTTGGGGCGGCCATCGACCATCGCCAACCCGTTGAGATGGCAGCGGTCTTCAGGCGTGAGCGCAGACACGAAATGGGGACGCCAGCGCGGGTTGAAACTGTGGTCGGGGTCGAGGGTGCAGAGCGTGCAGAATTTGGTGTTGACGATCCAGAGATCGTCATCCCGGCCCCAGGCCATTTCGTGGATGTCGATGTCGCCGGTGACGTGAATCTGGCGGGGGATGTAGGCGGCGTCATGCTTGCCCTTCGGCTCCAGCTTGGGAGCGACGGCGGGCATGTTGCGATAATACCAGACGGTGTTCTGCCCCCCGACCGTGAGGCGTGGCCCGTCCACGGCAATGCCCATCGGCTTCTGCAAGGTGCGGAAGTGCGTGTTGATGGCGCTGTTGTCGTTGCGCACCAAAATCACCTTGCCTGCCTGGTAGGTGCTCACGGCCAGCGAGATGCCGAAATGGTCGAGGATGCCGGGCAGGTTGGAGGTGTAGACGGAGCGGAGGGGGTCGGGTTGCGTCATGGCGGATTTGGGATTGCGGATTATCAGGCGGCGCGGCGGCGGATGTAGGCGGCGAGACCGGCCAGGCCGCTGCCGAGGAGGAGCAGGGTGGTCGGTTCCGGGATTTCGGCGGGGGGAGGCGGGGTGGGAGTGGGAGTAGGCGAAGACTCAAACTGTGTTTCATATGCGCCGATGTCGCATTCGTTCTCCGAGGGTGCTCCATCGCCATTGACGTTACGCGGGAAGCCGCGCTGATCGACGCCGTTGACGGGCGCGGCGGCGCAGCCGGCGCTGGGCGAGGCGTCGATGGCCGGACTGCCGGGCACGAGCGCGTGCGTGAGCGTAGGGCCGCCGTTGTCGGCCAGATTTGCAGCGAGAATGCCGGTCAGTGCGGTCGGGTGCGTGCCGTCGCTGGTAGCGACGATGTCGGTGGGGCCGGGTGTGAAGCCGGAGAATGCCTGGGCGCTGGTTTCGGCGCTGTGGCCAATGAAATTATTGCCATTCGTGGTCACGGAACCGTCATTGCGAATCTCTTTTCCCGAAACCCCGGCCGAGTTTCCGGTCACAATGCTGTTGCTAAGTGTGAGCCTTGAAAACAGACCGCTTCTGATCCCGCCGCCCATTTTGTCAGCCATGTTGGAGGTTAGCGTGCTGGCTGAAATGATCATGCCGATGTCGCCTTCGCCAGTTACGCCGCCGCCATAATTGGCTGAGTTGCCTGAAAGCGTGGAATTGACAACTGTGACGAGGCCATACCTCTGTACTGATATTCCGCCCCCGCTGCCCGCCACGTTGCCGGAAAGAACACTCCGAGCAATCTCGACACCTGATCTGTAGATATATATCCCGCCCCCAAGGTCAGCCATGTTGCCGGAAAGAGAGCTGCTTTGAATTTTTGTATCGGTGACGTAGGCGTGAACGCCGCCCCCTAGCGTAGCCGAATTATTGGAAATGATGCTGTTGCTCACCGACAGAGAGGCATAATTGGCATTGATGCCGCCGCCGATAGTAGCTGTGTTGCCGGTGATGACGCTATCGTCGACGATCAAGGTGGCGCTGTTCACGTCAATACCGCCGCCGCCGGCAAACGATTCACTGTTTCCCCCGCTAACAATCGCGTTGCGCAGCGTAAGTCTACCAGAGTGCTGCACGGAAAATATGCGAAAGTCAGGGGCATCCGCTCTCCGGCCAACCGTATGTCCTCCGCCTTCGATCCTAATCTCGCTCGATACCACCGGCAGGCCCGTTGCTCCGAAGTTGTTGCCAAGATTATTCACCTCCGTCAACACCACATCCGCCCGCAACTCGATCACATCCGCGCCGGAGCCGGCAGGACAGCCGCCGGTGGCCGTGTCTGTATTAGCGGCTGTGATGGCGTCCACCAGTGTGCAGTTCACCTCATCCACGACGATGACGCCGCCGGGGGCAGCATAAATGGCGGAGCCGGACAACGCCAACAACAGCGCGGTCCCGGCCAGGCTCAATCCCAGTTTGCGCTGCCAACGTCGGCGCAGGCGCGCAGGCAGACCCAGCAGCCGGTGATAGAAGTAGATGAAGCGACGGAACGTGGCCGCGCCCCGACGGGAGAGCAAGCCGGCCAGCCACGGGCGCGAGGCGGCGTCGGCCAGAAGGTCGCTCCAGGCGGAAAAGACGGGACTGGGCGTGTCGGTGTGAGCAGTATGCGGTTTCACCATTGTTGGTTCCTCCTGAACGGAAATGCAGCCGCAAGGACAGGGCTTTCCGGTTCTAATGTTTGGCGGCATCCTGTCTTGTTTTTTGCCACGAATTTCACGAATTCTCACGAATTTTAGCCTACCTTTTCGTGTCAATTCGTGAAATTCGTGGCTGAAGTGTGAGAACCGGAAGACCCTGCCGCAAGGATGATTTTGACGAGATACGGCAATTGCCCCAAAGTATGCCAGAATTGGCGGTGACTCCCAAACGCAACCCAACGCATGTTGTTGTCCTCCACACACCCTACGCCAACAAACTACGCACTGCCCCCGCCCAGGCCAGCAGGTGTTCGTCCTCCATCCACCGCCCCACTAGTTGCAGGCCAACGGGCAGGCCGTTGGCGGCTCGGCCCGCGGGCAGCGTCAGGGCCGGCAAGCCCACGTGCGTCCAGGGCAGATTCATGATCGGGTCGCCAGTAGCGTCCAGGCCGAGGGGCGCGGGGCCGGTCGCAGCCGGGCAAATCCACAGGTCGATGCCGTGCACATCCATCACATGCTCGATCTCCTGGCGGAGCAGGCTCTGCCCCTCGCGGCTTTCCTCCACCTCCTCCTCCGGCACGCGCTGCCCCTCCTGGATCAGCGCGGCGGTGCGGGGCCGGTACAGGTGCGCGAATTCAGCAAACCAGGCCGCGTGCTCCGCGGCGAACTCGGCCGCGATCAGGCGGCGGTGGCGGGTGTTGATGGCGGCGATGTCGGGGAACAGGGGCACGCGTTCCAGCGCGTAGCCGGCCGCTTGCAAGGCTGCAACCTGCTGCTCGAACAGGGCCAGCGCCTCGGCCGAGGCCTGCTGCAGATAGTCATCCGCCGGGATGCCCAGCACCGGCCGGTCGGGAGGGGAGATCTCCTGCCAGCCGCGGCACAGTTGCCCCGCGGCCAGGCGCATGCCCGCCACATCCTGCGTGAACAGGCCGACATGATCGGCAGAGGGGGAGAAGAAGAGCAGCCCCTCCGGATCGATGCGGTTGTAGCTGGGTTTGAAGCCGACGATGCCGCAAAAAGCCGCGGGACGGATGACCGAGCCGATGGTCTGTGTGCCCAGGGCCAGGGGGACAAGGCCGGCAGCCACGGCCGCGGCGGAACCGCTGCTGGAGCCGCCGGGCGTGTGCGCCAGATTGTGGGGATTGCGGGTCGGGCCTGGCTCGAAATAGGCGAATTCGGTGGTGACCGTCTTGCCCATGACCAGGGCGCCGGCCTCTTTCAGCCGGCTGACGCTGGCTGCTTCGGGGCCGGCGAGGCGCTGCGCGGGCAGGCGAGAGCCGGCCTGGGTGGGAAAACCGGCGGCGTGGAAGATATCCTTGACGCCAATGGGCACGCCAAAGAGGGGCGGGCGGGTGTTGGCATCCGGATACGCGGCCAGCAGGGCGGCAGCAGCCACGTGCAGCCGCGGCTGCCGCTGATCCTCCGATATGAAGGCCTGGAGATGCGGTTCCACCGCGGCCATGCGGCCCCACCAGACGTCGAGCGTGTCGAGCAAATCGAGCTGGCCCGTGCGCAGCCCGGCGGCGAGGGGCGCAAGGGGGGCGGGGTGGATGAAGGAAGAATGAGACATAAGTATCAATATTTAATGATTAAGGATTAATGATTAACGATTACTCGCCAATCCTTAATCCTTAATCTCTAATCTCTAATCTCTAATCATTCAGACAACGCCAGATTCGTGCAGGGCGGCGATGTCGACGGGGCTGTAGCCGAGCGCGGCCAGGATCTCGTCGGTGTGCTGGCCGAGGGTGGGCGGGGGCAGGCGGTAGGTGGGCGGGGTGTGGCTGAGGTGCATGGGGTTGCCCAGCACGCGGATGTCGCCGGCGGCGGGGTGCTCCATCCCCACCACCATGCCGCGGGCCAGCACGTGCGGATCGGCCAGGGTTTCGTCGATCTCGTTGATCGGCCCGCAGGGGATGCCGGCCGCGCGCATCTGCTCCAGCCAAAAGGCCGCGGGCCGCGTGGCAAACACCTGCTCCAGGGCGGCGTGCAGGGCCGTGCGGTGGGCCAGGCGATCGGCGTTGGTGGCATAGCGAGGGTCGGCGCCGAGGGTTTCGGCCACGCCCACCGCCGCGCAGAAGCTCTGCCACAGGCGCTCGGAGCCGACGGCCACCAGAAAGGCCTTGTCCGCGGCCTGGAAGACCTCATAGGGCGCGATCTGAGGATGATAGTTGCCCAGGCGGCTGGGCCGCCGGCCGCTGACGAAGTAGGCCCCGGCCAGGTTGGTCAGCCAGGTGATCTGGGCGTCGAGCAGAGAGACGTCGATGAACTGGCCGCGGCCGCTGCGTTCCCGCACATACAGGGCGGTGAGGGCCGACATGGTGGTGTAAAGCCCGGCGGTGATGTCGCTGATCGGCACGGGATAGCGCACGGGCGGGCCGTCCGGCTCGCCGGTGAGGGCCATGGTGCCCGCTTCGCCCTGCGCGGCCAGATCGTAGCCGCTGCGCCCGGCGTAAGGGCCGGTGTGCCCGTAGCCGCTGATGGCGCAGTAGATCAGCCGCGGGTTGCGGGTACTGAGGGTGTCGTAATCGGCCCCCAGCCGTTTCAGGGAGTCGAGGCGGGGCTGGTTGATCAGGAAAATATCGGCGCGGGCGATCAGTTGGTGAAAGACCTCCTGCCCGCGCGCTTCCTTCAGGTTGAGCGTGAGGCTTTTTTTGTTGCGGTTGGCGCTGAGAAAATAGCCACTCTCGCCGCCGGCAAAGGGCGGCCCCCAGCCCCGCGCCATATCCCCCTGGCCGGGGCGTTCGATCTTGATCACCTCCGCGCCCAGGTCGCCCAGCATCATGCTGGCGTAAGGCCCGGCCATGGCTTCGGTCATGTCCAGGACGAGGATATTTTGAAGAGCAGTTTGTTTGTTCATGCTGTACGTTCAGGGATAGTGGGTAGTGGATAGTGGAACCGATGGCCACTACCCACTATCGAATAGCGAATATCACCCCTTGATGTACGGTTCGCCCAGGGCCGCGGGCTTGGCCGCGCCCCAGCGCCCGCGAAACCACTTGCTGGACATGGCGAACAGCACCAGCAGGGTGATGACAAAGGGCACGGTGCGCCACAGGTAACGGGAAAGGAACCCGGGCAGCACCAGTTCGGGGCTGAGCGAGAGCTGCCACATGGCCCCGAAGAGGATGGCGCCGCCCAGCAACAGCCAGGGATTCCACATCGAAAAGAAGACCAGGGCCAGGGCGATAAAGCCCCAGCCCATGAGAAAATTGTAATTCCACACCGGGTTGTAGCTGAGTCCGTAGATGGCGCCGGCCAGCCCCATCAGCATGCCGCCCAGGATCACGCTGAAATAGCGCGTGCGCGCCACGTCGATGCCCGACACCTCGGCCACAGCCGGGTTTTCGCCCACCGAACGGATGCGCAGCCCCAGGCTGGTTTTGGAAAACAAAAACCAGGTCGCCAGCACCAACAGGATGCCAAGATAGACGAAAGGGGAGAGGCCGAAAACGTTGGGGATGCGGGCCATGCCCAGGGGGCCGGTGTAGGGGTTGCCGATGTAGGTGGTCAGACCGAACCCCACAATCCAGATGCCCATGCCGCTGACCACCTGATCGCCGCCGAGGGTGATGGAAAAGAAGCCGTGCAGCAGGCCGAGCAGCGCGCCGATGGCCAGGCCCACCAGCAGGCCGATCAGATAGCTGCCGGTGAGCTGGGCGGCGATGAAGCCGAGGGTGGCGCCGAAAAGCATCGCGCCCTCCACGCCGACATTGAGAATGCCGGAACGCTGGCCGATCAACTCCCCCAGAGCGGCGAAGGTGAAGATGGTGGAGGCTTCCAGGCTTCTAGTTGCGAATTCCCACATGTCGAGGCTCCTTGTCAGTCTTGATCCAGGCGATCTGGTAGCGGAAGAAGAATTGGAAGGCCACGAGCGTGATCATGAGCACGCCGAGCAGGGCATAATCGAGGCCGAAACTCATGTTCAACTCGCCCTGGACGAACCTGCCGCCGATGGAGAGGCCGCCAAACAAAAAGGCCACGGGGATGGCTGCCAGCGGGTGGCCGCGCGAGATCAGCCCGCAGATGATGCCGTAGAAAGCCAGATCGCCAAAAAAGCCATAGTTGCGGGCGATCTTGTACACGCCCGGCACCGCCGCGAAGTAATGATAGCCGGCCAACCCGGCCACTGCCCCGCCCAACAGGAACACCAACAGGGGCAGGAAGGCCGTGTTCACGCCGGCGTAGCGGGCCGCGGCCGGGCTTTGGCCGTAGGCCTTGATCTCGTAGCCGATGCGGGTGCGGGCAAAGAGGAAGGTGATCAGCAGGGCCAGCAGCAGGGCCAGATAGATGGTGAAAGGCGCGCCCAAGATCATCGGCGCCCGCACCGCGGCCGGCAACTCGAAGCTCTCGCCCCGCCCACCCGGATTCATGAACATCCCGCCATCTTTGATCATGTAGGAAACCAGCCAAAAGGCGATGAAATTCAGGATCATCGTCACCACGATCTCGTTGACGCCGTAACTGCCGCGCAGAAAACCGGCGATGGCGGCGTACAACGCCCCGCCCAGCGCCGCGGCCAGCAGCATCAGCAGGATGAGCAGGGCCGGGGGCAGCCGCACCCCTGTAGCGGGGTCGCCCTTGAACAAGAAGATGACGGCAAACGCGGCCAGCGCGCCCAGATACAATTGCCCGGTCATGCCGATGTTCCACAATCCGGCCCGGAAGGGGAGGATGAAGGCCAGCGAGGCCAGCAGCAAGAAGGCAAACCGGCTGATGGTCAGGGGCAGGCCAAAGCGATTGAAGAACGCGTAGCTGAAGATCTTCTGGTAGGCCGTCAAGGGATTGACATCTGCCAGGATGAAGAGGAGGCTGAACAGGGCCAGCGCCGCCACAATGGCCAGCAAGGAGATGGCCCCCGCTTTGGCGCTGCTCAACGCCAGCCGTTTTTGCAGTTGCAGTCGATACGGGCCCAGTTTCATGGCGTTGCCTCCTCGCCCTTGGCGCCGCCTGCCATCAACACGCCCACGTGCTCGCGCAGCGCCCCTTCGCCGGGGAGGATGCCCATCAGCTCCCCTTCGTACATCGGCGCCACCCAATCGCTCAGCGACAGCACCTCATCCAGGTCTTCTGAGATCAGCAGCACCGCGGCCTTGTCCCGCTTGGCCGCGATCAATTTGTTCTGCACGAACTCGATGGCGCCGACATCCAGCCCCTGCGTGGGCAAATTGGCGATCAATAGCCGCGGCTTGCGCGAGAGCACACGGGCCAGGATCATCTTCTGCAAATTGCCGCCGGAGAGGTTTCTGGCCTTCACTTCGGCGCCGGGCGTGGCCACGCCATATTCGGCGATCAGATCTTCGGTCAATTGGCGCACGCGAGCATAATCCACCAACCCGCGCGGGGTATAATCGTGATCGAAATAGTAATTCATCAAAACAGTGTCGATCAGGGAAAAATCGGCAATCGAGCCTACTGTGTTGCGCTCGGAGGGGATGTAGCCCAGGCCGCGCTGCCAGCGCCGCCGGGCGGGGGCGTGGGTGATCTCCTCCCCCTTCAGCAGCACTTTGCCCTCCTCCACCTTGCGCAGGCCGGTCAGGGCCTCGGCCAATTCCTGCTGGCCATTGCCCGACACGCCGGCGATGCCAAAGATCTCCCCCTCGTGCACGGTGAAAGAGGCGCCTTTGACGGCCATGAAGCCGCGGTCGCTGCGCGCCGATAGATTCTGCACCTGGAGCACAGGCTCGCCCCGCGCCACCGCCACCCGATCCAGGCGGAAGATCACCTCTCTGCCCACCATTTCCTTGGCCAGGCTCTGCTCGGTGGAGTGGACTGTCTCCAGCCGCGCCGTCACCCGGCCCTGGCGCAGCACCGTCACGCGGTGACTGGTGGCCAGCACAATCGGCAATTTGTGGGTGATGAAGGGCACGATAGCCAGTTCATCCTGCGACATGGCCTCGATCGAGGCCAACAGTTTCTTGGTTTCGGGCGGGGCCAGGGCCGAGGTCGGCTCATCCAGGATCAAGATCTTGGCCCCGCGGTAGAGGGATTTCAGGATCTCGACCAGCTGCTTTTCCCCCTCCGCCAGCTGCCACACCTTGGCGTCCAGGTCCACGGCAAAGCCATACCGCCGGCAGAGGGCCTCGATCTCGGCCCGCGCCTGGGTCAGGTTCAGGATTTTGCCCGCGCGCGGGTGGCCCAGGACGATGTTCTCGATCACAGAGTGGGCCAGCACCAGCTTCCGGTTTTGATGCACCATGCCGATGCCCATCTCGATGGCGTCGAGGGGGGAGCGGAATGTGACTTTCTGCCCGCCCACATAGATTTCGCCCTCATCCGGTTGCAGCAGCCCGAAGAGGATGTTCATCAGGGTGCTCTTGCCCGCCCCATTCTCCCCCAGAATGGCGTGGATCTCCCCGGCCCGCATGGTAAAATCGATCTGATCGTTGGCAAGGACGCCGGGAAAGCGCTTGGTGATCCCGCGCAGTTCCAGGACGACATCGCCCCGTTTGATCCCTGAAAGGATTGCTTGTGGCATGGATGGGTGTGGGTGGCTGACCGGCGGCGTCAGGACAATCTTGAGGCTCTCACATCGGGGCGGCGCCCCTTTGTGAGAGCCTCAGGAGGTGTGGTTGCTGCCAGGAATGCCCGGCTACAGGGGACTGCTACTCCAGCACGGTGGTGCCTTGCAGGTCGAAGTTGAACTGGCCCAGCAGCCACTCGGCGGTGGGCGTCTCGCCCGCGGCCTTGACCACGGTACCCGCGGCGGGGATCGGCGTGCCTTCCAGGGCCAGGCCGGTGCCATTGCTGACCAGCGCGTGGGCGGTGAAGGGATCCCATTCCCCCTTCATCATCTGCTCGCGGCGCTGTTGCACCTGGTCGAGGATCGCTTGCGGGATCAGGGGCAGGGCCTTGGGGCTGATGGCGTCGAGGCCAACCTTGCCGTCATTCATGATATCGACGGTGGCTGCCACGGTGCCATCGGCCAGGGTCATGGTCGATTCCATGCCCAGGTAGAGCACAGTCGGCCGCGCTTGGCCGGCCATGCGGGCCTGGATGATGTGGTCGTAGAGCACTTCCCAGCGGGTGTCGAAGGAGACGGCCACCGTGTCGGTGCTGGACCAGCCATAGAAACCGACGATGTCCATGTCCTTGCCCACGAACCAGATGCCCTTCTCGGTGGCGACATCCAGCGGCGAGCCAGAGTCGGTCTGCTGCGTCAGCACATCGACTTTGTACTGATCGACCAGGGTGGCGGCGATTTCTCGCTCCTCCTGCGGCAGGTACCAGTCGCCGGCATACTTGACATAGATGTTGATCTCCTTGCCCAGCATTTCGGCGGCATCCTGCACGCCCAGCACAAAGCCGGCCTGGCGGCGGATGACCTGCACCGAGGGGAAGGCCGAGACGATGCCGATGTTGCCGGTTTGGGTCAGGGCGCCGGCGATCAGGCCTTCGAGATAGAGCGCCTGGTATTGCCGGGGGAAGACGCGCAGGAAATTGCTCTTGGTGGACAGATCGCTGGCCACGATCGACACGAAATCGACGTTGGGGTACTTGTCCGCGATCTCTTTCAGGGGCATGCCCATGAATTCGGCGTTGCCGACCACGATGTCGGCGCCGTTGGCCGAGATCATTTCCTCGGCGTAGGGCACGGACAGGTCGGGGCCGACTTCTTCGCGCTGGATGTAATCGACGTTGGCGTACTTTTCGGCGATGCGCTTGCCGGCGCGGTCGTGGGCGCCAGACCAGGTAGTGCCCTGAATGATGCTGAAGTGCTCGATGGCGAGCGTGATCTCCTCAGCGGCGGCGGGGGCGGGGGCGGGCGTTGCCGCCGGCTGACAGGCGGCAGCCACAACTGCCACCAGCAGCAGCAGCGCCAACATCAGACTGAACTTCTTGTTCATGCGTTCCTTCTCCTTGGATTCTGTTTGTGAGTGGATTGAGAAACAAACTATGAGATTGTCCTGCACAGCGCCGGACAGAATCGTGGGGGCGGCCCGTCCGGCGTTGTCGAACCCTGCATCGAGGCGTGCTGTGATGGGGCCAGAATCAGCCGGCCACGGCGGCGACTGTGACGCCGGCACGCCCAAACTGGGCAAATTATAGCCGTCTGCACCGGCTTGTCAATGTCAGCAGCGCAAGCGATGATCGGTCGCCGGGTCTGTGATCACGCCTCTTGCCGCCGCGCCTGCACCAATTCGTACAGCCGGTTGGGGCTGAGGGGGATTTCCAGGATCTCGACGCCGAAGGGGGCCAGAGCGTTTTCCACCGCCTGGGCAAAGGCGGGGCCGGTGGGGATGGCGCCCGCCTCACCCGCGCCCTTGATCCCCAACGGGTTGGAGGGAGAGGGCGTTTCCACATGATCGACCTCGATCCGGGGCACTTCCATGCTGGTGGGGATCAGATAATCCATGAAAGAGCCGTTCAAGAGCTGGCCATTGGCGTCGTAGACCACCTTTTCGTAAAAAGCATTGCCGATGCCCTGGGCGATGCCGCCGTGGATCTGGCCATCGAGGATCAGGGGATTGATCACCCGCCCGCAGTCGTGGACGGTGACATAGCGCTTGATCTGCACCTGCATCGTTTCTGGATCGACCTCGACGATGAGGGCGTGGATGCCGCTGGCCGTGACCCCCCGTTCCGGGCCGAAATAGGCGGTGGCCTCCAGCCCTGGCTCCATGCCCGGCTTGACCGCGCCGCGCAGGGGATTGGCCCGCACCGCCAGGTCGCCCAGTTTGATGGCGGAGCCGGGCACGCCTTTGACGCGCACGACGCCATCGGTCAGTTCCAGGTCTTCGGGCGCGGCTTCCAATTCCTCGCTGGCCAGCTTCAGGATCTTCTCGCGCACTCGTTCGGCCGCGGCGTGGACGGCGTTGCCCGCCACCACCGCGCCGCGGCTGGCAAAAGTGCCGGTGCCCCAATGAAATTTGTCGGTGTCGCCGGTGCTGATGCGCACGTGGCGCACATCCACCCCCACCTGATCGGCCACAAGCTGAGCAAAGGAGGTGAAATGCCCCTGACCCTGCGTGCCGATGCCGGTGGCGACGTTGACCAGCCCGTTCGGCTCGATCTGCACGCGCGCGCCCTCGTACGGCCCGATGCCGGTGCCTTCGACGTAGGAAACCAGGCCGATGCCCACCAGCCGGCCCTCGGCCCGCAATTTCGGTTGCTCTTCGCGCACAAAACGATCGTAATCGATCAGATCCAGGGCTTTATCCAGGGCCGGCTCGTAATTGCCGCTGTCATAGACCAGGGGCGCGAAATCCTGATAGATGATGGCGTTGTTGTAGGGGAAGGCGGCGGGGGGGATGAAGTTCTTGCGGCGGATTTCGTGCACGCTCAGCCCCAGTTCTTGGGCGGCGAAGTCGAGCATGCGCTCCATCACGAACACGCCATGTTGCCGCCCCGCCCCACGGTAGGGCGTGACGTACATCTTGTTGGTGAAAACCGCCTTGAATTCGCTGTAATAAGCGGGAACGTCGTAACAGCCCAACAGCGTGCATTGAGAATTAATCGGCACAGTCAACCCGTAAGGCCCATACGCGCCGTTATCGTGCAAGAAGAAATCTTTGAAGCCCAGGATGCGCCCCTCTTTGCTGAGGGCGATCTCGGCCCAGTGCACCTGATCCCGCTCGTGCGTGGTGCTCATGAAATTTTCGCGGCGGTCCTCGATCCACTTCACCGGGCGGTTGAGCTGCATGGAGACCCAGGGCACCAGCACTTCTTCGGGGTAGAACATCATGATCTTAGGCCCGAAGCCGCCGCCGATGAAGGGCGCAATCACCCGCACCTGGGCGGCGGAGAGGCCCAGCAGGCCAGAAAGGCCGTTGCGGATGACCACCGGCGCCTGTGTGGTGTCCCAGACGGTGAGGTGCTGGCTCTTGCGATCCCAGTTGGCCACCACCCCGCGGTTCTCCATGGCCGCGGCCACGCCATGATCGTAGTACAGACGGCGGCTGACCACCACATCGGCCTGCGCTTTGGCCGCGGCGTAGTCCCCTTTCTGTTGGATCACGTGCGCCACCAGGTTTTGGGTCAGGTCTTCGTGGATCAGGGGCGCTGCCGGGTCGAGGGCCTGTTCCATGTCCACCACCACAGGCAGGGGTTCGACATCGACGAAGATCAGCTCGGCCGCGTCCTCGGCGATGTAGCGGCTGGTGGCGACGACCATGGCGATCGGTTCGCCCACGTGCCGCACTTTGTCGCGGGCCAGGGGCACCTGTGTGCGGGTGTTGAACACGACATCTTTGATCGGCGGGGGCGAGACCAGCAGGGGGCCGGGCCGCCAGTAATCGCCCAGGTCCGCGGCGGTGTAGATGGCGACCACGCCCTCGATCGCTGCGGCCAGCGAGGTATCGATGCTGAGGATGCGGGCGTGGGCGTAATCGCTGCGTTTGAAGGCCACATGCAGCATGCCGGGCAGATTGACGTCGTCGGTAAACAGCGCCTGGCCTGTGAGCAGCACGGGGTCTTCATTGCGGCGAATGCGTTGGCCGAAGGTGCGGGTGGTCATGGGTAGGTCTCCGGGGATTGGAGGGAAGGCATTAAAAAACGGTTGACATTCCCTCTGGTTTTGCTATACTACATTTGCCAGCGGACAAAATTCGGCTCCATGCCGTGTGATTGTTGGACTACGGTCTGCACAATCCTATATCCCTGGCTTTTTTATTGCCACCAAGCCAGAGCCGCCGCGTTCAGCGGCTTTTTTTGTGTGTAATAAACGCCGTAGCTTCTTGAATAATCGTCGCACCAGATAATCATATAGTAACAGTTCACCTTATTCTGTCATTGCGAGTGCAGCGAAGCAATCTCCAAGGTGGCTCGTCAATTCTGTGGATGTCAATCAGCGTTGGGGATTGCTTC